>WBZO01001049.1_pt2 | contig 36269 bp, 27 predicted proteins | sample 5204261 | NCBI WGS metagenome assembly WBZO01 (sample SAMN12412400, study PRJNA552823) | activated sludge metagenome | isolation source: activated sludge from anammox sidestream of wastewater treatment plant... | place: USA: North Carolina | collected 2017-09
ATCGGAAGGTTTTCGTGGTTGTGGCGATTGCCGTCGCTGATGCCGCTGCCGTAAACGATCATCGAGTGGTCGAGCAGCGCGCCGTCGCCGTCCTTCGTCTCTTTCAACTTCTTCAGGAATCGTCCAAACAGTTCGATGTGATGCTGGTTGATCTTGACGACCTTCTCGATCCAGTCCTGATTGTTGCGGTGGTGCGTCAGCGGGTGATGCGGATCGGGGACGCCGATTTCGGGATAGACGCGGTTGCTGCCTTCGCGCGCGAACATCAGCGTCGAGATACGCGTCAGGTCGGCCTGGAACGCCAGCGTCAGCAGATCGCACATCAGCCCGGCGTATTCAGCAAAGCCGATTGGGATTCCAGCGGGTTTCTCGATCTTCGGCTCGATCGCGCGGTTGTCCTTCTCGGCGCTCTCGATTCGCTTCTCGACCTCGCGGACAGCGTAAAGATATTCGTCAATCTTGCGGCGGTCGGATGAGCCGAGCTTACCGGTCAACTTCATCGTGTCTTCCTGAACGAGATCGAGAATGCTCTTGCGATATTCGGCGCGGCGGGCGCGGACTTCAGGCGCGAGGCTCAGGTCGGCGGTTCCGAACAACCGCTCGAAAACCATTCGCGGATTGATCTCCGGCGGGTTGGGCGTCGTCGGCGTGCGCCACGAGATGCTGTTCGTGTAAGCGCAACTGTAGCCCGAATCGCAATTGCCGACAGTGCGCGAATCCTCGCAGCCGAGTTCGAGCGAGGCGAAACGCGTCTCGCCGCCGACAAGTTGCGCGGCGACTTGATCCGCCGAGACGCCGGCTTGAATATCCGCGCCGGCGGTCTTGCGGCAATGGACGCCGGAGAGAAATGAAGCCCCCGCGCGCCCGTGATCGCCGGGGCCGTCGCCAAGCGCGTTGCCGTTGTGATCATCCAAGCTAGTCAACACGAAGATGTCGTCGCGCAACGATTCCAGAGGTTTCAAGATGCGCGAGAATTTAAAATCCCTGCCCTCACCTTCCGGCGTCCACCAGTCAATGTTGATTATGCCGTTCGGCACATAGACGAAAGCCAGCCGGGCCGGAGTTTTCGCCGGAGCGGCCAGCGCGGGCGTCATCGCGTCCAGCATCGGCAGCGCGACGGCGGCGCCCATGCCCTTAAGGAAAGTTCTCCTCGGCAAATGCTTGCGTGTGATGATCATTTGTATCTCTCTCCTCTTGGTGGACGATTCTACTGTTTTACCGCGTCGTCGCGGGCAAATCCTCTTCGGTATTGAAACGGCAAGCTGTTCACAATCTCCAGCGCGAGGCTGGAGAACCGGTAATCGTTCATCGCCGCGCGGGCCACAATTTTCTTCACCACCGGGCGGTCGTAACGTTCAAGGCCGCGTCCCAGCGCGTAAGTCAACAACTTCTCGGTCAGCCCTCGCGCGAAAGCGTCGCGGTCGGCTTTCAGGATAACTTTCAACTCTCGCGGCCCGGTGAACGATCTTCCGTCGGGCAGCGTGCCGGAAGAGTCTACCGGAAACTTTCCATCCTGCGTGCGCCATTGGCCGATGGCGTTGAAGTTTTCCAGACCGAAGCCGAGCGGGTCCATTCGCGCGTGGCAGGCGGCGCAGGTCGCGTTCTTGCGATGCTCTTCCAACTGCTGTCGCAAGGTCATTGACGAACCAATCCTGGTTTCATCAAGGTTGGGCACATCGGGCGGCGGCGGTGGCGGCGGCGCATTCAGGATGTTTTCCAGAATCCATTTTCCGCGCAGCACCGGCGATGTGCGCGTGGCATAGGACGAAACGGTCAACACGCTGGCCTGCGTCAGAACTCCGCCGCGCTCCGTGTTCCCCGCAAGCGAAACCTGCCGGAACTCAGGCCCGATGACGTTCGGGATTTTATAGAACCGCGCCAGCCGTTCGTTCAGGAACGTGTAATCGCCGTCAATGAAATCAACGACGCTGCGATCCTGGCGCACGATGTTTTCAAAAAACATCTCGGTTTCGCGGCGCATGGACATCCGCAGGTATTCCTCGAATTCGGGGAAACGCTCTCGATCCGGTTTGACCGATTCCAGCTTGCGCAGTTCGAGCCACTGTCCGCCGAAATTTTCGGCCAGAGCCTGCGCCTTCGGGTCTTTCAACATCCGCCGTACCTGCGCTTCGAGCGCGCCGGGTTTGCGCAGCGCCTGCTCGTCGGCCAATCGCAGCAACTCTTCGTCGGGCATGCTGCTCCACAAGAAATACGAGAGGCGCGAGGCCAGATCGTGCTGGCTTATTTGATAAACATCTTCGGCCCTCGCCGGTTTGCGATCCTGCTCGATGCGGAAAAGGAAGTGCGGCGAGACAAGCATCGCCTGCAACGCCTGAACGATTCCTTCCTCGAACGAATCGCCCTTCGCTACGGCCAATGAAATCAGGCCGGTCAGCTTGCTCACTTCTTCCGATGTGGCGGGGCGGCGGTAAGCGCGGCGAGCGAGGCTGCTGACGATCTTGCGGTCACATCCCGGCAGGTGATTGCCATCAAGATGGCCGCAGGCATAGACCTTTTTCAAACTCTCAGGCGAAGCGCCTTTCGCCTGATCGTAAGGCCCGCCGAGGTCAATCCCGCTGATGCGGGCCCCATTGACCGGAACCTTCTCGGCCAACTCCTCATCGAATTGCTTTTTGAGCGCCGCCAGTCGTTCGGGCGGAATGTTGGCTCTCGGAGGTTTGAAGACGGGCAGCGGAGGCGTTGGTCTTTTTGAAGGATTCGGGCCTTCGCAGTTCGGAGGCAATCCTTCGTACAGTCGCAGTATCGAGACGGCGATCCAGTGATCGCCCGCAGTGATGCGCTCACGGAAATCCAATGTCTTGCCGCCGAAATCCTGACGATTGTCTGAGAACTGCGCGAGCGTGTCGGGATCGAAAGTTGATGTTTTGACTCGCTGTCCGTCAATCCACAGCGCAATCTGAACTGGCTCTGAACCGGCGGGGCGCACGCCGCCAAGATAGATTCGCAGAATGTATTCGGCGTCCGCAGGAAAACGATGCGTCGTGTGAAGCGCGTTTGGCAGGCTCAATCCCGTCACGTCGTAATCGAACAGAGGTTTGGTCGAAGAGATAATTCTGCCGGTCGGCGGACGCAACCGCGCAAGCGACGGCTTCAACGGCTCGACGCCGAAAACCGCCGCGCGCGCGATCTTTTCGGCGGCGTTCAGATATTTCTCCATCAGCACGGGGGAAAGCGAAAGCACATCGCCGATGTTGTCGAAACCGTAGCCCGAATCGTCCTGCGGAAAATCCTCAGCCGGGCGGAAATTGACGCCGAGCAGATCGTGCACAGTGTTGTTGTATTCGGCGCGATTCAAACGACGGGCAGCGACTCGCCCCGGATCGGGTTTGGCCAACCGGTCGGCGAGATCGAACGCTTTTTCGATGGAGACGATGACGGCCTTCAACTCCATCGCGTCCGGTCGCGGAGCGCCTTTGGGCGGCATCTCGCCCGTTCGCAGCTTCTGCAAAACATGCTCCCAGGTATCCCGTTCCTGAGTGATCGAAGCGGCGGTCTTGTAAAGCTCAAGGTTCAGTTCGCCCGATTTGCGCCGGGCGTTGTGGCAGGCGTAACAATTATCAGCCAGGAACGGCAGAACCGATTTCTCGAATTCTGGCGGCGCGCTCTGCGCCCATTGCGCCTGGCCACCGCGCAGCGCAACCGCAGCGCAGATGATCGCGAAGATAACGAGTGAACGTGTCAGGGGCTTCCCTCTCATATTTTCCATCGAACGATCAGCGTGGTGTGCCCGCCACTCATATTTCATATTTCATATCGAATATCGCATATGAAATATGGCGCCGCATCCCGCAATCGCTCCGTTACAGACTTCCTCGTGAAGATTGATTTGACTTAGTTTCCATCAGGCGTTCGATTAAAGGAAGAGCGAATCAGACAAAATCGCGGCGTCATTGATGACGTTATTGCTGGCTACTCAGCAGCGCCATCAACAGATAGTTTTGCGCCGCCGCGTCTGCTAACAGGCCGTTGTGAGACCGGCAGAAAAAAACCGTCTCGACGGGCGTCGAGCGCATCGCTGTGGGAACAGGCGACTGCGCGCCCAGCGGATGGCCAAGCAAGCTGCGGCGCGTGATAATTCCGTCGCCGGGATTGAAGATCAATTCCGCGACTTTTCTCTTCAATCCATTTTCGCCGGAAAAATCCGAAGGCCTGAATGTCGTGCGCGGCTCAATGCCCGTGATGATCACGGCTCCGTCGAGCGTGCTCGCGCAATCGCCGCCGATGATAATAAATCGCAGGTTCGCAGGTAGGGGGGCTGGAATCGCCAGCGCGTTTTGAAACGCCGCAGCGCGCCATAGCGCCACGAGCAGAAACCGTTCGCGTTCGTTGTGGCGCCGCAAACTCTCGGCCTGACCGGCAAATGGCCCCAGGTCTTTCACCAGCCGCTCCAATTCGCGTTGACGCAACCTGGGGTTGAAGGCCGCCGACCAGTTATATCTCCGCCAGGTTTCGACCTCGTAAAGCGCGACCGGTAACGGCTGCAAATTCTCGTCGAAGAACCGCGCATAACCTTGCGGCGGGAGCAGTTGATAAATCGCCGGAGCGGTGAAGACCACGCGGGCGCTGACCCGCGCCATCGGCAGCTTGCGCTTGATCTTTCGCAACAAACTGCTGGATCGTCTTGCGGCGTCCGTCGCCGAATAGCCGCGCAGCAACACGCGAAACGCGTTCATCGAACCCGCGTTCGGCGCGCCGATCATCACGATCCTGCCCAGGTTGCGCGCGCCCGACCAATCGGGGCACGGGCGCTGATCGTAGAGAACGTCGCGCCCGCCGTACATCGCGTAATAGCGCGCGATCAGGCCGCCCATCGAATGCGCCACGATGTCGAAGCGCAGATCGGGCCGCCCCAGCCGCCGTTTGAGGTCTTCAATCGCACAGCCCAGCGCCCGCGCCGATTCGACGATGTCGCGCCGCCAGTCATAGGGGAAAACGTAAAAGGTGTCAGCGGCTCCGGACGGCTGAGGCGAAGCGAAATCGCCGCGCCGGTATCCGCCGTAAAGTTCGAGATTCTTCAGCAGCGGCCCGTACACTGACACTTTAGGAATGAACGCGCGGACCTTGGCGTCTTCCAGAACTTCAGTGGCTATCAAATCATCCTTGTTTTCGGCCAGTACCGGCGACGAGATGGGAAGCGCCAGATCATCCCCATTTGAATCGGGCCACACCGTTTCTCCATTCAGCCGATTGACCAATCGCGAGCCGAGGATGCCGGGAATAAAAATGATCGGCGGTTTACCGTTGCCCAGCGCCAGCGTCCGGCCCGGCTGATCCGCCGGCCTGTGGCAATTCACCGGCGCGGCGACCGCCGCAATCGCCGCCAGAAGAATGATTGGCGCCCTAAGCCGCCGCGTCTTGAACATGTCAAATCCGAAAGTTATTGATACGAAATATGAGATATGAAATATGGTCGGCCATTGCGCTGCTTGTCGGTACCGCAACGCACACTCGCGGCCAAAGCTTGTATCTCTTTTGGGCGCAGCAATTTCTTGCCTTGTTTATCAGCCTTTGCTACTATCGCCGCGTTTTCAGGTAACGAAATCAATCTTTCAAAACCATTCGACATTCCGAGCGCAATACTGGCTCGCACAAACAAGATCACCCGAAGTAGCCCGAGATAGTAACGATGAAGTGCGAAAGTTGCGGTAACGAGTTGACAGGCGGCGCGATCATTTGCCGTGTGTGTAATCACAATAACGCGCTGCGTGGCGATTGGCGGTCGCAACGCGGGGGACAACAACCCGCGCAACGCCGCCCCGGCGAGACTCAACCTAACCAGTCTCGCGCGACTTCGCCGCTGACCGAGCTTCCCAGAATCGTCCCGCGAAAAGACGCCGACGCCAACCTGATCCGCTTCCCTCCTGTAGCGAACAAACAGGAAAGCAGACAAACGGAAATTACGCGATTGGCGCCCAGGCCGCAGGCCGCGCCAGCCAGCCACGTTGAAGATAGCCACGATGGGTCAGCGGCTTATCCGCCCTGGCGCGCCGAGTTGAAAGAGCGCGTTCGTCAGATTCGAGAGAAGCGCAATACCGGGGAACTTGTCGCGCCATCGCCGCCGGACGAGATTAAGCAGGTAGACCTGGATCGGAATCCGATTGTCGAATCGGCGTTGAACCGAATCCGCTGGTCGCCGCATGCTCCCGCAATTACGGCCACCGCCAGCGCCGCCAGGCAGTCCGCGCGCGCAGCCGCCGCCGCGCTACATCAACCTGAGGTGGATGAAATAACGCCAGAGCCTGCGCGGAGGCCGGACACAAGACCGCTGCCACGGATCGCGGTTCCGGCGGAACCTCGATCCGAAACTCGCGGCGAGTCTGGCGTCGCTGCGCCGAAACCGAAACCGGCGGGCCAACCGGCGATCAACAGGCCCGGAGATCAATCGAGACATCAGGCTGCCAATCAACCCGCCAATCGAGTTGCCGCTCCTGAAAATATTCCGGGAGGCGGCCAGACGAACAATCCCTACGCTACTCGCCCGCCCGTCAATCGCGTCGAGACAAAGACGCTGACGCCGAAGACCAATCGAGAGCCGGACGCGAAACCTGAACCGAAACCGGCGCCTGCCCCCGTATCGAAAATACTGACGCCGCGCGCAAAACCGCAGTCCGCCGCCGAACCAAAAGCGGAAGCGCGTTACGAACCGCGCCGCCCCGAACCGGCCCCGCGCCCGGCGCCCGGACAGCCTTCACGCGGCAAACCCTTGCCGACCGCCGCCGACAAACAGGTTGCGACGCAGGTCATCGAAATCGCGCAAGCTCCCGAACCGCCGCCGCTGCCCGAAGCCGTCCCCGCCACGCTGTGGGTGCGCACGCTGGCCGGAGCCTGCGATTTTGAAATCATCTCGACAACCTATCTGCCGATCTTCGGCGCGTACGCGGTGTTGAACACGTCATTGGGCGTCGGCCCGTTTTTCATAATGGTGTTGCTGCTCGCGGCTGTGGCTTTTATTTACCAGATCGTGACGCTGACGCTGGCCGGGCGCACGTTCGGAATGGCGATGCTCAACCTGAATCTGGTCAACAGTGATGACGAAAGTCTGCCGGTGACACGCCGGCAAACGACGTTGCGCGCAGTGGCGGCGACATTCGCTTTCCTCTTCCCCCCGTTGAATTACCTGGTTACACGGCTCAACCTGTATCAAAGAAGCCTGCCCGATCTCGTCTCCGGAACAACCGTATCCGAAGCGTGAAGATCGCCTACCGGTGTGGATAACTTTCTGCTGCAAACCGTCGTGAATGAGCTTGAGCCGATGCTCACTGGCCATCGGCTCGGCAAAATTTATCAGATCGGCGCGACCGATCTGGCGATTGATTTTCATCTGCGCTCCGGGCTGCGCAATGAACGCTGGTTGATGATTTCAACCGATCCGCAGCGGCTGGCGTTTTATCTGACCGCGCGAAATCCGAAACAATTCGGCGATGAACTGCGATCAGACACGGCTTTCGCCGCGCTGGTCAAAAAATATCTGGGAGGCGCGCGGCTCGCGGCTGTTGAAAAGCTCGGCTACGACCGCGTGATCTATTTTGATTTCGACGCCGAAGACGAAGACGGGCGAACCGCGCGGCGCAGAATGATCGTGACTCTGACGGGACGCGCGGCCAACGTCCTGCTGATCGAACAGTCGCGGATCATCGCTTCGCTTCGCGAACGTGACGAGACGATCACGAATTACGTCGAGCCTGCGCCGCCAACCAACAAACTCGACCCGTTTCTCTGCTCGCCGGAAAAGCTCGATGGATTGGTTGCGGCCAGCGGCGGCGATGTGGCCGAAGCCGCGCAGAAACATTTGATCGGGTTTTCCGCGATTTACGCGCGCGAACTGGCTCAGCGGGCGCGGCGGGAAAAGCCGGATGAAGCTTTGCGGAGTTTGCTCAGCGACCTGTTTGAATCTCCGCCGAAGCCGGCGATTTATTCATCGTCCGCAATTGACGAATTGAAGCGCGAAATCGGGCGCGATGAATTCAACCTGGTTTTATCGCCGATTGAACTCGAATCTCTTTCCGAACGACACCAGACGGGATTCCCGACCATCAACGAAGCCGCCGACGCCTGCTTCGCTCTGATTGACGAACGGCGCAGATTTCTCGCGCTGAAGCAGAAGATCAATTCGCATCTCTCATCGCAACTCAAGAAGCGGCGCGCGCTCGCGGCCAACCTGAAACGCGAGCTTGAAGGACTTTCAAACCGCGAACTGCATCAGCGTTACGGCGAATTGCTGCTGGCCAATCTGCATCAGGCTGAAAAGACCGGCGGCGTTTTTCTGGTCACCGATTTTTACGACGAGGCGCAGAAGCGGATCGAAATTCCTTCAGCCAACAAGCCGTCGGCGCAGGAAGCCGCCGAGCATTATTTCAAGTTGGCGCGAAAGGCGCGGCACGGCTTCGAGAACATCAACGCGCGACTGCCGCAGATCGAAACCGAAATCGCGCAGCTTGAAAAACAACTCGCCGAACTCGCCACAGCCATCCGCGCGGATGATTTGAATTCATTCGCCGCGCAATTCAACCTGCCCGCGCTTCAACCACCGCGCGAAAAGAAATCTCCACAGCCCGCCAGGAAAGCCAAAGAAGAGAAAATTCCGGGAGTGCGCCGTTACCGCTCCAGTGACGGATACGAAATTCTGGTCGGGCGCGCCGACCGCGACAACGATCATCTGACCTTCCGCGTCGCCAAGTCGTTCGATCTCTGGTTTCACGCGACGGATTATCCCGGCTCGCACGTCGTGCTCCGCAATCCGCAGCGCAAACCAGTTCCGCCGCGCGCCATCACCGAAGCCGCGCAACTGGCCGCCAAATTCAGCCAGGCCCGAACCAACGCCAAAGTCGCGGTCAATTACTGCGAACGAAAATTCGTGAGCAAAATGAAAGGCTTCGCGCCCGGACAGGTCAGACTCTCTTCATTCAAAACCATTCTGGTCGAACCGGGCGAAGCAGGCGAACGCATCGGCTGAAAGTTTCCCTCCCTGCAATTCGGACTAATGGTACAGGTGTTGCCGCAATACATTTGATCACATCGCGGGTGGCTTGCGATAACCTCGAAAATGCGCGCAAGGAGGAATTATGAGCAGAACCAAGGTTCTGATCGCGGAGGACAATCTCGACTCCCAACAACTATTACAGATGATATTGGAAAACGAAGGATTCATTGTGACGACGGCCTCCGACGGCGAAAAGGCGATAGACATCCTTCGCGAAATCAAACCTGATGTTCTGGTCACCGACCTTCTGCTCCCGACGGTCAGCGGAGGCGACCTGATCAGGCACGTTAGAAGCACGCCTGAATTGGCGCAAATTCCGATTGTGGTGATTTCGGCATACGGAGACCATTACGAAGCGGACGCGCTGGCTGTCGGCGCCAATGTCGTGCTGAAGAAACCGCTCGACAGCGATTTTCTGATTAGTACGATCAAGGAACTGAAAGCGTCCTGCGGCAACGCTACACGGGCTGAGACGTAAGGGGTCAACGTTTGTCGGCGCATGGCCACTCCGTCAGGATCGGCGGATGAGGCAGCCGAGTACTGATCATACGCCGTATTTCTTCAGTACGAATGCGTACAGGCTGAAAACGAATTAGGAAATCGGCCTGGCGTCGGGTCGCGCGCGCCGGGCGCAAGTAAGAGCAAGTAGGAGAAAGCTATGCCCCATGAAAGCGTGGAGTCTTACCGCAATCTCATAGCTCAGGTGAAGGATTACGCCATCTTCACCACCGATCCGCGCGGCGTCATCACAAGCTGGAACGAGGGGTGTAAAAACTTGTTGGGATATGACGAGGACGAGTTCATCGGCCAGCACTTCAAGATGCTGTTTACGCCGGAGGCTGTGGCCGCAGGCGCCGCCGATAAGGAACTGGAGCTTGCGGCGGAATATGGTTCGGCCAGCGACGACCGCTGGATGATGCGCAAGGGCGGCGAGCGATTCTGGGCCGGTGGAATCACGACAGGTGTGCGCGACGGCGGGAACCTGATGGGTTTCACCAAAGTTTTGCGCGACCTGACCGAGCGCAAGGAATACGAAGAGCGGTTGCAACAGAGCCAGCAATACTTCCGGCTGGTGGCCGAGAGTTTGCCGCATTTGGTCTGGACCTGCCGCCCCGACGGCGAGTGCGATTATCTCAGCCCGCAGTGGACGCTTTACACCGGCGCCCCGGAATCGAGGCAACTTGGCTTCGGCTGGCTCGAATACGTCCACCCCGACGACCGGGAGTTTGTGATCATGGCCTGGAACCGGCAGGTGAACGAAAATCGCGCCTACGACATAGATTTCCGCATTTGCCGCGCCGATGGCGTCTACCGCTGGTTCAAGGCGCGCGCTGTGCCGCTGCGCACCGATCAGGGAGAGATCATCAAATGGTTCGGCACATGCACGGACATTGAAGACCACAAGCGCGCCGAGGATTTGCTGCGCGAGAGCGAGGAGCGGTACCGGCTGCTGGTGGAGAACGCCATTGATTTCGCCATCATCACCGCCGACCTGCACGGCCACGTGACGGGTTGGAACACCGGCGCTGAACGCATTCTGGGTTACAGCGAAGCGGAGATGATCGGGAAGCCTGCCCACATCATCTTCCCGCCGGAAGACATTGAGAGCGCTTATCCTGAAAAGGAAATGCGCCAGGCGGTGGCCAGAGGCCGGTCGGTCAGTGAGCGCTGGCACATCCGCAAGAACGGCTCCCGGTTCTGGGGTTCCGGATTGATGATGCCGTTGCGCGACGCGTCCGGCGAATTGCCCGGCAAGTTGCTTGGATACGTCAAAATCTTCCGCGATCTGACTGCGCAGAAACGGGCGGAGGAGGAGCGGGAGCGGCTTCTGGCCAGTGAGCGGGAAGCGCGCGCCGAAGCCGAGAAGGCGAACCGGTTGAAAGACGAATTCCTGGCCACTGTCTCGCACGAATTGCGCTCGCCGCTCAACGCCATCCTCGGCTGGAGCAGGCTGCTGCGCGATCCCAAGGTGCGGGAAGATCAATTGGAGCGCGCGCTGGAAATCATCGAACGCAACGCGCAATCGCAATCGCGGCTGATCGAAGATCTGCTCGACGTTTCGCGCATCGTCTCCGGCAAGCTGAGCGTCCGGATGCGCCCAGCCGCGCTGGATCGAGCGGTGGAAGGCGTGGCCGGCGACATGCGCCCGTCCGCCGAGGCCAAAGGGATTGACCTGCGCCTGACAAAAAGCGGCGCCGGGATCAGCGTCATCGGCGACGCTGAGCGGCTGCAACAGGTGGTTTGGAATCTGCTCTCGAACGCGATCAAATTTACGCCCGATGGCGGACGAATCGAAGTCGAACTGAAGCGCGTAGGCGCGCACGTCGAATTACGGGTGAGCGACACGGGCCGAGGCATCAGCCCGGAATTCCTGCCGTACATCTTCGACCGGTTCCGGCAAGCAAATCGCACCGACGCGGGCGCGCGCGCAGGGCTGGGGCTGGGACTGGCGATTGTGCGATTCATCGTCGAGGCGCACGGCGGGAGCGTCACGGCTGAAAGTCCCGGCGTTGGCCAGGGGGCGACCTTCACGGTTAAACTGCCGATAGCGCAGGACAGATCGGAAGTCGTTCCCGCCATCGAGAGCCGGCAGCTTCAATCGAAGATCGGCGCGCTGCCGTCGCTCAGCGGAGTGAAGGTGCTGGTGGTGGACGATGACGAAGACGCGCGAGACGTGCTCAGCGCTGTGCTCAGCAGTTTCGGAGCCGAAGTGACGACCGCAGCCGACGCTGAGCAGGCGTTGAATTACCTTGCCGCCGAAAAGCCTGATGTGCTCGTGTCGGACATCAATATGCCGGGGATGGACGGTTATGAATTGCTGCGGCGGGTGCGGGCGATGGAACATGGACGCGGCGGGAGAATTCCGGCGGTCGCGTTGACGGCTTACGCCCGGGCCGAAGACCGCGTGCAGGCACTCCAGGCGGGCTTCCAGATGCACGTGCCCAAGCCGATAGAGCCGGCTGAATTGGAAGTTGTGGTGGCGACGCTGGCCAGCAATTTCAACCGGAGCGATTGAAATAGTCGGCGGGACAATTCGCATGGCGTTTGAAAATCAATGCAACAACAGCGTAGGGGCGGGTTTTCCCCGCCCGCATCCGCCGTTGAGGGGCCTGGGCGGGGAAAACCTGCCCCGCTGTACCCGCTGCTGAGGGGCCTGGGCGGGGAAAACCCGCCCCTACGCTGTTGTTGCATTATTTGATCAAAATTGTTCCACCTGTCTCAGGGAGAAGCGATGAACAGGCTGATGATCCTAGTTGTCGAAGATAACGACGACAGCCGCGCGCTGTACGATCTGGTGCTGTCGCGCGCAGGCTTCGAAGTGAAAGGAGCAGGCGACAGCGAGGCGGCGCTGGAAATGCTCGACGATCTCCAACCGGACCTGCTCATCACCGACATCCACATGCCGAACCTGAGCGGCATTGACCTCATCCGCCACATTCGCGCCGACGAGAAGTGGGTCAGCCTGCCGATCATCGCCGTCACCGCATTCGGCCCCGATCAACTCGCCCTCGCCGCCACTCAGGGAGCGACGCGCGTGCTGCGCAAACCGTTTGAACCAAATCGCCTCTTATCCATTGTCTTTGAACTGACGAAGAAAGTCCGCGCCCGATCAACCGGCTATCACGATCCCGGACTGAAATTCGGCAGCGACGGTTGAAGAGCGACGGCCATTGTCGGAGCATGAGGCAATGGAAGATACGAAATACAATCTGATCGAGATCGAAAACGCCGTTCCGATCAAGGCCTGGACGAAAGGCGTGAAGCTGGAGGACGAAGCGAAGAAACAGCTTTTGAACGTCGCGCAGTTGCCGTTCGTCTACAAGTGGGTCGCCGCAATGCCCGACGTGCATTGGGGCATCGGCGCAACCGTAGGCAGCGTCATCCCGACCAAAGGCGCAATCATTCCGGCGGCTGTTGGGGTGGATATTGGTTGCGGGATGATGGCTGTGCAAACGACTTTGAACGCGAATCATCTGCCGGACAATCTGCGCGACATCCGCCGCGCGATTGAAAAAGCCGTTCCGCACGGGCGCACCGACAACGGAGGACGGCGCGACAAGGGCGCTTGGGGTGACATCCCGCGCCGTCAAACCGGCGTGTGGCGGCAGCTTGAGATCGGGTACAAGGCGATTATCGAAAAGTATCCGAAGTTGGATCGCGGCAATCACGTGAACCATCTGGGCACGCTCGGCACAGGCAACCACTTCATCGAAGTCTGCCTGGACGAAAACGATCAGGTCTGGTTCATGCTGCACAGCGGATCGCGCGGCGTGGGCAATCGCATCGGCACGTTCTTCATCGAGATGGCGAAGAACGACATGCGGGCGTACCTCAAAAACCTGCCCGACAAAGACCTCGCGTATTTCAACGAAGGCACGGAACATTTCGACGATTACGTCGAGGCCGTCCACTGGGCGCAGGAGTTCGCGATGTACAACCGCAAGCTGATGATGGAGCAGATCGTTGACGCGGTGGCCGCTTCGGGCGAAGTCCCTGAGTTCGATCTGACCAAGACGGCGGTCAACTGCCATCACAACTACGTCGCCATCGAGGAGCATTACGGCGAAGAGGTCTTCGTCACGCGCAAAGGCGCGGTTCGCGCTCGCATTGGCGATATGGGAATCATCCCCGGCTCGATGGGCGCTCGGTCATACATCGTGCGCGGTTTGGGCGCCGACGAGAGCTTCCATTCGTGCTCGCACGGCGCGGGCCGCGCGATGTCGCGCAACGAAGCCAAACGCCGCTTCACCACCGCCGATCACGAAAAGGCGACGGCGGGCATCGAATGCCGCAAGGACGAAGACGTGATTGATGAAACGCCAATGGCTTACAAGCCGATTGAAGATGTGATGGCGGCGCAGAGCGATCTGGTCGAGATCGCGCACACGCTGAGGCAGGTTGTGTGCGTGAAGGGATAGATCAAAGCCACCGAGAACACAGAGGCCACAGAGCGAAATGATTTCCTCTGTGGCCTCTGTGTTCTCGGTGGCTAACTCCTGCTTACTTTTCGTAGCTGACGCGATAGATGAATCCTTTGTTGTCGTCGGAGATGTACAACGCTCCATCCGCCCCGGTGATCAGCCCAGCCGGGCGGCCCATTATCTGGCCATCCTTCATCCAGCCGGTCACGAAATCTTCAACGCCAGCCGGCTTGCCGTCTTTGAACACAACACGGACGACCGCGCCCGGAATGCGATCCTTGCGCGCTGTTGGTGAAGAGCCGTGCAGCGCGACGAACATCGCGCCGCGCCAGGCCACCGGGAATTTTTTGCCGGTGTAAAAACGCAGGTCAATCGGCGACGAATGCGGTTGCAACTCGAAGGCGGGCGGCGTGGCGTCGGAAGCTTTCAACGAGCCTTTGGCGTTCGTCAAATTCGAGTTTGGGATGTTGGCGCCGATGTAATAAGGCCAGCCGTAATGTTTGCCGTCTTCGATGCGGTTGATTTCATCGGCGGGTTTCTCTTCGCCCTGTTTGTCTTCGCCCATATCGTCGGCCCAGAGCGCGCCGGTCTTCGGGTCCCAATCGAAGCCGATGGCGTTGCGCAACCCTTTGGCGTAAGCGCGCCCGCCTGTGCCATCCGGGTTGTAAACCATGATCGTCGTGCGGCGCTGATCTTCGTCTTCGCAGAGGTTGCACGATGAGCCGATGGCGACGTAGAGCTTGCCGTCTTTGCCGAAGCCGATGGTGCGCGTCCAGTGCGGCGTGGTCGAAACCGGCAGGTCAACGACTTTAACCGGCGTTCCCTCGATCTTGCCGTTGGCGTATTTCATTTTCAGCACGGTCGGGTTGGTGGCGATGTACAAAAAGCCTTTGTGAAAAGCCAGACTGTGCGGGCGCACCAGGTTGGTAGCAACGACCTCCATCTTGTCGGCCTTGCCATCCCTGTCGCGGTCGGGCAACGCCACAACATCGCCTTTCGGTTGGCGAGCGACGTAAAGCACGCCGTCGGGGCTGACGGCCATCAACCGCGCGCCGGTCACCTCGGAGGCGAAAACTGAGACCTTGAATCCTGCGGGGACTTTCAGGTCGGCAGGCGTCGCGGGCGCTTGCGGCGCGGGGTTTTGAGCTTGCGCGGAAAAACAGATGGCGCAGGCGAGACAGAGAAACGAACGACGGGCAGCGAAGCGAATCTTGTTCACTGGAACTTTCTCCTTGAGATTGCGGATTGATTTTGATTTGAACTCGATGCGTGAGCGCGCAGCGTAGCAGCGATTCGGCGAGGACTCAATACCACGCGCGAGAATTACTGAAGCAAACGTTCGACCAATTCGCGCCACTCCTGGTCGAGCGTCCGGCCTGTCGGGAAAGATTCGCCGGCCTGACCGTACCAGTAACGCGCGTTCGATTCGTCGCCTTCTTTGCGGTGCAGGTAGGCGTGAATGCGCGAGGCCGTTTTGTCGCTAATGTCCTGAACGATCTGGTGCGCGGCGTCCCAATCGCCGCGTTTGTCGCGCCAGAGCGCATTCAGGTAAGGCGACAATCCTTCGGGCGGCTCCTGCCGGTTCAAACTCGATTCAAACTGATCGAAAGTCATGGCGATTGCTGAGAGGTCGAAGTGAGAGACAGCGGCGGATGATGAAATTCCGCGCTGCCTCCCCTTCGGATGAGTCTGAACCGATACGGGCGATCAGTTCAGATGAAGACAACGGTTTGCGAATTCGGGATCTCGAATTTGGCGCGACAGCGTGGATTGGGGCAAAACAACATATCGTCTATGCGAACCATATAATCACGCGCTTTCGCAAATTTGGCGCGGTCGAGGTCGCTCGCGCCACGAGGCAATTCCTTCTTCCTCGATCGCCGCAGCCAACGGATCTGGAATTCGTAATGTTGACGGCACTTCGGACAAGGATAATGGGCCGTCTTGGTTTCCTGTTTTTCGTTGTAATAGTCTCGTTCGTCCATAGTGGGCGTAGTTTAAACCCAAATCCCGTCCGCGCGCTAACCAAAATTCGCCGCTGACGGCTTCCCCTGCTCCAACTTCAAATGCGGCTGTGTTAGGCTTGCGCTCGCTTTTCCATCCTATGACTCATTCGGAGAACAGATGACAACAATCTATTTCTGGACGATTGTCGCGTACATGATTTTCCTCATCGGCGTGGGCGCGCTTCGCAGCCGTGGCGTCGAAAATCAGGAAGATTTTTCGGTCGCGGGACGTCAGCTTTCGACCTTCGTGTTGTTCGGCACGATGCTGGCGACGTGGATCGGGACAGGTTCGATCTTCGGCAACGCCGAGAAGACTTACAACACGGGCATCGCGGCCTGGATACTGCCGCTCGGTGGTTTGTGCGGCATCGCGGCGCTGTCGTTCCTGGCGGCCAAAGCGCGGCGCGTCGAAGCGATCACGGTGCAGGACATCCTGGAGCAGCGTTACAACAAATGGGCGCGGATTTTCGGCGTGGTCACGCTGACGCTGACGGCGGTGACAATTGTTTCTTATCAATACCGCGCGGCGGCGGCGGTGATTGATCTGGCTTTGCCGAACACCTTCAGTTACGAGAAGGCGGTGATCATTGTCGCGGTCTTCATAATTATTTACACCGCGCTGGCCGGGATGTTTTCGGTCGCGTACACCGATCTGGTAATGGGCGTGACGATGATCATCGGCATCTTCGTCACGCTGCCCGTGCTATGGAACAAGGCGGGCGGTTATGCGGGCATCGCCTCGAAGCTTCCCGCCGACCACATGACTTTCACCGGGCGATTCACCTGGGTGGAAGCGCTGGGATTGCTGTTGCCACCATTCCTGCTCGTGCTGGGCGATGCGAATATGTATCAGCGGTTCTTTTCGGCGCGCAATGAAGGGATGGCGCGGCGCGCGACAATCTGGCTGCTCATTGGTGTGGCGTACATGGAGTTGATGATTATCTTCACGGCATGGGTGGCTTCGGCGCTCGAATGGCAGGGTGGCCATCTTGAACGCCCGGCGCGCGTCATCGCTTACGTTGCGCGCGATCATCTGCCGGTGGCGCTTGGCGCGCTGTTGATGACGACGATCATGTCCGTGATCGTTTCGACCGCGATTTCGTATCTGCTGGTTCCGGCGACAGCGATTGTGCGCGACCTTTACCAACGCTTCATCAATCCCAAGGCGGATGAGAAGAAGTTGGTCTGGCTGTTGCGCGGGGTGGTGATCGCGCTCGGCGTCATCGCATACGTGATTTCCACTTACGGCCAGGGATTCCTCAATGTCGCGCTGCGGGCTTATACGATCTACGGAGCCGGAGTTACGCCTTCGCTGGTCGCGGCGTTGGTGTGGAAACGCGCGACGGCCACTGGCGCAGTGACTTCGATTGTCGCCGGCGTAGCGACGACATTGATCTGGGAGTTCGGCGGGATCGGCGAGCGAACCGGTATTGACCCGGTAATCCCCGCGATTGCGGTTTCGGTTCTGTCGTTGATCGTGGTCTCGCTGCTCACTCCGCCTCCGCGCCGCGAACAGTTGAAGCCCTTCTTCGACGAAGAATAAGCAGAACGCGCCCTTTCCAGTTCGCCTTTTTGGGGGGTCTATTTCTTTTCAATCGGCCCTTTCCCAAAGGCGCGCTGGATGCGATGCGTACACGGGGCGGCGCTCGGATAGCCCGGCTGGACACTCGTTCAAATCGTTTGCTACATTGCCGGCCTGAATTTCACGAGAAGTAAATCGAATCTCAATCAAACCCGGTGAACCTGAATGACCCTGAAGTCCCGCGATCTGATCTTTATCGCCATTGTGGTTTTTGTCGTCGGCGGCCTGTGGTACTTGTCAACCAGGAACAAGGCCATGCCGATGCCGCCGACACCGCCCCACCTGACCGCAAAAACGCGTGAAGAATGTTTGCAGTGTCATCTACCAGCCAAGCTGGCCGAATTGGAGCTTCAACACAAACATCCCGGCAAATGGCGCGACGAGCGCGTCAATTGCACGCTCTGCCACAAGCCGCCGCAGGGAGCGAAAGTTCAAAACCCCGGCGCGGCGAATCAATGAATTCGCCAGCCTGCCTCGGCGTTTAAATTGAATCTCGAATCGCCTTATGCCGCAACCCGCCATCCTCGCGTCATTGCTCGCGCTTCTTCCCGCCGTCGGCTTTCTGCTGCTGTTCGGGCTTGCGCGCCGTCGCGGGTCGTGTTGGCGAGCAGCCCTGGTTCACGCGACCATCGCCTGGGGCGTCCTGGTGGTTTTGATCAGCGAGTCGCTCAGCTACCCGCACTGGCTGACCCGGCGCGGCCTGGCAATCGCGTGGCTGACGATTGATCTGGTTTTGGCGATCATCGTCTGGCGTTTGCCGGGAAGCGCTGAAAAAGAAGAAGGAGAGCGCGCCGAACCGGTTCACTCAACGGAAAGCAAGGCGGCGGAGGAGAAACTGAGCAGACTGGACAAAGTTCTTCTGGCGGGCGTGGGATTGATCCTGCTGCTGACCGCAATCACCACGCTGGCCGGCGCGCCGAATCACGGCGACGTGATGTCGTATCATCTGCCGCGCATCGTCTTCTGGCTGCAAAACCGCAGCGTGGAGTTCTTTCCGACCAACGACGGGCGGCAGTTGCATCAGCCTCCCGGAGCCGAATACGCCGTGATGCAATTCCACTCGCTGTCCGGCGGCGACCGTCTCGACGGGATGATCCAGTGGTTCGGCTTCGCCTTGAGCGCCGTCTTCGCGTCGCTCATCGCTCAGCGAATGGGCGCAGGCCGGCGCGCGCAAACTCTCGCAGCCGTCTTTTGCGTGACGATGCCGCATTCCATCGTTCAGGCCACGAACGGTAAGAATGATTGCGTGGCGGCCTGTCTGCTGGCGGCGATGGTTTATTACGCGCTGTCGTTCAGAGACGAGCCGTCGCTGGCGAAGATGTCGGGGATCGGCGCCTCGCTGGGTCTGGCGCTGTTGACCAAAGGAACGATCTATTTCTTTGCGCCTCCGTTGCTGCTGGCGCTTGCGATCACGTGGCCGAAGAAGTTCTGGCCCAGGGCTTTGAAATACGCGCCGCTGGGAATCGCGCTCGCGGTGGCGCTGAACGCCGGGCAGTGGGCGCGGAATTATCAACTGAGCGGCTCGCCGGTCGGCCCCGACAACGAATGGGGCGCTCGCTTCGGCAACGACCGCATCACACCGGCCATCACTTTCGCCAACATCCTCAAGAACTGCGCGCTGCATATGCGCACGCCGAGCGAACGAGTAAACCGCTTCCTCGAACTCGGAATAACCAAAGTCGTGGCCGCCGCCGGCGCCGACGTCAATGATCCGGGCACGAACTGGGGCGGAACCCAGGCGATTTTCAGAATTCCGAACCGCCCGATGAGCGAATCTTACGCGACCAACACCTGGCATTTTCTGCTCATCCTCATCACGCTTTCGGTCTTTATCTTTTCGCTCAAGCGCTGGCGACAATCACAGGCGCGAGCCTGCGCGCTCAGTGCGATTGGATTGATCTTCGCCTTCGGCATCTTCTGCGCGGTCTTGAAGTGGCAAGGCGGCAGCGCGCGGTTTCACGTCCCGCTCTTCGTCCTCTGGTCGGTTCCGGTGGCGATCATGCTGACTCGCGTCCGGGCGGCTTCCGCGTTCCCGCTCATCGCGGGATTGTTGCTGCTGCTGGCGCTGCCCTGGGCGGTCAACACTTCGCGCCGCTCGATGCTTCCGAACAACGAATACTGCATCTTCAAGCGCAGCCGGTTGGAGCTTTATCTTTCTTACCGTCCGGAGCTTTTGGAATCTTACGTCGCGGCTGCCGAGTCCGTCAGGAGAACCGGTTGCCGCCGGATCGGTCTCGTCTCGGAATTGGACATGACCGAGTACCCGATGCTGGTTTTACTGGGCGTGGAAAGAGGCGACTCTGAGGTGAGACATGCGGCCGTAGTCCACCCGTCGAAAATGTATTCCCTTCGCCACTCTGAATTCAGTCCCTGCGCAATCGTCTGCCCGCAATGCTGGGAGTTGCGGCTCAAAGAATACGCCAGCCGCTTCGATTGCAAGCTGAAATTCCCGAAAGTAACCGTTCTCGCCGCAAAAAGCGGAGATTCACTCTCGCCTTGTCCGCCTCCTTAGGTTCGACGGCTGGCAGGCTGATGGCATCGTTTTTAAAGAAAGAGGTTTCACCTTAGAATTGCCCGTTAATTTTCAACTTGAAGTTCTTCTCTTTTTATCTAAGGAGTCAACTATGGCGCAAGCAAAGCTGAAAACAGACACTAAGCCTGATAGCTACAAAAACTACATCGGCGGACGCTGGGTGAAACCCGCGAGCGGCGCGATGATGGAAAACCTGAACCCCGCCGACACGCGCGACGTGGTCGGCCTCTTCCCCGCTTCGACGGCGGAGGACGTTGACGCGGCAGTGAACGCCGCCGTTGAAGCTTTCCCGAAATGGAAAGCCACGCCCGCGCCGAAGCGCGCAGAAATTCTCTACAAGCTCGGCCAGATTCTGATCGAGCGCAAAGAACGGTTCGCGCAGGATATGACGCGCGAGATGGGCAAGGTTTTAAAAGAGACTCGCGGCGACGTGCAGGAAGCGATTGACATGACTTTTTACACCGCAGGCGAAGGCCGGCGGCTGCACGGTTACACCACGCCTTCGGAATTGCCCGACAAGATGGCGATGTGCCTGCGGCAGCCAATCGGCGTCTCGGCGCTGATCACGCCGTGGAATTTCCCGATGGCGATCCCTTCGTGGAAGATGATGCCCGCGCTTATCTGCGGCAACACGCTGGTCATCAAACCCGCCGAAGACACTCCGCTTTCGACCATCAATCTGGTCAAAGCCGCCGAAGAAGCTGGCGTCCCGCCGGGCGTGATCAACATCGTGATGGGCGTGGGCGAACAAGCCGGAGCGCCGTTGACCGCGCATCCCGGCGTGCGGCTGGTTTCGTTCACAGGTTCGACAGACACTGGCCGCATCGTCGCGACAAAGGCCGCGCAGACCGACAAAATCTGCTCGCTCGAAATGGGCGGCAAGAACGTGATTATGGTGATGGAAGACGCCGACCTCGATCTGGCCGCTGAGGGCGCGGTCTGGGGCGCGTTCGGGACTTCAGGCCAACGATGCACGGCGGCGTCACGAATCGTCGTCCACAAACGCGTCTACAAAAAATTCGTCGAGAAGCTGACCGAGCGCACGAAGCCGCTGCGCATCGGCAATGGTTTGAACAAGAACGTCGAGGTCGGGCCGGTGATCAACCAGGACGCGGTCGAGAAGATTCTCTATTACATCGGCGTCGGCAAGGATAAAGATGGCGCGACGCTGCATCTGGGCGGCAATCGCCTGGACAAAGGCGAATACCGCAACGGATATTTCATCGAGCCGACCATCTTCACCGACGTCGCGCCGCGAATGCGCATCGCGCAGGAAGAAATCTTCGGCCCCGTGCTGAGCGTCATTCCCTGCCGCGATCTGGACGAAGCGATTGAGATCGGCAACAGCGTGAAGTACGGTTTGTCGGCCTCGATCTACACGCGGGATGTCAACCGAGCGTTCACGGCGATGGAGGCGATGAACACCGGCATCTTCTACGTCAATTCGTCAACCATCGGCGCCGAAGTCCATCTGCCGTTCGGCGGCACGAAGGCTACCGGCAACGGCCACCGCGAAGGCGCGATGGCTTCATCGCTCGACATCTTCTCGGAGTGGAAGGCGATCTACGTTGATTACAGCGGCAAATTGCAGAAGGCGCAGATAGACGAGTTCAAGATCGCCGGCTCGTAAACGACGTCTGGGAGCGCGCTCCCCGGCATACCAAGAGGAGGCTCTATGTCCAAAACATGGGTAATTGTTCTTTCGATCATCGGCGGGCTGTTCCTGCTGGCGATCATCGCCGGCGCCGGCGTAATCTACTGGGTTTCGCAAAACAAGGACAACTGGATTCAATCAGCCGAACGGGTCGGGAAAGAAGCCAAAGAGTTCGGCGCGAAGACCGACAGCGCCGGTTGTCTGAAAGAAGCTCTGGCCCGCCACAAACGCGATTCCTCTCTGACAGGACAAATCTCGACCAAAATCTTTCTGGGCATCTGCCTGCAAGAGAGCGAGCCTGCGCCGGGATTCTGCGATGATGTCCCGGCAAAAAATGAAATAATGAAGTCAGTCAACTGGACGTTGAAGAAGTGCGCTGATGAGGGGCTGCAAAACGTCCAGAGTTGTCAGAGGCTGTTCAATGACGTTCAGGAATACTGCCATCGAAGCAATCAATAGGCGTAAAAACAAAGCGCTAGCCGCCGTCCAATCGAGATTGACGCGGCAAAAATAACGAAACGGAGAATGTAATGATCATAGGTTTACCAAAAGAGATCAAAGATAACGAATACCGCGTCGGCCTCACCCCGGCCGGCGTAAAAACCCTGAGTGATTACGGCCACACGGTTCTGGTCGAAACTAAAGCCGGTGAAGGCAGCGGCATCAACGATGACGAATATATCGCCGCCAACGGACGGATTGTCGAAACCGCCGACGAGGTCTGGCAACGCGCCGACATGATCGTCAAAGTCAAGGAACCGGTCGGCCCCGAATACAATCGGATGCGCGAAGGACAGTTGCTGTACACCTATCTGCATCTCGCTCCCGACGTGAAACTCACAAAGGTGATGCTCGAACGCAAAGTCACGGGCATCGCTTACGAAACAATCACCAACGAAGAAGGTCATCTGCCGCTGCTGACGCCGATGTCGGAAGTCGCAGGGCGCATGGCTGTGCAGGTCGGCGCGCATTACCTGCAAAGGCCCGAAGGCGGACGCGGCGTCTTGATGGGCGGCGTGCCGGGCGTGCTTCCCGCGAAAGCCGTGATCATCGGCGGCGGCGTGGTCGGCATCAATTCAATCAAGATGGCTGTGGGATTGGGCGCCAACGTGGTCGTGCTCGACAGGAATCTGGATCGGCTGCGCTACCTGGATGACATCTTCGGCTCGCGGATCAAAACGCTGGTGTCGAACCCGTACACGGTGAAGGAGGCCATCGAGCACGCCGATCTGGTGATCGGCGCGGTGCTGATCCCTGGCGCGAGCGCGCCGATGCTGGTCACGCGCGACATGCTCAAGACGATGCACAAAGGCGCGGTGATCGTTGACGTGGCGGTTGATCAGGGCGGGTGCATCGAGACGACCAAGCCGACCACTCACAGCGATCCGACATTCTACGTTGATGATGTGCTACATTACTGCGTCGCGAACATGCCCGGCGCGGTTCCGCGCACTTCGACCTTTGCGCTGACTAACGCGACGCTGCCTCTGGCGATCAAACTGGCGAACAAAGGATTCAAGGACGCGATTGCGAAAGACGCGCATTTGAAAGAAGGGGTAAACACCTACGCCGGACACATTACTTACGAGGCGGTAGCCGAATCGCAAGGGCTGCCTTATAAGCCGATTGACGAACTGCTGTAAGAAGCAGGATTGGAGGCGCGCAATGACAATCACTTTGACATTGGCTCCGGAACTTGAATTCAAGCTGAAGCAGGAGGCGGATCGCCGAGGTCTGCCTCCTGAGCAATACGCGCTCGAAGTTTTAGATGAGCATGTTTCGCAATCCGAACGAGAGCGGCGGGAGAAAGCGATTGCGCTGGTGCAATCGTGGATTGATGAAGGCGATGAAAAGGAACAGAAAGAAACCGGGGAGTATTTAATTCGAGTGTTGGATGAGGATCGCCTCTCTGACCGTAAGCTTTTCCCAGTTGAATTGAAGGGAGTGTCATGGTGACCTCCGTTGTGTTGCATGATTCAGGCCCACGAGGAGTCAAAGCTATGTAAGCCGTCAGAGTCACGGAGGAAATAATATGTCTGACAACTATGAAGAAATTATTGGCGCAGCGCTGGCTCTTCCACCTATCGCAAGGGCAATGCTGGCGGATCATTTGCTTGAAAGCCTTGATGCGAAGAATCAGCGAGAGGTAGACGCCTTGTGGGTGGAAGAGGCGGAAAGGCGCGTGCGCGAAATCATAGAAGGAAAGGTTTCCACGATCCCGGCTGATCAGGTTTTCGGCGAGCTTCGCGCACGGAGTAAGTGATGGCATGCGTATTTCATCCCGACGCGAAGCGTGAGCTTGATGAAGCAATCGCTTATTACGACGCGCACGCCGAAGGGCTAGGCGACAAGTTCATTGAGGCCGTAGAAGAAGCGGTCAAACGCATTGAGAACTTTCCTGAAGCTTGGCCGGCGCTTTCGCCCAACACCCGCCGTTGCCGCACATCGCGCTTCCCTTACGGAGTCGTTTATCAATTCACGCCGGAGGGCATAATCATCGTAATCGCCATTATGCATTTGCATCGTGAGCCTGGTTACTGGTTGGATAGAGTCGAGTAATGGCAAAAGGAATAAAGATCATTGGTGTCGAGCCTGATTCGCTCGCCGCAGAATTGGAACTGGAAATCGGCGACCGCGTCTGGACGATCAACGGCCGCCGCGTGCGCGACGCGCTCGATTTCAAATTTCTGACATCGGGCGAAGAAGAACTCACGCTCGAAGTCGTCAAAGTTGATGGCGAGGAGTGGCAGGTTGATGTCGAAAAAGACGAGAGCGAATCCTGGGGTATTGATTTCGAGCCGATGACGCCCCGCCAGTGCGGCAACGATTGCGTCTTCTGCTTCATTCAACAGAACCCCGAAGGATCGCGGAAATCGTTATGGGTCCGCGACGAAGATATCCGGTTCTCGTTTATGTACGGCAACTACTCGACGCTGACGACGATCACCAGGCCGGAGATCGAGCGTGTGATCGAGCAGCGATTATCGCCGCAATATGTCTCTGTTCACACGACCGACATTGAGCTGCGAGCTTTCATGCTCGGCATCAACAAAAAAATTGATGTCATCGCTCAGATGAAAAACTTCATTGAGCACGGCATCGAAATTCACGCGCAGGTCGTGCTCTGCCCGGCGATCAACGACGGCGAGCATTTGAAGAAGACGATCTACGATCTTGCCGAACTGCATCCGGGCGTGGTTTCGACGGCGATTGTTCCGCTGGGCATCACCGACAAACACAAATACCGCGACAGGTTGACTCCGGTGACCGACGAGTTCTGCCGCGAAATCATTGATCTGGTCACGCCGATTCAAAATGACTTGAAGCGGAAACTCGGAACCGTCTTTGCATTTCTCGGCGATGAGTTTTACATTCGCGCTGAAAAAGAGATTCCCCACAAATCACATTATCGAATCGTGCGTGGTCAGGCTGCGGAAGACGACGAGTATCCGCAGATCGAAGACGGCGTGGGAATGGTTCGTCAGTTTTTCGATGCGCACGCAAAGCGAATGAAACAGCTCGAAAAGCTGCGGCTGCGCGGTGAGTTCACCGAGGCGCGGGCAAAAAAGATTTACGGGACGCTGGCGACGGGGCTGATCTTTTATCCAATGCTCAAAGAAGCCGTCGAAGAATTGAACCAAGAGTTCGGAACCCGTCTTCACGTCGCGCCGGTCAAAAACGTATTCTTCGGCGAAGGCGTCACTGTGGCGGGGCTGCTGTCTGGCGTTGATTTTCTGAACACGCGAGAAAAGTTTCGCGGCGACTTTCTGATGATCCCGCCGCACAGCTACCGCGAATACGACCAGCGATTTTTGGACGGGATGACGGTTAGCGAGCTGACGTCGGAGTTGGTAACGCCAATCAAACGTAGCTGGAATGAAGTCCTGGGACTGGACGAGCGTCAACAGGCTCACAGAACGATTTTGTCGCACGATTACGGCGCAGTAACTTCTATATCTGTCTGATCGAAATGCAATTCGAAGAAGCTCTCCAATCAAAACTGATCGAGATGTACGAGGCGCGGGAAGCGATCCTGAACCGGATCAATGCGGACGCCTCTCGCCCCGACGCCGTCAGTGTCCCTGTCATCGTTGACATTGATAAGTTCCTGCAGGCCGCTGTGACTGAAGTCGGCCAGCGCCTGGCGGTTGACCGCTGCAACGTGATCACGCCCGCGCCCGATGGCGGCTTTCGCGTCAGCCACGAATATCTGGGCAATGAAAAACTCACGCCGGGACTTGGCCTTAACATTCCAACAACGCTCGTTCCGATAGACACGATCAAGCGTTACCTGCCCAACGCCCGCCATTTTTCAATTGACGACATTCATTCGGCCAATATTCCTTTGTGGGTGCGAACGACGCTGCAATTGATCGGCACACGTTCGGTGCTGGTCGCTCCATTCGTTTTTCGCGATGAACTTCTGGGCGTGATGGGATTGCATTATTGCGCTCAACCGCATCACTGGTCGGAGACTGAAGTCAAGCTGGTCGAATGGCTGGCCGGGCAAGTCTCCATCGGGTTGCAATACACGCGGCTCTATCACGAAAAAGAGAAAGAGGTGGAGATCACCAAGTTGATGCTCGAAATTTCAAACGACATCAACACCCGCACCGATTTCAACGAGATCACCGACTTCGTGATTGACCGCGCGCTGGACATTCTCAAAGCTGATTACGGCTGCATCGCGATTCTGGACAACGATGGCGAGTATCTGCATTTCGACGAACTGCGCGCGCGTCGCGGTTTCGACCTGCGAAAATCTGTCGAGTCGAAATACCGCGAAGCCCGCACGCTGCGCCTGCCGGATCATCCGGCGGTGAGCGAACTGCTCGACGAAGGGCACACGCTCAAGCTGGAGGACGCGCGCCAGTCGCCGATCGCGCGGTATCTGTTCACTCACGTCGTCAAAGGCAAATCGGCGCTGGTGGCGCCGATCACCATCAAGGAAAAAGTTCTTGGCATCATCGCGCTGGTCTGGAGCAATGAATCGGCGCGTTTTTCCGATTACGACGTGCAGGTGCTCAACGGCATTTCGAGTCAGGTCGCCATCGCGCTCGAAAAAGATCGTCTGGCGGCTGAAGTCATCAGGCTCAAACGCGAGTTAAACGACGCCCGCGCTGGCGAACGCATCATCGGCTCATCGAGCAAAATCCGCCGCGCGATTGAAATGGCGCTTTCTGTAGCCGACAGTAATACGACTGTCCTGCTGCAAGGCGAATCGGGCACAGGTAAGGAACTGATCGCCAGCCTGATCCAGTTCAATTCGCGCCGCGCGGCGCGCCAGTTCATCAAGATCAACTGCGGCGCAATCCCGCAGGCGCTTCTCGAAACCGAACTGTTCGGACACGAACGCGGCGCTTTCACTGACGCCCGCTCGCGCCGCATCGGACGATTCGAGGAAGCCAACGGCGGCACGCTCTTCCTGGACGAGATCGGCGAGATGAGCCTGGCCGCGCAGGTCAGCCTGTTGCGTGTGCTGCAGGATGGAGAATTCACGCGTGTCGGCGGCAATGAAGTAATCAAAACCGACGTGCGCGTGATCGCCGCCACGAACAAAGACCTCGAAAAAGAGATCGAGGAAGGCCGGTTCCGCCGTGACCTGTTCTATCGTTTGAACGTCTATCCGATTGTGCTGCCGTCATTGCGCGAACGGAGCGAGGACACCGAACAACTGGTCGCCTATTTCGTGGAGCGTTTTCAACAGAAGAGCGGTAAGCGGGTGACGGGAATTTCGGATCGCGCGCTGCACATTCTGAAAAGTTACCCCTGGCCCGGCAATGTGCGCGAACTTGAAAATTGCATGGAGCGCGCCGTCATCGTCGCCGCAGGCCGAATGATCACCGAGAAGGATTTGCCTGAAGCGATCCGCGCCCACGCGTCGCCCGATCAGATCAGCAACGTTGAACTGTCCATTCCGATGAGCATGGATGAAGTCGAGCGGATCATGATCACCAGGACTCTGGTTTACACCAACGGCGACAAGGCGAAGGCCGCGCGGTTGCTGGACATCGGACGCAAAACGCTCTACCGGAAACTTGAGCAGTACAAAAAGCAATGAGCGGAAGGCTGATAGGAGCGGCGGGGGCGCATGGTTGACATCCATCCGTTTTCACCACACACTCCGCAAAGTCTCAATCATACCCTTTACCTTGAGACTCGTTTAATTTGACCGCTCCCGAACAAACGGCATCCCCCTTGTATAATCAACCATCGAAGCGCGCGTTTGGCGATCCAATAATCCGGCAATCAGACGTTGGGCGCAGAACTGACGATGAGTGGAACTTTTCTTGCATACCATCGCGCAAGAATCATCGTACATGACGTTCAAAGCGTAGTCGGCTGAAGGGGCGTTATCTTGATTTTGACCAGAGCGAAGATTAATATTCGCCACTAGAGGTGAGGCTGGAATGAAAATCTGTCCAAAATGTCAACAACAATTCCCAAATGGTTTTCAGTATTGCCCGAACGATACTGAACAACTCGTCACCAATGAAGAATACGCCCGGCGCACGAAACCCATAGCTTCCGCGCCCGTGCGTGAGACTGTCGAGCAACCCGTTGTAAATTTCGCCCCGATCCCCAATACGGCGCCTGAAGCCGTCGCGTCTCCGGCTCCCGCAAAGATCACTGATCAGAGACCCAAAGAGGCGACCGGAGTTCCCGGCGCAATGCCTTTTCGTGGCACGGAGCCTATCCGGACGGGACAAACCGAACCGGTTCGACCCGCTCCTGTCCGCTCCGAACCGGTTCGCCCGGAGCCGAGCGCTCCGAGGCCTGACGCGCAGCCAACAAGACCGACTGCCGTCACACCGGCTCCTCAAAGTTATGGCGGGTCCCGGACACCTCAAGCTTCGCAGCCCGCAGGGCAACCCTGGAGCCAATCGCAACAAAATTTTCAATCAAGCCCTGGCAGGCCAACCACACCGGCTCCGAGCGCTCCGGTTCCTGGCGTTCAGAATTCAAATTTTGGCTTCTCAATCCCTGAAGCGCCGAGTTTGATTTCGAGACTCGTCGCCGGATTGAAGAGCATCGGCGATAGCTTCAAGGGCGCGCCGCCGATGCGTCCGGGCGCGGCTGGCGATTTTCAATTCCTGTTAAAGGAAGAATCGCTCGTTCAACGCATCTCGCGTGAGATGCAAGGCGCATTGAACGAGTTCCGGCGCAATCCGAAGGTCTTCATTTCCGAATTCGTTCGAGGAGAAGGAACCAACCGTTTCCGCCGCAACGCGCTGCTGGCCGGATCTGAGTTGGCCCTGACCGGATACTTCACGGTCTACTTTTTCCTGGAAGCGCTCGGCGGGCTGAGCAAGTCGAATTCCCTGCTGGCCAATCTGTTTTACGTTGGGTTCGGCGTCTTTCTGCTGACCTGCTTCGTGACGCGCGTGCTTCTGCTCTACAGGTTGATCTATCGAGCGACCAGCAAACTCGCCGTTCCGAAAGTCGCGCTGGAGTTCGTCAACTGGACTCCGCTCGTTGCAGTGCTGTTGCTCTCGATTCTCCTCAACAATTATGGCTTCTACTGCCGCATCTTCCCTGGCCGCTGCATTGCGCCAAACGAGAAGCCTGAAGACCTGACGCTGCTTTCTCTGGTTGATCCAACGAAGATGGACGTCAAGATGGAGAAGACGAAGGCGGCTAAGGAGAAGATCATCGGCGGCAGCAAACCGAAACCGCAGAAAGCATCCGGCGGCGGCGGCGGCGGACGCGAACAGCCTACGCCTCCGAGCAAAGGCAATCCGCCTCAAATGGCGAATACTCAAATCGTTCTGCCTAATCCTGAACCGCCGAAGATCAAGAATCCCACACTGCCTGTGGCAATGACGATCATTGGCGATCCGTCGCTGAAAATGCCGAAAGGCCCGATTGGCGATCCGACCGGCATTCCCGCTCCGCCATCGAGCGGCCCCGGAACCGGTGGCGGCATTGGCCGCAATCGTGGCACTGGCGTTGGTGGCGGTGATGGTGGCGGCGCAGGTCCCGGACGCGGCGGCAACATCGGCGGCGGCGACATGGGATTGGGCGGCGGACGCAGCGTTGAGCCGATGACGGCGTCGCTCAGACCGACGATCCTTTACCGCGAGAAAGCCAAATACACTGAAGAGGCTCGCCAGAATAAAATCCAGGGAACCGTCGTTCTTCAAGTCGTCTTTCACGCCAACGGATCAATCACTGAAGTCAAAGTCGTTCGCGGCTTGCCTGACGGATTGACTGAGAAGGCAATCGAAGCCGCGAGGAAGATTCGATTCAATCCGGCGGTCAAGAACGGCACGCCGGTCAGCGTGCGCGGCACTTTGGAATTCTCGTTCAACCTCTATTAAATGGGCGAGGATGGACAGGCAGATGATCACGCGAAGAAGGCAGAGCCAATCGCTCTGCCTTCTTCGTCTGTGGTGGCGTAAATCAACTCGCAACATCAAAAAAACAGCAGTTCTCGCGGTTGACGAGTCGCAGTTCGATCAGTAATATGCACGCTTCGCGCTGAAGACCAATCGAACACATTTGTAAGGGTTCAATTGAAAATACGGGCCGTTAGCTCAGTTGGTAGAGCAACTGGCTTTTAACCAGTGGGTCGTAGGTTCGAGTCCTACACGGCTCATCCCATCTTTTCAACAAGTTACGGACGGCATCATTAGCCGTCCGTTTTCTTTTGTGTGCCTATAGTGTGCGAACTCCACCAAAACAGAGTTTTTCGAGCGTTTCAGAAGCCTCTGCCTGCATTGTCGGAAGGACATGCGAGTAAGTGTTTAGCGTCAACACAACCGAACTATGGCCCAGTCGTTCACTTGCAATTTTCGGATGTACGCCCTCAGCCAGCAAAAGACTCGCACAAGTATGACGTAGATCGTAAATCCGAAACTTCTCCGAAAGGCCTGCCCGCTTAAGAATCGGTTTGAAATGGCGCGCGCGAATATTATGTAGATCAAGCGGCTTGCCTGTCTCTGTACAGAAGACCAGATCAAACCCGGCCCATTCCGCTCCCGCCTTCAATCTTTCTTCAGCTTGCCGCCTGTGATGTTCCCTTAACTGGCGAAGCAGCACGCGCTGCAATGGGATTGTCCGCCTGCTTTGCGGCGTCTTTGGTTCTCCGAATCGTTCTCCTTCCTCGGTTGCCACGATAAGCAGGGTTCGCTGCACGGTCACTGTTCCCCTTTCAAAATCTACGTCTTTCCATTGCAATCCCATGTATTCGCCCGGGCGCATCCCGGTTATGACTGCAAAGGTAAACATTGTTCCGAATCGGTCAGACTGCGCGGCTTCGATGAATCGTGCGACCTCATCGGACGAAAACGCCATCATCTCCTTGCGCTGAACCTTTGGCAGTTCGACCAGGCTCGCGGGATTCTGCGATAGCAGACGCCATTTTACTGCCTGATTCAATGCGCCGCTCAGAGTTACGTGAACATGGCGGACTGTCTTCGCGCTTAATCCCTGATCCTGATAAAGCTTGGTGTATAGGCTTTGGATTTCAAGCGGCTTGAGCGCCGACAATCTGACTCCCCCTAATGCTGGTTTGACGTAGTGATTGAGCAACCAAGCATAGCTTCGATAAGTGCGGTCAGTCACCGAAGGCTTTGCAGAATCCTTCAACCATTTATCAAGAAACTCATTCAGGAGCATCCTTGACGGTTCGGCGAATGTTCCGAGGTCAATCTCGCGCAAAACGCCATTGATGTATCTCTGCGCATCTTTCTTCGTTCCCCGAACGGTCGCGTTGTGGTAACGCCGCTTCCCTGTCACGTCGTCACGTCCAAGATAGATTCTCACCAGGAACTTGTTTTCGCCACGTCGGACGATCTGTCCAGCACGCCGGGCCGTCGCTGGCTCGGTTGCCTTCATTGATTTCGCAGTTTGTTTCATCGCCTCTTCTATCTCTGCCATCATTTCGCCGCGCCCCCTTTCTTCTTCGCGGACTTATCTGGCAGAACAGATAGTAATTCGCCTGGCGTACATTCCAGCCTGACACATATTTTCTCCAACACATCGAAGCCGATTCGCTGCGCCCGGCCAGTATCGAGTTTCCAGAGAGTTGTGTAGGCAAGTTGTGTGTCTTTGGCGAGGCGATACATCGAAACCCCGCGATCCTTAAGCAAATCAGTCAAGTTGACTCTTATCATTTGCGTATTCATAGCACGAATATACACATAACGACAATATACTGTCAAGCGGCGATATTGCAACTTGACAGTATATCGCCGTTTGACTATACTAAAACCCGGTGAAACAATATGCCCTGCAAACCTTAAACAGGAGTAGTTACGATGATCAAACAATACGCAGAACTGACAGAGACGCAGAAATCACAGGCCAGAGCGAAGTTTTCGGCTACGCCGCTTACCAGCAAGTCTTTCACTGATTATGTTTATGAGATTTGCGGCAGCGGTTCCGTTATCAGCCGAAAAAGTCGCGCAGAGTTCGAGCGCGATACTGCCGTACTTATGAAGCCACAACCAAAAGGTGTTCGCCTTGACGGTTGGGATATTTGAACGCGAAGGGCTTGCCAGTGCGCTAACACCGACAAGCCCAACTTACTAACCGCGAGTGGTAGACACTCACAGCTAGACCTTGCTTCAAGTCTACCACTCCCTTTTTCCACACAGAAGGGAGATTTGGCAATGTCTGCCATTGTATATTTGCTTCACTTCAGCACGCCCTATAAGCACGCACGCCATTACATCGGCTCAACCAATGACCTCACAACCAGACTTGAGCGTCACGCATCAGGGCAAGGCGCGCGTTTACTCGAAGTCATACACGCCGCTGGCATCACTTGGCGATGCGTCCGCACTTGGAATGGTGGCCGCCAGCTTGAGCGCCACCTGAAGAATCGCAAGGAAGCGCCAATGCTCTGCCCAGAATGCGCCGGCGCGAAGGCTTTGAAGCGAGCGAGAAAGGAAGGGTTATAGTGAGCAACACGACATCAACCCAGATTCAACCCGCGCCTGTCGCAATCGAACCGAAGTCCATTCGCTCTATTCAGACCATCATCGCCGACCTGTCCAAGCCATTGAACAAGCAGCGGCTCAAAGTACGTATCGAAGAACGACGCAACAAGAAGTCCGGTCAAGTCGCAAAGATCGAGTTGCCTTACCTGCCGTGGTATCAGGCCGTCCGCTATCTCGACAACTATGCCCCCGGCTGGCGGCACGAAATCCGCAGCGTCAACCAAATCGGCGACAAGCTTGTGATGACCGTCCGCATCGTCATCCCGTGCGCCGAGGGCGAAGTCTGGCGCGAAGCCAGCGCGCTTGAGCCAATCCAGGGCAACGGCTTCGGTGACGCGGCCACTAACGCGGAGAGTGCGGCATTGCGTCGCGCCGCCGCGAAGTTCGGCCTTGCGCTCTATCTCTATGACAAATGAAAGTGGCGAATGATCTAGCGAATCGCCTCGCCGGTTCGCTCATAAACTCGAAAGGCTTGCCAAGTGCGCAAACACTCAGCAAGCCCGGAACCATCAACCACGCGGACGCGCGGCGGACAGCTACCAATCAAAGTCTACTGCGCGCCCGCTCTTCCTGAAAGGGCTTTATGAATATCCAGAATCTCAACCGGGGTTATTTCTCTTCCCTCGGCTCCGGCCTCTTCAACCGCGCAACGAACGCTTACGAGCAGATCGCCAGCGGCGACGATTACAAGAAAAACGATAACCAACTGAGAATCATTCAAGCCGCCGTTGTGACCGTCTCAGCCGCAGCCACGGGGTTTGTAAACGCATTCGCTCACGTCGAGCGTTTGGGATGGCCGCTCGCGATCCTGCTTGCGCTCTTGATCGTGGCTTTCGTCGAGCGGTTTTACTTCGTGTTGCGTCACGGCCTCACGACCGTTTACAAGGCGGGCAAACAACGGTTATACGCGACGCTCTGTTATCGGGCTATTCAGATCACGATGGTCTTAAACGCCTGTCTGCTGACAGCGTGGATTGTGGGCATTGAGCCGCCGCCCGCCCTGCTCTGGTGGAATCATTGGAGCATCGCCGCCCATTTCGCGCTCGCGCTCATTGGCGTGCAAGCGGTGAGGGATTCTGACGCCGTGATAGAAAACCGAATGCTCGAATTGAAAGCGGCGACGGCCCGGCAAGACATAATCACGCTCAGGAAAGCCGCCGCCATCGGCTCTCCGCTCGCTCTGATCGCCGCGAGACTGCGCGGCTACATTGACGCCGCAATGCTCTCGTTCCGGCTTCTCTTCAGCGGTGGCCATTTCGCCAAAACCTTCGTTGAGCAGATCAACCAAGTTGCCGCCGAACAATACGCGCACATTGACAACCTGCCTGGCGTGCGCGCCTCTGCCCTGCCCGGATCGAAGGCTAGGCCCGGCCCTGGCTTCGTTCGCCCCGTGAGAAGTCGCGGCCCAAAAGGCCCGGCGCGGTGGATTTGAACGCCAAGCCAGCCGCGCCGACATCGGCGAACAACCTGGCCCAAAATCCGGCCACGACGGCGCCAATAGCCCCATCACCAACACCGACCTCGACGCAAAAAGCGGAAACGAAAACGCCCAAAACTATTTCTCGTAACAGCAAGGACGTAACGCAGTCAAAACAGAAGGGTAAGGCTAAACTGAAGAGCGCCGGGCAATCCTCGCGCTTACAGATCAGGGCGACGCGAAAAGGCTCTCAAGAGTCCTGGACGGTAACGACAAGCGCGAAACCAGCAACCAAAGGCAACAAGCAAACCAGTTTCCGCGTGCGGGTGTCTGACGTAGGCTATCGTGTCTGCTTGGTCTATTATGACGATCTTGGGAAGCGGCGTGAGCCGTATCTCTGCTATTTGAGCGCAGGAGAATGGCAGCAGGCTAAACGCGGTAGCCTTGCAAATTTTGCAAAGCGTGTTGCTGATAAGTTAGTGGATCGAGCGGCGAAAGAGGATGCGAACATTGAAAAACTTGCTGAGCTTTCGAGGCGGGTCATCGCGTTTCTTTGAAAGGTGAGCATACTGCGAATATTGCAAGGCCGCCGACACAATAATTGGCGGCCTTTTTTACAGGGCTATTTTGAGTCCTCCTGCATATCATTCATAATCAGGTTGATCCTGCGCATTGCCAACTGCAAATTCTCAAACATCCTGCTCGCAATCACGTCTGGCTCTTCAAGGTTATCGTTCAGACTGTCATCAGGTACCCAAAAGATGTCGAGATTGATTTTGTCGCGTTGAGTGAGTTGCTCATAGGTGTAATCACGCCAGCGTCCCTTCGGATTCTCTTCAGACCATGTTGGCTTTCGATCAAAACGGTTTCCAGGGTTGAAGCATTCGACAAATTCGTTAAGGTCGGAGCGCTTCAGTGGCCGCTCCTTCAGCGTAAAATTCTGATTGGTTCGGAAGTCATAAATCCACAGACGTTCCGTCCAGGCGTCTTCACGCGCCGGTTTGCGATCAAAAAATAGCACGTTGGCTTTGACGCCCTGTGCGTAAAAGAGACCGGTCGGCAATCGCAGCAATGTATGCACATCGCAAATCCGAAGCAGGTTTTCCCGAATTGTTTTTCCCGCTCCACCTTCAAACAGAACATTATCCGGCAGAACAACTGCCGCGCGGCCTTCTATTTCGAGCATCGTGTATACATGCTGCAAAAAGTTAAGCTGCTTGTTTGCCGTCGAGGCCCAAAAGTCAGTACGGACTGTAGTCAAATCTTTCTTGTCTTGTTTCTCTTCCTTTGTCACAAAAGTGACACTGCTTTTCTTACCAAAGGGCGGATTGGTCAGTACCATCTTGAAATGTTCGTCGGGCACTTTTTCCAAACTGTCTTTTCGTACAATGGGAATGTTCGTTCCACTTCCGATGCCGTGCAGAGCCATGTTCATCAACCCCAGACGCACGACGCTGTCCACGAGTTCATAACCGCGCAAATGTTCCGTGTCAAAGCGCTGTCGTTCCTCTCCGCTCATCATTTTTCTATGATGTGTATAAACGTAATTGTGAACAGCCAGTAAAAAACCGCCTGTACCGCATGCTGGATCGCAAATAGTGTCTTCCGGCCCTGGTTGCATCACATCAACAATGGCCTGAATCAATGGGCGAGGCGTGAAGTATTGGCCTGCGCCGCCTTTAGTATCTTCAGCGTTTTTTTGCAGCAAGCCCTCATAAGCATCGCCTTTGACATCAGAGTCGAGCGATGACCAGTTTTCTTTGTCAATCAGATCAACAATCAGTCGGCGGAGTTTGGCTGGGTCCTGAACTTTGTTTTGCGCTTTGCTGAAAATAACGCGCAGACGTTCATCCGATGATTTGCTGAGGGCTTCGAGCGTTTTGCGGTAATGGTCGTCCAGTTCCGGCCCGTCCAGATTTTTCAGGCTTTGCCAGTCATAATCCTCCGGCACAATGCGTTCGTTGCCGCCCGATTGCTGCAACCGTTCATCCGCCATTTTGAGAAAGAGTAGGAAGGTCAATTGCTCGACATAATCGCCATAAGACAATCCGTCGTCGCGCAGGACGTTACAATAATTCCAGAGTTTCTGGACGATGATTTGTGCGTCAGACTGTAGTGGACCCCAAAAACTGGACAGTTTTCGATCAACAGCATACAGTCCAGAAAGGGGAATCCACAGATGCAAAAACATCGTACTTTCAAACCCGA
>WBZO01001072.1_pt2 | contig 36191 bp, 33 predicted proteins | sample 5204261 | NCBI WGS metagenome assembly WBZO01 (sample SAMN12412400, study PRJNA552823) | activated sludge metagenome | isolation source: activated sludge from anammox sidestream of wastewater treatment plant... | place: USA: North Carolina | collected 2017-09
GCATCGGCCGGCTCTCCGCGTACGACCCCGCGTACTACAAGGCGATGCACCGCGCGATCGGCGAGGCGGCGCGGGTGCTCGCGCCCGGCGGCGTGCTCGGGCTCTACGTCTGCGACTACTTCGAGAAGAAGAAGGGGTTCGCTCCGGTCGGCTTCCAGCTCTTCGTCAGCATCGCCGAGCGGCTGGCGATCCTCGACATCGTGAGCGTGGTCCGCCACAACAAGTCGCTCGAGATGGGCAACTACCGGAAGGCGGCCGAGGAGGGGAACTTCTTCCTCCGCGGGTTCAACTACCTCTTCATCGCCCAGAAGCCGGAGGCGCCCCCGCAGCGCGTCAGGTCGGGGCGCGGGCGTGGACGGTGAGGACGGGGATCTCGGACATCCGCACGACCTTCTCCGCGACGCTGCCGAGGAACAGGCGCGGCACCCCCTGGCGTCCATGCGTGCCGATCACGACGAGATCGTGCTCGCCGTCGTGAGCCGCCTCGACGATCCGCCGCCACGGCTCCCCCGGTAGGAGGAGCTTCCTCACCTGCTCGTGCTTCGCGCGCAGGCGGCCCGCGGCGTCCTCGAGCGCGAGCCCGGCCTCGAGCTCGATGCGATCGAGCGGCAGGCGGATGCTCTCGGCGTAGGCGGAGGTCGGCAGCGTCCAGACGTGCAGGAGGGTGATCCGTGCGCCGAAGAACGACGCCAGATCGCCGGCGACCTCCTCGGCGCGGCGCGAGGCGTCACCGAAGTCGGTCGGTACGAGGATGTTCTCGAACACGGACATCGCGTCCTCCTTTGCCTACTCCGCCGGCACGCCGATCTCGGGAGACGGGGCGCGCACGGGGGTCTGGAAGTACCGGCGGAACACCGCGTAGATCGCGAGCGCGCTCAGCACGCCGGTGAGGAAGTCCGTGAGCGGCACCATCACGGCGGTGTAGACCATGAGCAGCGTGTGCGCCCGGTTCGTGGCGAGCACCTCCTTGATCTCCTCCTTCTTGATCATGTTGCTCGCGACCCAGAGGAGGATGCCGCCGATGCATGCGAGCGGCACGCGCCCGAGCTGCGGCGCGAGGAAGTACGCCATCACGAGCTTGAGGACGCCCTTGAAGTAGCCGGCGAGCGGCGAGACCGCGCCCGCCTTGATGCTCGTCGCGGTCCGCGCGAGCGCACCGGTGCAGGGGAAGCCGTTCACGAGCGGCGTGACGATCTGGACGATGCCCTGCCCCCAGAACTCCTTGTCGGGGTTGAAGGGCGTCCGCCGGTTGTTCGCGAGCCGATCCGCCATCGACGAGCAGAGGAGGCTCTCGACGCCGGAGATGAAGACGATCGCGACGACGTAGTACGCGCAGTCCAGCAGCACGGAGGGCGTCGCCTCGGGGAGCACGGGCGGCGTCCACACGAAGAAGTTGGTGGGGATCGCGCCGTAGCGATCGCTCACGACGGTGATGCCCTTTTCGGCGAGGAGCGTCGACGAGAGCAGCGTGCAGACGCCGAGCGCGATGAGCGGGCTGGGGATGAACGTCGAGATGCGGCGCAGGCCGGTGGTGACCGCGTACGTCAGGAGCGCGAGCGCGACCGCCCACACGCTGATCTCGGAGGCGTGGGAGACGATCCCGCGCGCCTTCGCCGGCAAGCTCCCCGTCAGCGCCTCGCGCAGGCCGAGCGCGTCACCGGCGTTGGACAGCGCGATCGAGACGGCGATGCCGACGGTGAAGCCGGTGACGATCGAGGCCGGAACCAGCTTGGCGTACTTCCCTACCCCGAGCACGCCGCAGGCCATGAGCACGACGCCGGCGAGGAGCGACACGAGCACGAGCATGCCGTGCGCGCCCGCGAACGTACCCCCGCCCGCCTCTCCGTACTTCGTCATCAGGCGGGCGATGAGCGGGATGAACGCCGCGGTCGGGCCGTACACCTGATACTTGGAGCCGCCGAACGTCCGTCCGACGATGCACGCGAGCGCGCCGGCGATGATCCCCTGCTCGGGCCTGAGCCCCATCGCCATCGCGAAGCCCATCGCCATGGGGATGGCGGTCATCGCGACGATGAGGCCCGCGCTCAGATCGCGGAACACCGAGCGCTTCCACGTGGCCTCCTCGAGATCTTCGAAGCGCTCGTCGAAGATGCGAAAGAACGTTCCGAGCCGCGAGATCGGGGTCGCGGTCATGGACGCTCCACGCTCGCGAGCGTCGGAGCGTTCGCGCGCTCCGGATGGAACGAGAAGGCTCGGGTGAGATCACACTTGGCGAGGTTCAGCATGGCGAAGAGGGTGAACACGGCGAAGGTGGTGGAACGCACGTCGCTCATGGCGACGAGCCGGTCAGCAATCGAGGTGCCACTCGCGCAGGCGCCGTTTCGCCGAGGGAATCGCGAGGGGCGGTGACGCCCTGTCGTCGTCGTCGGACGACGCGCGTAGGGCGGAGGTGACGCTCACGCGATGCGCGCGAGCTGCTCGAGCGCCGGGACGAACCGGTGCGCCTCGCCGTCGTAGGCGAACACCGTGGCGGTCGCGATCTCGAACCACCACGCGTGGAGCTTCACGTCGTCCGCTCGTGCGACCGCCGGGTACGTGCGGAGGCCCTCGATCTGGCGGAGCGTGGAGTGCTGGGACAGCTGGTCGACCTCCGAGAACGCGCCGCCCTGCGGGCCTCGCTCGCGCCACGAGTCGACGGCCGGTCGAGCGTGCTCGAGCCAGCTGCGGAGCGACGGGTCGGCAGGCGGCTCGCCGAGCAGCGCCTTCACGCCGCCGCAGGACGAATGGCCGCAGACGACGATGTCCTTCACCTCCAGCACGTCGACCGCGTAGGCGACGGCGGCCGCGACCGACGGATCGGCCGAGCGGTCGCTCGGGGGCACGATGTTGGCGATGTTCCTGAGCACGAAGAGCTCGCCCGGCTCTGCCGACGCGATGAGGTTCGGGACGACGCGGCTGTCCGCACACGTGATGAACAGCGCGAGCGGTGACTGGCCCGTCGCGAGCCTCGCGAACCGCTTCTCGTAGCGGTCCTTCGTGTGGAGGTGGTAGCGGCGTACGCCGTCGAAGAGTCGCTTCACGTCTCGCCGACCTACACGTTGCGTGCCGTTCGACGAACCCTCGACGATCGCGCTCCATCACGCCTGCCGCGACCGTCATCTGTCCGCTCGAGACGACAGCCTCGCGTCTGTATTTTCCGACGCGCGCCGGGCGTGCGAGGTCGAGTCCTCGTCGCTAGAGTTGCACGCATGATGACGGAAGCTCCGCACGTGCTCGTGGTCGACGACGATGCCGAGCTCTGCGAGCTCCTCGGCATTCGCCTCGCCGCGAGCGGCTATCGAACGTCGACCGCGAGCTCGGTCGCATCGGCGTTCGACCTGCTCTCACGCGAGCGGATCGACGTCGCGCTCCTGGACCTGAGGCTCGGGAACGAGGACGGCTTCGAGGTGCTCGCGGGCGCCGCCAAGCGTGCGCCGGATCTCCAGGTCGTCGTCCTCACCGCGCACGGGTCCATCGAGACGGCGGTCGACGCGATGAAGCGCGGCGCGTACGGCTTCGTCACGAAGCCGTTCCACGACGCCGAGCTGCTCCAGAAGATCGCGCACGCGGTGGACGAGCGCCGCCTCCGCCAGGAGGTCGCCGGACTCCGCCGCATCGTCGGCGCTCCCGACGACGAAGCGCGCCTCATCGGCGTGAGCGCAGCGATCGAGGACGTTCGCCGGCGCATCGCCGTCGTCGGCCCCACCGACGCCACGGTGCTCGTCCTCGGCGAGTCCGGAACGGGAAAGGAGCTCGTCGCGCGCTCGCTCCACGCGGTCTCCCCGCGAGCGAAGGGGCCCTTCGTCGCGGTCAACTGCGCGAGCCTCGCGCCGGAGCTCCTCGAGAGCACCCTCTTCGGTCACACGCGCGGCTCGTTCACCGGCGCGGTCGGAGATCGCGAGGGTCTGCTCCGCGCAGCCCGGCGAGGCACGCTGTTCCTCGACGAGGTCGGCGAGACGCCGCCCGCGGTGCAGGCGAAGCTGCTGCGCTTCCTGGAGGACCGGCGCTACACGAGGGTCGGCTCGAACATCGAGGAGGCCGCGGACGTGCGCATCATCGCGGCGACGAACCGCGATCTCCGGCAGGAGGTCGCCGAGCGACGCTTCCGGGAGGACCTCTTCTACCGGCTGCACGTCGTTCCGATCGAGGTGCCGCCGCTGCGGGATCGCGGCGAGGACGTGTCGGTCCTCGCGGAGCTCTTCCTCGATCGCGCCGCGGCGAGGCACGGCGTGAAGCCGCCGCGCTTGGACGCCTCCGCGCTCGCGGCGCTGGTCGCGCATGCCTGGCCGGGCAACGTGCGCGAGCTCGCGAACGTGATCGAGGCGGCCGTCCTCCTCTGCGGCGACGGCGACATCCAGCTCGAGCACCTCCCGGGGGTCGGCCTCCCCGGCGCACCGGCGCCCGAGGGCGGAGGCGACGATCTCTCTCGCGCGCTGTTCCGCGTGATCGCGGCGGCGGCGGAAGGCGAGTCGGCGCGCGTGCCGTCCCTCCGCGAGGTGCGCGACGCCGCCGAGCGCACGTATCTCGAGCTCGTGCTCTCGCGCAGCAACGGGAACGTCGCGCTCGCTGCACGGACCGCCCACCGCAACCGCACCGACTTCTACGATCTCCTGCGGCGGCACAACCTCTCGCCCGCCAGCTTCAAGCGAACGTGAGGCCGCCCACCGCGAAGAGATGCGCGAGCAGCTCGCGCGCCGCGCGCGAGGAAGCGAGCTTCGCCACCTCGCGTCCGTCGAATCGGCGCGCGGTGCAGAGCGTGCGAGCGAGCTCGGCCGCGGAGCGATCGACCTCGAGCTCGCGGCCCGCGAAGTAGAGGAAGAGCGCGCCGCGCGATCGCGGGAGGAACGCCCAGCGCCCCTCCTCGCTCCGTACGACCCGATCGCCGCGGCGGAGGCGCTCGAGGATCCTCTTCGCATCGGGCGCGCGCCGGGGAGCGGTCGGCTCGTGGCCCGGCGTGAGCTGCGTCGCGAAAGTGGCGAACCAGCGATCGATGCGCTCGTCCTTCGTGTCGAGGCCGCGCACCATGTCGCGCACGCGCGCGAGGAGGGCCGGCGGGATCGCGCCCGGGTTCCTCGCCGGCTCGAGCGGCGGGTCGTCGAGCAAGCGCTCGCCCTCGGGCCCGCGAGCGGCGGCGCGCGCGAACGAGGTCCACATCTCGCCCGCGTTCGGCGCACGGAAGCCGATCGAGTACGTGAGGCACGGCGTGACCGCGACGCCGTGATGCGCGAACCCGGGCGGCAGGTAGAGCATGTCGCCGGGCCCGAGCACCTCGTCCTCGTCCGGCTCGAACCGCTCGAGGATGCGGAGCTCGAGCCCCTCGCGGAAGCGCACGTCGCGCGCCTTCCTCGTCCCGTACATCCAGCGGCGCTGCCCTTGCCCCTGGATCAGGAACACGTCGTAGCTGTCGAGGTGGGGGCCGACGCTGCCGCCGGGCTCGGCGAAGCTCACCATCACGTCGTCGACGCGCACGTTCGGCACGAACGCGAAGCGGTCGAGGAGGAGCGCCGCGTCCGGGACGTGGCGGTTCACCTCCTGCACGAGCAGCGTCCACCCGCGCTCGGGCAGCCGCGCGAAGGTCTCCTCGGGGTGCGGACCGTAGGTGACCTCCCAGGGGCGCTTGCCGCCCTTTTCGCGCACGATCCGCGACTCGACACCGTCCTCGCAAGAGAGCCCCGCGAGCTCGTCCGGAGTGATCGGATCGCGAAATCCAGGGAACGCGCCACGCACGAGGAGCGGCTTCTTCTGCCAGTGCGTGCGCAGGAACTCCTTCGTGGACATCCCGCCGAGCACGAGAGTCGTCCTAACATGTTCCGCGTGAAAAATGGCATCGCGCCCGAGCTCGTCCGCTCGCAGGTGAAGAACACGGCGGCCTGGCTCTGGGACGACTCCCGGGCGGCCGAGGTCACGAGGTGGCTCGACGACGTCGAGCGCGCGACGCGCGATCGCGACGCGCCCGACGGCTCGCATGCGTACGTGCGCCTCCTGCTCGCGGCACATCACGGGACGGTGGCGACGTTCGTGCCGACCGACGTCGACGCGCGCATCCGTCATCATGTGTGGACGGCGATGCAGACGGAGGCGGAGCTCGCCTCGGCCGCCGACGTCGTCGACGAGGTCGCCGCCTGGGACGTGCACGCCGTCTCGGCGCGCGTCCTCGACTCCGAGCACGGGCCGCTCTCGGGCATCGACGGCGAGTGGCTCGGCGTGAGGGCCGGCGCGCTCGGTCGCGCGATCGCCATCCGCGCGGAGGCTACGATCGAGCGGCTCGCCGACGCGATCGACCGCGAGCTCGATCGCGAGGCGCGCATCTTCGAGGAGGCGCTCGCGAAGGGCGCCCCTGCGCAGACGGTGCTGTCGGCGGCGACGATCCTGGCCCACAACCTCGGCGATCTCTCGCGGGTCGTCGACGCGTGGCCGGCGGCCGACGGGCTCGCGGCGCATCGCGACAAGTACCTCCGCCTCGGTCACCCCGACGCTCCGCGCGCGCGCGCCCCGTTCGTCCTCGCGGGCCGATTGAACAAGGAGCTGATGGCGCTCGAGAACCATCGCTTCCTCCCGCTGCGGAAGCCGCGCGCGCTGCGCGGCGCCCGCGAGCTGATCCTGCCGATCGGTCCTTGGTTCGACGCCTGGGGCGAGACCATCGCGCGCTCGACGCACCTCGAGGATCGCGATCGCGCGGAGGTCGTGGCCGCGCTCCTCGAGCTTCATGCGTCGTCGCCCGATCAACAGGGCTGCCTGCGAGCGCTCGCCGGGATCCATCGCGCGACGCGCGGCGGCCTCGAGCTGTACGTGCCGGACCTCCCCGCGCGGATGCGCAAGGATGCGCTGCGCGGCCGCGTCCGCGACGCGCTCGACGTCTCCGAGGAGCGCTTCCGCGCCCGCATCGAGCACCGGCTCTCGAGCGTGCACCCTCTCCGGAAATGACGTAAGCCACGGGCCGTGGCAACGCGCATCTGGCAGTACGTGTCGCTCGTCGCGATCGCCGCCGCCTGCGGCGGTCCGGCGGCGACCAGCACCGTTTCGTCCGGCGGTACGGGCGGCGTCGGGCACGCGGGCGCTCCCGTCACGGACGAGAGCGCCGATGCTGGCACGCTCCGCGTCTGCACGCGCGAGGCGAAGGATCCCCTCCCCTGCGCCGAGGACTGCGATCGCGGCATCGCCTCTTCCTGTGCGGTCCTCGCGACGCGGACCGAGCACGGCGAAGGCGTCCCGCGCGATCTCACGCGGGCCGTGATGCTCCACGAGCGCGCTTGCGATCTCCGCGACACGGGATCGTGCACCATCGCGGCGCGCATGCACGCGAGCGGCAGCGGCGTGCCGCCGAGCCGGGCGAAGCAGCTCGACCTCCTCTCGCATGCGTGTCTGCTCGGAGACCCGATCGCCTGCGCGCTCCCGGCACGCGCGTTCGCGTCGGGCGCTGGCGTGATGCGCGACGACCAGCGCGCGCGCGAGCTCTGGCAGCGCGCATGCGGCGGCGGGATCGAGAGCGCCTGCGCTGCGCTAGGCGACGCGGGGCCGTAGGCCCGCAGTCGAAGCGTCGCGTCGCATCACCCTCACGGGCAGGCCGCCCTTCGGTCGCAACGTCACGAGCGGCTCGAGCTGGGCGGGCGCATCCGTCATGAGCTCGAACCGCGCATGGCGCGCGATCGTCGCGAGCAGGACGTGCCCCTCCATCAGCGCGAAGTGGTTGCCGATGCAGATCCGCGGCCCCGCCCCGAACGGGAGGTACGCGCAGCGCGGGAGCTGCTTCTCCTTGTCGTCGAGGAAGCGATCGGGATCGAAGCGCTCCGGATCCGGCCAGAGCTCGGCGCGCCGGTGGATCCCGATCACGCTGACGAGGCAGATGGTGCCCTTCGCGATCCGGTGCGTTCCGATCGTCACGTCCTCGGTCGCGCGCCTCGCGAGCACGTATGCGGGCGGGTAGAGGCGCATCGACTCCTTCAGGACCGCGAGCGTGTACGGGAGCCTCGTCAGGTCCTCGTACGAAGGCGCGTGGCCGAGCGCGTCGACCTCGGCCTCCACCTTCGCTCGAGCCTCGGGGCTCCTCGCGAGGAGGTAGAACGTCCACGTGAGCGCATTCGCCGTCGTCTCGTGGCCGGCGAGGAACAGCGTCATCGACTCGTCGCGCACCTGGGCGTCGCTCATCCTCGCGCCGTCCTCGTCGCGCGCGGCGAGCAGCATGCTGAGCACGTCGCCCCGGTCCGCGCTGTCGGCGCGGCGCTCGCGAATGACGCGGTAGACGACGGCATCGAGCTTCGCGACCGCGCGGCGATAGCGCAGGTTGGTCGGCGTCGGGATCGCCGGCGGCACCGGGACCAGCGAGCCGAGCTGGCCCATCGCGCACTCCATCACCGTGGTCAGCGCCTGCCCGACCTGCGCGGCGTCCCCGTCCACCTCCGCGTCGAAGAGCGTCTTGCCGACGATCTCGAACGTCAGGCGCATCATCGCCTCCGCGAGATCGAGCCGCTCGCCGTCTCCGAGCCCGGTCGAGAAGCGCTCGGCGCGCTCGGCCATGGTGCGCGCGTACGCAGCGACGCGCCTGGGGGCGAACGCGGGCGCGAGCAGCTTGCGCTGACGCGCGTGGAAGTCGCCCTCGCTCGTCAGCAGTCCCGAGCCGAGGACGGGCTTCAAGAAGATGGTCAGGCCGGGCGCCTTCCTGAACGACTCCTGCTTCGCCCCGAGGATCTCGTTCGCGAGCGCGGGCGAGCCGATCACCACGAAGTCGAAGGGCATGAGCCCCATGCGGACCTTCGCAGCGTCGTGGTCGCGTGCGATGCGTGTCAGTGTCCCGGCGCGGTCGTCGCGGAAGGCGGTGAGGTGTCCGAAGATCGGGTGCCCGGCGACGGTCTGCATGGCGCGTGTGCCCTCGAGAGCCATGATGGGAGCGATCGCTCGCCTTCGCTACTCGCATTCATGCCCTCGCGGCCGAATGAGCGGGCGTGCCTCGCGCCCGAGGAGCTATGCTCGGGCGAAAATGAGCTCGATCAAGAAGACCTTGATGAAGCAGGGGATGAAGCTGATGAGCGATCCGCGCGTGATGAAGATCATGCAGGACGAGCGGGTCATGAAGGCGGTCATGCAGATGATGAACGTCCCCGGCAAGGTCCAGAGCTTCACCGACGAGCAGGTGGCGAAGCTCGCAAAGGCGATGAGCCTGGCCACCGAGGACGAGGTGAAGGACCTGAAGCGGCAGGTCCGCCGGCTCGAGGAGGAGATCTCGCGCCTGGAGAAGGAGAAGAAGAAGTAGAAGTAGACGCCGCTCAGGCGGCTCGCTTCTCGATCCAATTCGCAACGAGCGGCCACGTCGTGAGTGGGGCGTCGCGACCGACGAGCAGATCGATGTGGCCGAGCGGCACGCAGCGATAGCTCTTGTCCTTGGAGCGGCTCCTCTCGAACGCCGGCCGCACGCTCGCGGGCGGCGCGAGATCGTCGTTCGAGCCGGCGACGACGAGCAGCGGCATGTCCATCGCTTCGAAGCGCTCGACGTAGTCCTTGGTCGCGCCGCCGAACCGCTTCTCCGCGGCCCACTCGAACATGTTCCGGAGCTCGGCGACGCCGGCGCGATCGAAGGCGAGGCGGAGATGCTGCTCGAGGACATGTGGCTCGAGCGCTCCCGCGTGCCACCCGCGGAGCGGGATCGGATAGAAGGGGCTGTCGGCGACGCGCCGGATCGTGCGCATGAAGGCGCCGATCGGGTAGAGGGGCAGCGGCATGCCGAACTGCGGCACGCCGGCACGGCGCATGGCCTCGAAGACCACGGCGATGGCCTGGAGCGAGATCGATCCGCGCGTGAAGTGGTACGGGCTGCCGATCGAGACGACGCCCGAGACGGCGCCCGCGAGGTTCGGTGCGGCCGCATAGCTCACGAGGCCGCCGAGCGAGTGACCGACGAGGAAGGGTGGACGCTTGTCGGTGTGCGAGAGGATCTCCTCGATCGCGATCGGAAGGTCCTCGGTGACGTAGTCGTCGACCTGCCGCGGTGCTCGCGCGCCGAAGTGCCGCGAGCGGCCGTGCCCGCGGAGATCGAGGTTGAAGACGTCGTAGCCCGCACGGGCCAGGTGGTTCGCGAGGCTGCGTGCCGGGAGGTGCCACGCGTAGCGGTTCTGGCCGAAACCGTGGACCAAGAGGACAGGGGCGCGCGTTCCTCCACCGTTGTCCGCCAGGCGCTTTCGCACCATGGCGAGCGGAATGCGACCGCCGGTGACGACGAGCTCCTTCACGAACGTGGCGCGTTCGTGGCGGTCGATCGTCTGCTCCAGCGTTCTTCCGTAGAGGATCACGGCCCACGTCCCGGGATTTGCCTGAAGATCCCTGTCTCAGTGTACCATCGAACCGGGGCTGGGGAAAAAAGGCGAGGATTCTTGGAATGACCGCGACGAAGGCGCTCGCATCGCTGTGCAGCACTCTGGCTCTGACGGTCGCGCTTTCTCTCGCGCTTCCGACCTCTGCGTACGCGCAGGGCAAGAAGACCGCGCCGTCGAAGACCGAGCCTTCGGCCTCCGGCAACGCGAGCGCCTCGACCGAGACCAAGCCGAGCGACACGAAGCCCGAGGCGGCCACGACCGACGCCGAGAAGACGGAGGGCGCGAAGACCGACGCGTCCACGGTCGAGCCGCCCCGCGCCGACGAGTGGGACATCAAGAACGTCGAGGAGGTCCCCGGCCGGACCTACATGTTCGTCGGCCTCCGGTACCGCGGGAACCTCGTCCCGAAGTTCATGCTGAACATGTTCGTGGACGAGGGGAAGACCATCTATTCGAACACCGTCGGCGTCGAGCTCGACATCCGCAAGGACGGCTTCTCGCTCGTCCCCGCGCTCTCGTTCGCAGAGCTCGGGACCGGCGACATCCTGTTCAAGGAGAAGGGCAGCAAGGAGATCGCCGGCAACTACAACCTCGTGAACAGCAGCCTGAAGGTGATCTACGCGACCGCGGATCTCCTCTGGTCGACGAAGCTCTCGAAGAACGTCGAGTTCGAGTACGGCGCCGGCTTCGGTCTCGGCGTCGTCTTCGGCGATCTCGTCACGAACTGGGTCAAGTACGACGACAGCCCGAACGCGCCGCTGCGCAACGACGCAGGCCGCGGGTTCACCAAGTGCCTCCAGGTCGAGGCGCCGGGGACCGGCTGCAACAAGGCCGATCACCAGAACTCCGAGAAGGACAAGGTGAACGACTACGTGGAGCCGAGCTGGTTCAGCGGCGGCTCGCGACCCAGCATCTTCCCGTGGATCGCGGTGCCCCAGATCGGCCTCCGCTTCAAGCCGATCAAGCAGTTCGTCGGGCGCGTCGGGCTCGGCTTCTCGCTCACCGGATTCTGGTTCGGGCTGAGCGGCCAGTACGGCCTCGAGCAGCCGCGCAAGGACTGAGGCTGGCAGGCACAGCGCTGGCACAAAAGCGCCCCTTGGCACAACCGGGCACGATACACTCGAGATCGTGAGCGGTTCCGACGCGCCGAGCTCGGCTCCCCCCACCTTCCGGATGCCGGCTCGGTACGAGCCCCTGGCACGCCTCGGCAAGGGCGGAGGCGGCGAGGTGTGGGCCGTCCGCGACCGGGTGACGGGGCGGGAGCTCGCGCTCAAGGTCCTCGCGGAGGATGCGGGCGAGGGCGAGGTCATGGCGCTCGTCCGCGAGGCGGTCACGCTGAGCGGCCTCGAGGGGCTCGGCGTCCCACGCGTGCTCGCGTTCGGGCGGCTGCCCTCGAGCATGCGCCGCTTCCTCGTACGCGAGCTGGTCCAGGGCAACAGCCTCGAGGACGTCCTCACCAAGGACGGAGGCGCGTGGCTCCCACCGCTCGCGGGCGCCGCCGACCAGCTGACGGTCCTCCATCGCGGCGGGCTCCTGCACGGCGACATCAAGCCCGCGAACGTGATCGTCGGTCCCGACGGCACCGGCACGCTCGTCGATCTCGGGCTCGCGACGCCCTGGCGCGAAGGAGGCGCACGAGCGCGCGGCCTCACGCCGAAGTACGCGGCGCCGGAGCTGTTCGTCGGTGAGCCTCTCACCGTGCGCGCGGAGGTCTACGCGCTCGGCGCCACGCTCGCCGACGCCCTCGCGCATCGCGGCGACGAGCTCGACGCCTCGACGAGGAAGGCGCTCTCCAAGATCGCGGCCCGGGCGACGGAGGAGAATCCGTCGGCGCGCTTCCCCAGCGTCGACGAGCTCGCGAGCGCCCTCAAGAGCGCCGCGGGCCTGGAGACGCGCGCGTTCGACGACGCCGCCGCGTGGCCCGTGCTCGGCGTCGACGGCGCGGCGCAGAAGCTCGCGGAGGCCGCGTCCGCGCTCGCGTCCGGTGAAGCGCTCGCGGTGTCCGGGCCTCGCCGCTCCGGTCGATCGACGCTCGTGCGCCGGCTCTCGTGGTCGCTCGGCGTGAGCGGCGCGCCGGTGGCGTATGTCGAAGCGGCCGCGAAGGGCCTCGCGCCGCGCGACGTCGTCGCGCTCGAGCTCGGCGCGTGGGGCGGCGCCGACACACCGGCGAAGGGGCTCGTCGTCGTGGTCGACGACGCGTCCGCGCTCGACGACGATGCGCGTGCGTCGATCCGCCGTGCGGCGTCGCACGGTGCACGCGTCGTCGGCGTGGGATCACGGGAGGAGGTCGCCACCGTCGTGCCCGGCAGGGTGAAGCCGTTCGAGATCGCCGCGCTCGACGACGCGAGCGCCGCCGAGCTCGTGAAGCGCGCGGTGCCCTCGCTGCCCGATCGCCTCGCGAAGCACCTCCTCGAGCGCACCGGTCGCCGCCCGGGCGCGCTGCGCTCCTTCGTGAAGCGGCTCGGGGGCCGGCCGGTCACTTCGACCGAGGAGATCGACGAGGTGCTCGACGTCTCCTCGAGCAAGAGCATCCCGCCGACCTCGCGGTCACGCGACGACGCGCTCGGCGAGCTCTCCCGCGCCCTCGACACCGGCCGGTTCGACCTCGCTTGGACCGCGCTCGAGACGCTCGGCCCGCCGAGGGGAGACGCGGAGGCGGTCGACTTCGCGATCGCCCGCGCGAAGGTGCTGCTCGCGCGGGGCGATGCAGCCGGCGCCGCCGCGACGCTCGACGCCATCGCGAAAACCGCGGAGAAAGGACCAGGAGCACGCGCCTTTCGCATCGTGCGCGCGCGCACCTTCGTCCGCGTGGGAGACTTCGAGAAGGCGGCCGCGCTGACGGAGAAGGCGACCGTGGCGAAGGACGGACGCGACGCGCTGTCGGCCGACGCGCTCGCGGTGCGAGGCGTGGCCCTCGCCTACCTCGGTCAGGAGGCGCCCGCAATGGCGGCCCTCGAAGAGGCCGTCGACGTCGCCAACAAGGTGCAGGATGCACGCATCCTCGGCGTCGCCCTCGGGTCGCTCGCCATCGCCCACCAGCGGTTCGGACGCGCGAAGGAGGCACGCGCGATCTCGCAGGAGGCGCTCGCGGCCGCAGAGAAGGCGCGCGACGCGTGGACGCTCGCGACGACGCGGCTCAACCTCGCGGGCCTCGCGAAGGCCGACGGCGACCTCGGCGAGGCGCTCGTGCACCTCGAGGCCTCGGTCGACATGGGGCGGCGCGCGGGCGCCCTGATGGCGGTGCAGCAGGCGCTGTTCAACCTCGCGAACCTCGATCTCTACCTCGGGCGCTATGCGCGCGCCTCGGCGTCGATCGACAAGCTCGCCGAGGACCGCGAGCGGCTCTCGCCGAACGCGCGTGCGCAGCTGCTCGGCCTGCAGGCGGAGCTCGCGGCGCGCATGGGCGACATCGAGAAGGGCGCACGGCTCTACGAGCTCTGCGCGGAGGCGTACGCGGCGGTCGCGCGTCCGCTCGATGCCGCCGAGGCGCACCTCGAGGGGATCCTCACGCGCCTCACCGCGACGGGCGAGAGCGGGTCGACGGTGGACTCGATCGCACTCGGACGCGAGCTCGACAAGGTCCGCGAGCAGCTCGGCGAGGGCGGCTTCAAGGAGCACGAGGCGCTCGCGGGGATCGTGAAGGGCCTCCTCGCGCTCGCGCGGGGCGACGACGCGGTCGCGAGGACGACGCTCGACGAGGCGTACGAGAGAGCCGTCGCCGCCGGCCAGCGCGAATGGGCGTGGCGGGCGCTCGACGCACGCGCTCGCCTCGCCGCATCGCAGGGCGCCGCCGCGCTCGCGCGGCGCGACACCGATGCGGCGCTCGCGATGCTCGAGGAGACCGCGGCGAAGCTGCCGCGGGACTTGCGCGAAGTGTTCTGGAACGATCCGCGGCGCCGCGCGCTCCGGCAGGCGCACACGGCGACGATGCCGGCCCTCTCGAGCAGCCCGTTCTCCCCTCCGGCGATCGTGCGCGCCGGTACCGGGATGCCGACGCTCGCGAGCAGCCGCCACGCGTCGATCACCAGCATGGGGACGCCGATGCCTGCCGAGGACCGGCTCACGCGCATCTTCGAGATCACGCGCGAGCTCGCGCGCGAGCACGACCTCGATCGCCTGCTCCAGCAGGTGACGAACCATGCGATCGGCCTCGTCGGGGCGGAGCGTGGCCTCATCGTCGTGGTGAACGACGCGGGCGACGTCGTCGCCCACACCGCACGCGACAGCAAGGGCGAAGAGACGCACCAGAGCTTCTCACGCAGCGTGGCCGAGCGTGTGATCCGCGAGGGCGAGCCGGTGATCGCCACCAGCGCGCGCGATGACGAGCGGCTGGCGCAGGCGGTCAGCGTCCACCAGCTGATGATCCAGTCCATCGCCTGCGTGCCCATCCGCGGCGCGCCCCCGGTCGGCAAGACGATCGGTGCCCTCTACGTCGAGACGAGGCTGCGTCCGGGCGTGCGCTTCCGCGAGGAGCTGCCGACGCTCGCGGCGTTCGCCGATCAGGCGGCGATCGCCATCGAGAGCGCGCGGCTCCTCGACGAGAACAGGAGGCGCGCGGACGAGCTCGAGCGCGCGAACCGCGAGCTCGAGGCGGCCAAGGAAAGGCTCGCCGAGGCGCTCGGACGGCGCACCGAACAGCTCGCACGCGCACGTGGAGATCTGAAGCAGGCACGCGCGGAGCTGCGCGGGCACTTCGGCTATCACGGGCTCGTCGGGACGAGCGCGGCGATGCGCAAGCTCTACGCGCTCATCGATCGCGTGAAGGACACCGACGTCCCCGTCCTCATCACCGGCGAGAGCGGCACGGGCAAGGAGATGGTCGCGAAGGCGGTCCACGTCGCCGGCGCGCGCGCGAAGTTCCCGTTCCTCGGCGTGAACTGCGGCGCGATCCCGGCGAACCTGCTCGAGAGCGAGCTGTTCGGGCACGTCCGCGGCGCGTTCACCGGCGCCGAGCGGGATCGCAAGGGCCTCTTCCGCGAGGCCGAGGACGGAACCATCCTCCTCGACGAGATCGGCGAGATGCCGGCGAAGATGCAGGCCGGTCTCCTCCGCGTGCTGCAGGAGAAGACGGTGCGGCCGGTCGGCGGGGTGAAGGAGGAGCCGTGCAGCGCCCGCGTGATCGCAGCGACGCATCGCGCGCTCGAGCAGATGGTGGCCGAGGGGACCTTCCGCGAGGACCTCTTCTATCGCCTGCACGTCGTCGAGATGAAGGTGCCGGCGCTCCGCGAGCGCAGCGAGGACATCCCGGCGCTGATCGATCACTTCCTCACGCTCTTCTCCGCGCGTCACAAGCGAGAGCGCAAGACCGTCGAGCGCACCGCGATCCGCCGCCTCCAGTCGTTCGACTGGCCGGGCAACGTGCGCCAGCTCGAGCACGTCCTGCTCAACGCGTGGCTCCTCTCCGAGGGCAACGAGATCGTCGTCGAGGATCTCGATCTTCCGTCGGCGAGCACGCGCTTCTCCGCGCCGCCCCCGGCCGAGCCGCGCGCTCCGAGCGGCAGCGTGAGCACGGTGCGCGCGCGCACGCAGGAGGAGTACCGCGATGCGGAGAAGGAGAAGATCCTCGGCGCGCTCGCGCGGTGCAACTGGAACCGTGTGCAGGCCGCGAAGATGATCGGCATCCCGCGCCGCACGTTCTACCGGCGCCTGAAGGAATACGGGATCGTCTGAGCCCGCTCAGCGGCGGCGGCGGGCTCCACCACGGCTCGCGGTGCACCGCGCGGAGCTGCGGCCACGCTTGTCGCTGCCCGAAGCACGCACGTACGATGCTCGCATGCGCCTGATCCATGCGTTGCCCGCAGTCGTGGTCCTCGTGGCGTGCGGCGCCGGGAATCAGGGTTCTCCTCTGACGCCGCTCCCGACGCAGCGTGAGGCCTTCGAATCCAAGGGGCCGACCGCGATACGGCTCCAGACCGAGCCGGATCTGACGGCATGGGATCCAGCGTCACGCTCGAATCTACGAGCGCTCAGTCGCCAGGGCGTCGTCGCCGTGCACTACGAGGGCGAAGGCGATGGTGCGCATCTCGAGGTGCTCTCCGATTGCATCGGGAAGAGATCGTACGAGTACCAAGCGTACGTCGAGCATGACACGCGTGTGGCTCGCTCGATGACGGAGCTGGCCGCGCAACTGCCGCTCGCGGGCGCCGACCTCAAGGGCAAGCTCGGTACCGGACGAAGCTTGCGTACGGACTACCGGCTCGTGGGCCTGAACGTGCTGCCCGTCGATCGACCGCTCGCACGACGAGATCTCGTCGGTGTAGGCTGTCAGCGCGCAACTCACGTCGTCACGCGCATCTACCTCGGTGCATTCGCGATGGCGGCCGGCGCGACCGCGGAGCTCCAGGCGGCGGTGAGCGTCTTCGGCCTCGGCACACAAGGGGCCCATTCCGAGGTCGTCGAGCGCGTCGCCAGCGCGGGCGAGCCCACGGCCTGCGATTCGGCGGTGCGCGACGAGAAGGAGCACAACAACTGCGCCGTACCGCTCCGCATCGCTCTCTCGCCTCTGCCGAGCGTGGCGCCCGGGGCGACGCCACCGACGGTCGACGAGGCGCGCGCGTTCCTCGCCGCGTTCGACCGCGAGGTCCGGCCTCTCCAACTCGCAAGCGATCGTGCCAGCTGGGAGGCGGGCGCCGACGTGTCGAGCGGAAACGATCGCGCCGCGACCGAAGCGAGCGGCAAGCTCGAAGAGTTCGTGCACACGAAGATCCGTGAGTCGCGTCGGTTCGACGTGCTCGATCTGCCGGCCGAGCTGGCGCACCAGATCGACCTGCTACGCCGATACCAGTCGCCGAGGCCGAACGATCCGGCGGCCGCCGCACAGCTCAAGCGCGTGCGCCAAAGCATGGAGTCCAGCTACGGTTCCGCAAAGGCTTGTGGCGCGGCGGGCAAGTGCAGGGACCTGGCGGAGCTCCAGCAGGTACTCAAGGAGAGCCGCAACCTCGACGAGCTGAAGGCCGCCTGGGTCGGCTGGCACGACACGACGACGCCGATTCGCGCACTGTTCGGCGAATACGTTCGCCTCTCGAACGAAGCTGCGCGCGACTTCGGCGCGCAGGACTACGGACGCTACGCGAAGCAGAGCTACGACGCGGTCGACTTCGAGAGAGACATCGATGGTGTTTGGCGGCAGTTGCGACCGCTCTACGAACAGCTGCATTGCTACGTCCGAAGCAAGCTCCACGACAAGTACGGTGACGCGGTGCCCGCGCGTGGTCCCATTCCGGCGCACGTCCTTGGCGACATGTGGGCTCAAAACTGGAGCGCGATCGGCGACCTTCTCGGCTTGAAGGGCGCTGCTCCCGCGGGGCCGGCTCGCCTCGACGCAAACCAAATCGTCCGGGCCGCGGAGACCTACTACACGTCGATGGGTTTCGACCCGCTCCCGGGATCGTTCTGGGAGCGCTCGATCCTGACCAAGCCCGAGGGTCGGTCGATGATTTGCCACGCGTCGGCGTGGGACGTTGGGCTTCGCGGCGACCTTCGTCTCAGGGCGTGCCTGTCGTCGACGCTCGCGAACGTCGTGACCGCGCATCATGAGATGGCGCACCTCTACTATTTCCAGTCGTACGGCAGCCTGCCGATCCTCCTCCAGTCGGGCCCCGACGAAGCCTTCCACGAAGGGGTGGCGCAGGCGATCGAGCTCGCGATGACACCTCAGTACCTTCACGAGATCGGCGCGAGCGCAGCGCCAGCAGCGGGCGCCGAGGTTGCGAGTGACACGCTCCTGCGCCGTGCGCTCGACGACGTGGCCTTCTTGCCGTTCGCACTGAGCGTCGACAAGTGGCGCTGGAACGTCCTCGGCGGCGAGATCTCGCCACAGCGCTACAACGCGAGCTGGTGGGCGCTCCGCCGGCAGTACCAGGGCATCGCTCCGCCCGCTCCCCGCGGCGAGACTTCGTTCGACCCGGGCGCGAAGTATCACATCGCTGCCGACGTCACTTACATTCGCTACTTCGTCGCGCGCGTCCTCAGCTTCCAAGTCCATCGCGCGCTCTGTCGCGCTGCTGGCGAGAATCCGGCGACGTGCAGTCTCTACAAGAACAAGAAAGCGGGCGAGAAGCTGCGTGCGATGCTCGCGCTCGGCGCATCCAAGCCGTCGGCCATGGCGCTCGCCGCGGTCGGCGCCGAGCCGCGCCTCGATGCTTCGGCAATGCTCGAGTACTACGCACCGCTCCGCGCGCGCCTCGACAAGGAGCTGAAGGGGCAAACGTGCGGGTGGTGACCCTCACTTCGTCCACGACGTCGTGCTGAGCGCGACGTCGTCGATCGTCATGGCGAAGCCGCCGCCGAAGGCTACGGCGCCGATCCGCACCTTCGTGATCGCGAACGACGTGCACGCGACCTGGATGGGCGTGCCGAGATCGGAGTTGTCGGCCGCGAACGTCGCGCGGGCCGCGCCGCTCGGATCCGCCTCGATGCCGACGCGGTAGGCCGTCCCCACGGTCATCTGCGCGCCCGTCGCCTTCACGCCGCCGCAGTCGAGCCCGAACGTGCCGTTCGAGGCGACGCCGACGTCGATCGAGCCGGCGCCGCCGCCCGAGAGCCGCCCGACCACGGCGGCCTGCTGCGTCACCGGCGCCGTGTCGATCCTCATCGTGAACGACACGAAGAGCTTCGTCTGCGGCGCCAGGTCGAAGCCGGCGAAGGCGGGCGACGCCGTCGTCGCCGCCGACTGCGTGTCGCGGAGCGCCCCGGGCTTCACCAGGACCATGCCGACCGCCTCGTCGGCGCCGTCTCCGCCGATCAGCGCTTGCTCGAAGCGCGCGAGCCGGGGCAGCGCGGGGGAAGAGCTGGCATCGTTCGATGCGTCCACCGCCGCGGCAGCGTCGTCCACGTCGACCGCTGCGTCGTCGACGGCCGTCGAGCCGTCGAGCCCTCCGCTCGACGCATCGAGACCGGAAGCGCCTCCGCTCGAGGACGACGTGGATGCAGGCGCTGGCTCGTCGTCCTCCGCGCCGATGCCGAGGCCGAGGAGCCCACCGCAGGACACCGCGACGCAGGCGACGAAGGCCGCGAACAGTCTCTGCACGCCTCGAGCGTATCAGCGGCGGCGACGTGCTCGTAGGGCGGCGACGACACCGAGCAAGAGCGCGCCGAACGACGCCGGCGAGCTGGTCCCGGACGGCGCGGCCGCGCAGCCGCTCTGCGTGGTCTTCGTGGTGGTCGAGCTGGGAGCCGCCGCGTTCGTGGCGTCGTTGCTCTCTTCGGCGGGCGTCTCGGTCTTCGCCTCGGGCAGGCAGATCTGGAGATCGCCCTTCGTCGTGCACGCCTCGCCGGGCTCGCACGCCGAGTCGTCGCTGCAGGGCGTGCGGCACACCTTCGACACGCACGTGTTCGAGGAGCAGTCGACGTTCTGGGCGCAGGCCTCGCCGGCGACCTTGCCGGGCGGCGTGCCTTCGTCGCGCGGCGCGAAGCCCGCCAGGTTGAACGCCTTCTCGACAAGCGCCTTCTTGTTCGCGAGATGCGTGTAGATTCCAATCGTATTCGAGCCGATGCAGCTCGCCGCGCCGCTGGCCTGTTCGCCGTTGCCGCCGCGGGAAACGACGCCGACGACCGCGCCCGTCGACGCGAACGCGGGTCCGCCGCTGTCGCCGGAGCAGATGCCCTCGCCGATCATGAACTCGGACTTGCCGAGCCCGATCCTCGTGCGGTCGTCGAACGTGTACGGGCCGACCGCCTCGACGCGGATGCCCTTGCGCTCGAGGCGCTTCGACGGCGTGTGCCCGTCCTCGGTGAGCCCCCAGCCGACGGCGGTGATCGACTCGCCATCGCGCGCGCCTTCGCGAAGGCGGACCGGAGCGACGGGCGCCGAGACCGCGCGATCGAGGAGGAGGAACGCGACGTCCGAATCGCAGTAGGTGCTCGTCGACTCGGTGATGATCTGCTTGCCCTTCGCGTCGGCGCGGGACGGCTGCTCGGCCATGGCCGAGGCCAGCTGCCCCTTGTAGACGAGGAGATCCGACGCGGCGAAGTTCGAGTAGAGGCGCCCGCCGTCGTAGGGCGTGCCGTCGACCTTGCAGAGCGCGCCGCCGTCGGTCTCCGTCACGCAGTGACGCGCGGTGAGCACGAGGTTCGGCGCGACGAGGGTGCCGGTGCACGCGCCCTTGCCCCGGATCACGATCAGCATGACCGAGTCGTGATCGGCGCCCGATGCGGTGCCGTCGATGATCGGCGAGGCCTGCGAGGCCGCCTGCTCGTCGGTTGCCTCGACGCTGCACCCCACGGTCGTGGTCAGCGCGAGCGCGACGAGCGACGTGGCGAGCCCGATTCCAAGATGGCGCATGCCCTACTCCTCTGTAGGTGTACCTCCGCAAGCGATACGCCAGCCGTGATGGTCCCGTAAGAACGCGAAATCACATGAATTCAAACGTACGCCGGTGGGTCGTCGCTGGATCGGCTCCGCACCAGCCGATCCACCACACCGAAACTTCCGCTAAGAGCGGAGGGATGCGTCGCCTCCTCTTCTTGTCGTTCGCGCCCCTCGCCGTCCTGGCCTGCAGCAAGGATCCGCCCGCCCCCGCGCCGACCTCGGCGGCCGCGGCGACGACGGCGACGGCGACGGCGAGCGAGGGCGAGCTCGCGCCCGGCAAGCCCGCGCCGGCGATCAAGGCGAAGGCGCACGACGGGACGGACATCGACCTCGCCGCGCTGAAGGGCAAGCAGGTCGTCCTCTACTTTTATCCGAAGGACGAGACCCCGGGCTGCACCAAGGAGGCGTGCGCCTTCCGCGACGCTTGGGACGACCTCGCGAAGACCGGCGTCGTCCTCGTCGGCGTCTCGACCGATTCGCTCGAGTCGCACCAGAAGTTCGCCGAGCACCACAAGCTGCCGTTCCACCTGATCAGCGACGAAAATGGCTCGATCGCGAAGGCGTACGGGGTGCCGAACAACGGCGGCTTCCTCGGCCGGCAGACGTTCGTGATCGGCGCCGACGGGAACGTGAAGAGGGTCTACCGCTCCGTCGACGTGACGAAGCACGCCGCCGAGATCCTCGCGGACGTGAAGTCCTGATGGGCGGGCTCGCGGTCTACGTCGACGGCCAGCCGATGCCCGAGGCCGACGCGCGGGCGTTCTGGCAGCGCTTCAGCGACTGGATGGAGGAGCACCGGGGCGACCTCGCCGGCTTCGCGGCCCAGGAGGGCTTCGCGAGCGTCCACCCCGGCGTCGAGGACGGGCGACCCGTCCTCCACGCGAGCCGGACCGAGGCCCAGCGGCCGTATGCGCCCGTGGGGAGGGGCGGTGGATCGGAGTCCCGCCACGGACCGCCAACCGGCGCCTCACCTCGCGCGGCCAACAAGCCGAAATCCCGCAGAAACCGCCGTTTCTAGGGTACGACACGCACCCACAATGTCGGGCCCGCGGATTGCAGGTCGTAGGGTGCCGTGGGCGACAGTTTCGACATCGTGTACGCGGCCCACACCGCGTCTTGCACCTTCCTCCTCGATGCCAACGGCATCTGCCGGCGCATCGTGATGACGCCTGGCTCCAAGCGGCGCGAGGCGTCCAAGAACGCCGCCCGCTGCGTCGGAGCGCAGTACGTCGCCACGCTCGACGCGCATGTGCCCGGCTGTCTCGTCGAGCTCCCCAAGGTCGGCGCGCCGATGCTGTTCGCGCGCATCGACGAGAACGGACGCATCGCGCTCGTCCGTACCGGTGCGGTGACCTCGTTCGAGACGAAGCGGGCGGACGATCCCGACCCGTTCAAGGAGAGCGTCGGGGTGATGACGTCCGCGCCCTCGGCCGAGGAGCTCCACACCCCGCGCGTCCGGCAGGAGCGACAGGCGCGCCGCGAGGCCGAGGCCTCCCGGCCGGCCCCCGCACCGAGCAACCGTGCTCCGGCCCCCCGCCGCGAGGCCGACCCCTACGTCGAGCAGCCCGAGCGCACCCAGCGGATCCAGGCGCTCCGCCCGGCCGAGCTCGATCCCCAGCTCCTCGCGACCGACGAGTACGAGTCCGAGCCGCACACGATCGCGCCCCGGACCACCCTGCCCTCGGCATCGCCCCCGCAGCACGCGCGGACGCTCCACGATCCGCGCGTGCAGCTCTCGCCCGTCGAGGATCCCGACGATCCCTACGTGCGGAGCGAGGTTGCGGCCAAGCGGGTCGCCGTCGTCCGTCGCCGTCGCGAAGGCTGAGGTCCGGCCGGGCCCGGGCCGGCGGCCCGAGAAAATTTCCCGCAACGATTGCGCGGAGGAGGCCAGCCCGTAGACAGGCGCCGAGGACAATGGTACCTCGCGCGCCACCGTGGACCACGGTCCCCGGGAGTGATCTTCACGGCTTGCTCGGCAAGCCTCGAGGCCCCATGTCGCTGCTCGGAGTGAGCACCCTCACCAGTTCCTCGCTGTCGGCGGAAGGCGGTGTCACCGTCGATCTCGACGCGAGCTTCCTCGTCCAGATCGCCCTCTTCGTCGTCCTCCTGCTCGTCCTCAAGCCGCTCCTGTTCGATCCGATGATGCGGCTGTTCGAGGAGCGCGAAGAGCGCATCGACCGAACCATCGAGAAGGCCCGCAAGACGGACGAAGCGTCGGCGAAGGCCCTCGCGAAGTACGAGGCGATCCTCGCCAAGGCTCGCGAGGCCGGCTCCGCCGAGCGCGACGAGCTCCGTGCGCAGGGCTCGAAGAAAGAGGCGGAGCTGTCCGCGCAGGTCCGCGCGCAGACCGCCACCACGCTCGAGCAGGGCCGCGCCGGGATCGCCGCCGAGGCGAAGGACGCGCGCGCGAAGCTCCAGACCGAAGCCGTGGAGCTCGGCCGTGCGATGGCCACGCGCGTGCTCGGCCGCGAGGTGACGTCGTGATCGCGCGCATGTGGAAGCACACCGCCGCCGCGTTCGTCGCGTGCACCCTCATGACGGGCGTCGCGATCGCGCAGGAGCACGGCGCTCCCGAGCACGGCGACGCCGCAGAGCACGGGGCGACGCACGAGGCCGGCAACGGCGAGCACGCGGCCGGAGGCCACCACGGTCCCGCCGCGATCAACTGGACGGACATCTCGGACCACCACCGTCCGGCGTTCATCGCGCTCGCGGTCAACTTCGGCGTCCTGGTCGCCGGCTACTACCTCCTCGGCAAGAAGCCTGTCGCGGACGCGCTCAAGCAGCGCCGCGCGACGATCGGCAAGGCGATCGAGGACGCCCAGGCGATGCTCGCCGGGGCGAAGGAGCGCGCGACGAAGTACCAGGCCGATCTCAAGAACGCCGACACCGACGCGGCCGATGCGAAGGCCGCGCTCGTCGCCGCGGGCAAGGGCGAGGTCGAGCGTCTCCTGGCCGAGGCGCAGGAGAAGGCGGAGCGCATGAAGCGCGACGCCGATCGCCTCGTCGAGCAGGAGCGCAAGCAGCTCCGTCACGACCTCCTCCTGGAGACGATCGACCTCGCGACGCGCGAGGCGGCCAAGAGCCTCGAGAAGAGCGTGACGGCCGAGGACCACGCGCGCCTCGCCGAGGACCTCCTCCGCGAGCTCGCGGCCAAGCCCGGCGCGAGCCAGATGGGAGGCCAGGCATGATCCCCGGCGTCATCGCGAAGCGCTACGCCACCGCCCTCCTCGAGCTCGGCACCGAGACGGGACAGCTCGACGCGCTCGTCGACGAGCTCCAGCGCACCGCCGAGGTCTACAGCGGCTCGCCCGATCTCCGGGCGGCGTTCGACGACCCGCTCGTCGCGCCCGGAGCGAAGAAGGCGATCCTCGACGAAGTCGTGCAGCGCCTCGGCGCCTCCGCGACGACGAAGAACGCGCTAGGGTTGCTCCTCGACCGCCGCCGCATCCGTGCGCTTCCCGCCATCGCGACGAAGCTCCGCGAGATGGCGGATCTCACGCGCGGCATCCTCCGCGCCGAGGTCCTCACGGCGATGCCCCTGCCCGAGGAGTACTTCACCAAGCTCCAGCAGCAGCTCGAACGCATCAGTGGGCGCCGCATCGCCCTCGACCGCAAGCTCGATCCGACGCTCATCTGTGGCGTCGTCGTGCGCGTCGGTGACACGGTTTACGACGGATCGCTCGTCGCGCGCCTCCGTCAGCTCAAAGACTCGCTTGCCCCCGTCAACTGAGGGACGAAAGAAGACACCATGCAGCTCCGTGCCGAAGAGATCTCCTCGATCATCAAGAAGCAGATCCAGAACTACGAGCGCGCCGCGCTCACGACGGAGACGGGCACCGTCCTCAGCATCGGCGACGGCATCGCCCGCATCTACGGTCTCGAGGGCGCGATGTCCGGCGAGCTCCTCGAGTTCCCGGGCAACCTGATGGGCCTCGCGCTCAACCTCGAGTCGGACAACGTCGGCGCGGCGCTCTTCGGCGACGCCACGCACGTCAAGGAAGGCGCCACCGTCCGCCGTACGAGCCGCATCATGGAGGTGCCCGTCGGCGAGGCGCTGATCGGCCGCGTCGTCAACGCGCTCGGCATGCCGCTCGACGGCAAGGGCCCGATCGAGACGCCGCACCGCCGCCGCGTCGAGCTCAAGGCGCCGGGCATCCTCGCGCGCCAGCCGGTCAAGGAGCCGCTCCAGACGGGCATCAAGGCGATCGACAGCATGGTCCCGATCGGCCGCGGCCAGCGCGAGCTCATCATCGGCGACCGTCAGACGGGCAAGACCGCGGTCGCGCTCGACACGATCATCAACCAGAAGGGCCTCGGCGTTTACTGCTTCTACATCGCCATCGGGCAGAAGCAGTCGACGGTCGCCTCGGTCGTCGACAAGCTCACCCAGGCCGGCGCGATGGAGTACACCACCGTCGTCGTCGCGGGCGCGAGCGAGTCGGCTCCGCTCCAGTTCATCGCGCCGTACACCGGCGTCACCATGGCGGAGTACTTCCGCGACACCGGCCGTCACGCCCTCTGCATCTACGACGACCTGTCGAAGCAGGCGGTCGCGTACCGCCAGCTCTCGCTGCTCCTCCGCCGCCCGCCGGGCCGCGAGGCGTACCCGGGCGACGTCTTCTACATCCACTCGCGCCTCCTCGAGCGCGCGGCGAAGATGGCCGACGAGCTCGTCGTCGTGAAGAAGGGGACGACCTGGGAGAACCGCGGGGACGCCAAGGTGCACATCGGCGAGCAGGGCCACGAGTCGGCCGCCGAGGAGCTGAAGGCGAAGGGCGACGGCTACGAGATCGTGAAGAACCCCCAGTCGGGCGGCTCGCTCACCGCGCTGCCGATCATCGAGACGCAGGCGGGCGACGTCTCGGCGTACATCCCGACGAACGTCATCTCCATCACCGACGGCCAGATCTTCCTCGAGTCCGACCTCTTCTACTCGGGCGTCCGTCCGGCCATCAACGTCGGCATCTCCGTCAGCCGCGTCGGCGGCAACGCGCAGATCAAGGCGATGAAGTCGGTCGCCGGCTCGCTGAAGCTCGATCTCGCGCAGTATCGCGAGAAGGCGGCGTTCAGCCAGTTCGCGTCCGACCTCGACCAGGTCACGCGCAACATGCTCGAGCGCGGCGCGCGCCTCGTCGAGATCCTCAAGCAGGGTCAGTACGTGCCGCAGCCGGTCGAGAAGCAGATCGTCATCATCTACGCCGGCACGAAGGGCTACCTCGACGCGCTCGAGGTGAACAAGCTCGGGGAGTACGAGAAGCAGCTCTACGCCTTCATCGAGTCCAAGCACCCGGCGATCTTCGAGACGATCCGCACGAAGAAGGTCCTCGACAAGGACACCGAGGAGACGCTCAAGAAGGCGCTCGCGGACTTCGGCAAGGCGTTCGGCAAGGAAGACAAGAAGAAGAAGGACTGACGCCGAAGCGCGGAGACCGAGATGCCTTCTCTCAAGACGATTCGTAAGCGCATCACCAGCGTCAAGGCGACGCAGAAGATCACGCGCGCCATGAAGATGGTCGCGGGCGCTCGCCTGAACCGCGCGCAGATGCGCATCACCGCGCTCCGTCCGTACGCGGTCAAGACGCACGAGGTCCTCCAGGGCGTCGCGGCGTCGATGATCGCGAAGCAGACCGACCTCGAGTACAGCGCGACGGCCGAGGCCGGTGCGTTGCACCCGCTGCTGCAGCGCCGCGCGGAGAAGAACGTGCTCCTGCTCGTCCTCTCCGGCGACCGCGGCCTCTGCGGCGCGTTCAACGCGAACGTGAGCAAGGCCGCCGAGCGCACGTGGAAGGCGAAGCGCGACGAGGGCGCCGAGGTCCAGATCGCGACCGTCGGTAGGAAGGGCCGCGACTACCTCGCGCGCCGCCGCGCGACCATCGCGCGCGACTTCGCCCGCCTGTACGACGGCCTCGACATGGGCAAGGCGCGCACGGTCTCCGACTGGATCGTCGCCAAGTACGAGAAGGGCGAGATCGACAGCGTCTATCTCGTCTACAACGAGTTCAAGAGCGCGATCACCCAGAAGACCGTCGTCGAGCCGCTCCTCCCGCTCGCCGAGCCGGCACCGACGGGGGAGAAGGAGGGCGCGCTCCGTCCGACCGAGTACGGCTTCGAGCCGAACGAGCGCCAGGTGCTCGAGCGCCTCGTGCCGATGTACGTCGAGATCTCGATCTACCGCGCGCTCCTCGAGAGCCAGGCAAGCGAGTACGGCGCGCGCATGACCGCGATGGACGCGGCGACGCGCAACGCCAAGGACATGATCGGCCGCCTGACGCTCCAGTACAACCGCGCCCGCCAGGCCGCGATCACCAAGGAGCTGATGGAGATCATCGGCGGCGCGGAAGCGCTGAAGGACTAGCCGCGCTGCGCGCGGAACCAAGGATGTAGAACCGGCGACTGGAGACCGGGCGAGAACCCACTCGCTCGGTCTTCGTCATTTCGGCGGTCGGGTGCCCGTCGGAAACGCCCAGTGGCTCGAGGGGAAGGATCGAGGTCGTGCGCCGTATGTAGGCACGACATGAAGACCTCCCTCCTTGCTTCCTCCACCCTCGTGCTCCTCGCGATCGCCTCGGCCGCCTGCACCGCGGGCACCGCGCCCGGCGAGGACGTCGCCGAGAGCGAAGACGCGCTCCGCGCGCTGACCGCCGCCGAGATCGTCGGCACCATCGGCTACGGCCAGACGAGCGGCGCGATCCCGTACAGCGAGGATCCGACCTACCGCGCGCTGAAGTTCGAGGGAAGCAAGGGCGACGAGATCGAGATCGACGTGCACGCCGACGCCGCCGATGCGCGCGCGTGGCTCCTCGCGCCGAGCTTCCGCACGCTGAAGTGGAACGACGACGCGAGCGCGTCGACGCGCGATTCGCACATCACGCACAAGCTCACGCAGTCGGGCACGCACTACATCGCGTTCCGCGAGAAGAACTACGAGGACACCTCGATCACGGTGACGCTCAAGAAGAAGAACGCGACGCCGCCGCCTCCGCCTCCCCCGCCGCCGGTCGCGGGCGATCCCTTCGAGCCCTCGTACTGCAGCGGCCCGGCGATCACGCAGGCGCAGGCCGTCTCGCGCTTCCCCGCCGGCGGGACGAGCGCGCAGCTCGGCCGGTTCCAGGTCGTCTCGCGCAGCCGCACCTGCAACCAGGTCACCGGCTGCACCGCGTGGACGCAGGACGCGAACCTCGCGTTCTGGGTGAGCGGCTCGCCGAGCAACCACGTCTGGTCGATGCCCTCGCCGCAGAACGGCTCGATCCGGCTCGACGTCGTCAACGGCGCGCTGCGCCTGACGCTCCAGACGGACGATCAGGGCAACGGCCAGAACGCTCCCAAGAATCACCGCCTGACGTTCGACGAGTTCGTCGGCCGCGACATGAAGCTCAAGGAGCAGTGGGGCTTCTGGGCGAGCTGGGGCTGGCCGATGTGGGAGGGCCCCGAGAACTCGAGCGTCTTCGAGCGCTCGGGCATCCTCACGAACGACTGCCTCCGCTGGTCGGTGAAGGCGAAGAAGAACACCGCCACCGGTCACTGGACCGAGCACGAGTACGCCTACTTCGGTCGGTTCTGATCGACCGAAGGGGCGCTACTTCCAGCCGAGGCGGACGTCGGCGAACCACGCCTCGGTGGCGATCGAGCCGTACGTCTTGAGACCGACGTACACGGGGACGACGACGGGCGTCCACGGCTGGAAGTCCTTCGTGCTCGTCTTCGTGACCCCGTCGACGGTGATGAGGGTGCCGCCGCCCGTCGCCCACGAGGTGTCGAGCTGCACCTTGTGCCATGTCTTCGTCCGCGGCACGGGCGAGCTCCACTCTGCGCTCGCCGAGGTCGCCCCCTGGTTCGCGTAAGAAAGGAGCATCCAGTCGCCGACACCGGTGTTCGCGCGCGGCCAGAGCTGCACCGTGGTCCTCGGGTCGCCACCGCTGCTCACCGACCCGAGCGTGAAGTAATCGTTGCCGGACGCGCCGACGTCGAGATCGACGTACACGTGGAAGCACAGCCGCATCGCGACGGTCGACGCTTGGCCGAGGTTGACCGTCGCGACCACGATCCCCTGGTGCTCGACCGCTCCCGCGTCGAGCTTCACGTGAAGGCACCCGCCGCTGGCCCCGGGACAGCTCTGCGTATCGACCTTCGCCATGTTCTCGGACACCGTCCAGTCGAAGGTGCCGAGCTTTCCGATTCCGTTGTCGAAGCTCGACGTCGCCTGCTTGAACGTCGTGAGGTCGCACGACGGGCCGAGGTCCGCGAGCGGCGGAGCATCGGAGCTCGCGTCGCTCGCGTCCATCGCTGCGCTCGCGTCGCTCGGCGCCGCTGCATCGTCCGACGACCCGGCATCCACGACGCGATCGACCGGGGGGATCTCGTCGTCCACGAGCGTCGTCCCGCAAGCCATACCGACCACGCACAGGGCCGTGAGGCTCAGGCCCGAGCGAAACGCGCAGCCTTGCACGAGACAAGAATGCCCGCGTCTGCCTCCGTCCACAACGAGCAAGAGGGCCGACGTCGGAGCAATCTCTGCCGCGCGTGGTAGGCTCCTCGCGCGATGGGCGGGGGAGAGCGGCTGGAGATCCGGATGCTCGGCGAGCTCGAGGTCCGGCGCGGCGGACGCCGCGTCGATCTCCCGCCGTCGAAGAAGGCGCGCGCGCTGCTCGCCTTCCTCGTCGCCACGGGACGCGCCCACCGTCGCGAGCGGCTCTCCGCGCTGCTGTGGGACGTCGCCGACGATCGCCGTGCCGCGCTCCGCTGGAACCTGAGCAAGCTCCGCGCGGCGCTCGAGGATCGGACGTCGAAGCCGATCCGGGCCGATCGCGACGAGATCGCGTTCGAGGACGACGACGCCTACGTGGACACGCGCGAGGTGCGCGCCGCGCTCGCCGCGGGGCTCGAGAGCCTCCCTGTCGATCGACTGCGCGAGCTCGCCTCCGCCTTCCGCGGCCCGTTCCTCGAGGGGCTCGAGCTGCCGGACTTCGGCGAGTTCACGGCATGGCGCATCGCGCAGCGCGAGGAGCTGCGGAAGGCGCATGCGCGCGTGCTGCGTTGCCTGGCGGAGCGCTCGGCGGAGAACGACGCCCCGAGCTGGGCGCACGAGCTCGTGCGCATCGCCCCCGACGACGGCAGCGCGCGGGCGCTCCTGGTGCGCGCGCTGCTCGCAGCAGGACGGCGCGCGGAGGCCGAGGAGCACTACCGTCTCGGTCTGCGCGAGCTCGAACGCGCCGGCACGAGCGCGGCGGAGCTGCGCGCGACCTGGGCGAGCGCGGCATCGCCCCCGATGGCGCCCGCCCCACGCGAGCAGGTGGTGAGGTTCTGCGCGTCGCGCGACGGGACGCGCATCGCGTACGCGACGCTCGGCGAGGGGCCGCCGCTGGTGAAGACGGCGAACTGGATGAGCCACCTCGAGTACGACCAGAAGAGCCCGATCTGGCGCCATCTGGCGGCGGAGCTCGCCAGCTCGTACATGCTCGTGCGCTACGACCAGCGGGGCAACGGGCTGTCGGACTGGAACGTGGCGGACTTCTCGCTCGACGCGCGCGTCTCCGACCTCGAGGCGGTGATCGACGCCGCCGGCCTCGATCGCGTCGCGCTGCTCGGCATCTCGCAGGGGTGCCCCGTGGCGCTCGCGTATGCCGCGCGCCATCCGGAGCGCGTGCGCCGGGTCGTGCTCTACGGAGGCGCCGCGCGGGGCTGGGCGCGACGCTCGCCGGAGTCCCTCGAGTCCCGCCGCGCGCGGCTCGTGCTCCTGCGCGAAGGCTGGGGCAAGGAGAACCCGGCGTTCCGCCAGCTGTTCACCGGCCTGATGATGCCGGGCGCGACGCGCGAGCAGATGGACTGGTTCAACGACCTGCAGAGGGTCTCGTGCTCGCCCGAGAACGCCGCACGGCTCAGCGAGGCGAGCGGCGAGACCGACGTGACCGGGCTGCTCACGGAGGTCCGCGCGCCGGTGCTCGTGATGCACGCGACGGGCGACGAGATGGTGCCCTTCGACGAAGCCCGCATCCTCGCGGCCGGGCTGCCGAACGCACGGTTCGTGGCGCTCGAGAGCAAGAACCACATCTTGCTGGGCGACGAGCCGGCGTGGCCGAGGTTCCTCGCTCACCTGCGCGCGTTCCTCGCCGAAGGCGAGCCCTGACGTTCCAACGCTGGCTACGACGGCGGATCCAACGGCGCAGGAGCAGGCTCTTCCCGTAGCAGGAGGACGCCGTCATGTTCCGCAACGAAGGCATCGGCTCGTGGCCCGCGCGAAGGGCCCGCATCAGCCCCGACCGCATCGCCCTCGTCCACGGCGACGAGCGGTGGACCTACGCCGACCTCGCCGCGCGTGCGACACGCCTCGCACGCGCCCTCGCCCATCTCGGCGTCGATCGAGGCGAACGGGTCGCGGTCCTCGCGCGGAACGAGCCGTGTCATCTCGAGGCGCTGTTCGCGTGCGGCCTCCTCGGGGCGGTGTTCGTGCCCCTCCACCCGGGGATCGACGACGACGCGCGCGCCGCAATCGTCCGTGACGCAGGCTGTGCGATCGTGATCCATACGCCCGCGCTGACCGACGCAGCGCGGCGGCTCCGCGAGCGCGTGCGGGTGCGCGCATGGCTCGACGCGACGGATCCGGCGATCGCTCGAGAATCGGACGAACCGATCGATCGTCCCGTCGCCCTCGGCGACGTGTGCCTCCTCGGGTACACGTCCGGGACGACGGGCGCGAGCAAGGGGGTCGTGCTCACGCACGGCAACATCGCGTTCAACGTGCTCAACGTGATGAGCGCGGTCGACTACCTCCACGACGACGTCATGGTCGCGAGCGCGCCGCTCTACCGGCTCGGCGGGCTCGGGTTCCTCTTGCCGGTCCTCTTCAAGGGCGGCACGTGCGTCATCCCGCGGAGCGGAGACGCCGAGGAGCTCCTCGGCCTCGTCGAGCGGCATCGCGCGACCATCCTCTTCGACGGACCGCGGGCGCTCGAGGCGATCGCGGAGAGCCCCGCATTCGCGCGGACCGATCTGTCGTCCGTGCGCGCGTGCCTCTGCGGAGGCGCGACGATCCCCGAGCAGCTCGGCGCCCTGTTCGCGGCGCGTGGCGTACCGTTCCGCCGCGGGTACGGGCTCACCGAGGCGGCCCCGGTCGTGCTCCTCGAGGCGGAAGGGGCCGAGCACGCGGGCGACGAGGGGCGGCCGCCGATGCTCTCCGCGGTGCGCGTGGTGGACGATGCGTTCGCCGACGTCCCTCCGGGCGAGGTGGGCGAGCTCGTCGTGCACGGCCCCAACGTCATGCGAGGCTACTGGGAGAGACCCGACGACACCGCGCGCGCGATCACCGCCGACGGGTGGCTCCGCACGGGCGACGCGGCCTCGCTCTCGACCGCCGGTACGGTCGCGATCGTCGGGCGCGTCGCGGACGCGATCGCGATCGACGGGCGGCGGATCCATCCTCGATGGATCGAGTCCGCCGTCATGCGGGTCGAAGGCGTCGCGGACTGCGCCGTCGCGCAGCCCTCCCGCTCCTCACCGCTCCGCGTCTTCGTGGTACCGCGCGCAGGCGCGTCGGTCTCCCGTGCGGACGTCCTTCACGCCTGCAAGGCGCTCTTGCCGCCGCGGTGGCGGCCGACGGAGGTCGCCTTCGTCGATCGGCTGCCGCGCAACGCGAACGGCAAGCTGCTGCGCCGCGAGCTCGCGTAGGGCTGCGCGCGAGCATTCGCGCGGTGCGCGCGCGCAAGCCGCCCAGGCGCCATTTCCTCGCGCGTCCGCGCATTCGAGGCTGGTGCGGACCGTGCCTGGGGGCAGCCGCGATGACAACGAAGGTTGGTGGTCGAAGGCTCCGGGTGGCGGTGCTTGGCGGGGGGATGGGCGGGCTCGCATGCGCGCACGAGCTCGCGCGCGCAGGCGTGGACGTGACGGTCTACGAGGCCGGGCGCGCGCTCGGAGGCAAGGCACGCTCGCACTACCTGCCCGGGACGGGGACCGAGGGGCGGCGCGATCTACCCGGCGAGCACGGCTTCCGGTTCTACCCGGCCTTCTACCGGCACGTCACGGCGACGATGGCGGAGATCCCCGATGCGCTGAGTCCGACGGGCACCGTCGTCGGGAACCTCGTCGGCACGGGCGAGGCCGGCATCGCCACGCCCGCGCGCGGCGTCGTCGCGAGCCCACGCCGCCCGAAATCGCTCCGCGACGGCGTACGCTCGCTCGCGAGCGTGTATGCGAGCGGCGGCGGGATGCGCGATCTCGCGCGCTACCTCGGAGCACACCTCAGATACCTGAGCGCATGCGACGAGCGACGCGAGCGCGAGATCGAGGCGATGCCGTGGTCGAAGTTCATCGGGGCCGAGGCTCCGGGCTTCTATCGCGAGGAGTTCCGCCGCGTGCTGCTCGCCTGCACCCGCACGATGGTGGCGATGGACGCCGAGCGCGGATCGAGCCGCACGGTGGGTCAGGCGTCGTGCCTCCTCTTGCTCGATGCCTTCGGCGAGTCCGAGGTCGATCGCACGATGATGGGCCCGACGACCGAGTGCTGGATCGAGCCGTGGCAGGCGCACCTGAGATCGCAGGGCGTCACGTTCCGCTTCGGCGAGCGCGTGGAGCGCGTCGATCTCGAGGACGGTCGCATCGCTCGTGCGTGGCTCGCAACCGAGGCTGGCGAACGACGCGCGGTGGAGGCCGACGCCTACGTGCTCGCGGTGCCGCTCGAGATCGCGCTGAGGCTGCTCGGTCCCGAGCTCCGCGACGCCGACGAGTCGCTCGCTCGGCTTGCCGCGATCGACGTGGACGAGACGACGACGTGGATGGTCGGCGCGCAGTACTTCCTCTCCGAGGACGTGCCGCTCTGCGAAGGGCACCTCTTCCTCCCCGATTCGCCCTGGTCGCTCACGGTGATCTCGCAGGCGCAGTTCTGGAACCGTGGACGGCGCTCGATGAGCACGTACGGCGACGGCCGCCTGCGCGGGATCCTCTCCGTCGACGTGTCGAGCTGCTTCACGCCGGACGAGGACGGCGTACGCCTCGCCGACGAGAGGTCGCGCGAGGGCATCCTGCGCCGGGTCCTCCGTCAGGTGCTGGCCTCGCTCGACCCCGCGACCGCACGCACGCTCGAGCGCGCGGTGTACGCGTCGAAGCTCGACGACGAGCTCAGCGTCGGCCCGCACGGCGTCGTGAACGCGGGACGTCTGCTCGTCCACCCGCCCGGATCGCGCGCGATGCGGCCACCCGCGGTGCTCGACCTCCCGAACCTCTACCTCGCGTCGGACTACGTACGCACGTCGATGGACCTCGCGAGCATGGAAGGAGCCAACGAAGCGGGCCGCCTCGCGGCGCGGGGGGTCCTCGAGCGCGCCGGTCTCGATGCGGCGCGCGTCGAGACGTTCGCCTGGGACGAGCTGGGACGCCTCGAGACGCTCCGCACGATCGACGCGTGGCTCCACACGCGCGGTCTGCCTCATGTCCTCGACGTGCAGGAGCACGTCCGGCGGGTCGTCGGCGCCGGGCGGGCTCGGCTGCCGGCCGGCACGAGCCGAGCTGGAACCGATCCTGCAGCCATCCGGGCGTGAAGACGACTACGCTCGGGGACGTGAGCTCGACCGAGGCGCCCGCGAAGAAGAAACCGTTCTCGCTCATCCGCACGTTCGCGCTGGCCGACGTGATCACGATCGGGAATGCGGCGTGTGGCACGGGCGCCGTCCTCGCGAGCATGAGCTACACCGCGACGAACGCGCGCTCGGCGATCTGGACCGCGCTCGTGCTGCTCCCCCTGGCGCTCGTCTGTGATGCGCTCGACGGCGCCGTGGCGCGCTGGCGTCGCAAGTCGTCGCCGCTCGGGGCGGACCTCGATTCGCTCGCGGACATCGTCTCGTTCGGCGTCGCGCCGGCGGCGCTGGGCTACGCGCTCGGGCTGCGTGGGGGCTGGGACGCGATCGTGCTCTGCTACTTCGTCGCGTGCGGGATCAGCCGGCTCGCCCGCTACAACGTGACCGCAGCGGCCCTCGCCGACGAGTCCGGGAAGGTGAAGTACTACGAGGGGACCCCGATCCCGACGAGCCTCGCGCTCGTCCTTGCCCTCGGCATCGCATTCGGGACGAGCCGCGTGCACGAGACGATCTGGCTCGGCGCCCTCGACCTGGGTCCGTTCGTGCTCCATCCGCTCTCGCTCATGTACGCGCTCAGCGGATCGCTCATGGTGAGCACGATCCGCATCCCGAAGCCCTGACTTGTCATCACGGCGGGGCGAGGGTAAGCCCTTGGCCATGCGTACTGCTCAGCTCTTCTCCGCCGCCGTCCTCGTCATCCTCGCCGCTTGCGGTGGCGAGAAGAAGCCCGCGCAGGCTCCCGACCCGATCCCGACGAGCAACGCCGGCCAGGCGGACATGCCGCCGTCGCCGACGGACAAGGCGAGCGAGACCACTCCCGCCGAGCAGCCGAAGGCGAACGCGACGGAGCAGCAGACCCTCGCGATCAAGGTCGCGCCGATGAAGCTCGTCCCCGCCAAGCCGGGCAAGAACGACAAGCCCGTCGAGCTGAAGGCCGACGGGACGATCAACGTGGGCGGCAAGGCCATCGCGAAGATCTCGGGCGATCAGATCGATGCGCTCGACGGCAGCGGCACGCACCGTCGCCATGGACGGAAGCCTCGTCGGCCAGGGCATCAAGCCGGGGTTCAAGTTCGTGGGCGACGAGCTCCAGGGCGACAACGGCACGAAGCTCTCGATCGGCGACGACGGATCCATCAACGCGACGAAGGCCGACGGCAAGTCGGAGGTCCTCGGCAAGATGGAGGGCGGCGACAAGGCGAAGCGCGCCGGCGTGCTCGTGACGATGCTCATGCTCCTCGGCAAGCCGATGGACACGACCCCGGCGGTGCAGCCGGCCGCGACGGCCAAGCCGGCGGCGAAGCCGAAGAAGTGATCGCGCTTCAGCGAAGGGCGATCTGATCCGGCCCCGGCGGGCTCACCGCGCCTGCGAGGTCCTTCGCGGTGCCCGTCGTGACGGCCAGGAGCGGCGCGGGCCACAAGCCGAGGACCACGACGAGCGTCACCAGCGGCGCGATGCTCGTCCACTCGCGCGACGACAGATCGGGGAAGCGTCCGCCGAACGGCTCGAGGAACGGGCTCTTCTCCCATGCGGGATCGAGCTTGCCGAATGCCACGCGCGCCACGACGAAGAGATGCGCCGCCGCGAGGACCACGAGCGCGCAGGCGGCGGCGATCGCGAGCGGCGCGTACGAGGGCAGCGCTCCGAGGAGCGCGAGCAGCGGCCCCCACGCGCCGCCCAGGCCGAGCACGCCCGCCTGGCCCAGGGCCGCCAGGCCGAGCGCCGCTGCATGGCCGGGCATCTGCTTCGCGATGCCGTCGAGCCTCGTGACGTCGTGCGTGCGCACGCGATCGTCGACGGCGCCGGCGAGGAGGAGGAACACCCCGCACGCGAGCGCGCGTGACGATGCGGTCACCATCGCGCCAGACATCCCCTGCGGCGTGAGCGAGCCGGCCCCGAGCAGGACGAAGCCCGCCTGCGCGGTCGTGGCGGAGGCGACGAGCCGGCGGAGGTCCTTCTCCGCGAGCGCGGACAGCGCACCGAACGCGGCTGTGACCGCACCGAGCGCCACG
>WBZO01001498.1_pt1 | contig 36155 bp, 35 predicted proteins | sample 5204261 | NCBI WGS metagenome assembly WBZO01 (sample SAMN12412400, study PRJNA552823) | activated sludge metagenome | isolation source: activated sludge from anammox sidestream of wastewater treatment plant... | place: USA: North Carolina | collected 2017-09
CTGTACGCAGGCATGTTTGGATGTATTTCTTTTGAATCCCGACCCTTTTATGGCTGGTGAAATCGAACACCCTCTTGATTAATTCAATATGACAATCAGGAAATCATTCCTGATAAATATCATAAGCGAATCAGCGCATTTCGAAACAGGTCGAAATGCGCTGTTGATTATTTCATCCGGGATGTAAGATCAATTCGAAGCAAGACAAAATTCATCCTAAAAGGAGTAAAAATGACTACTCAAACCATAACCAGGGATTATCAACTTGCTGATGTTCCCTTTACGAAAACCCTGTTCGAAGGCAAAGCGTTTGCCTGGCTTTGGCTTGCCATACGTCTGTATTTGGGATACCAGTGGATCGAATCAGGCTGGGGCAAGATCACCAACCCCGCCTGGATGCAGGGCGGCGAAGCATTGAAGGGCTTCTGGGAGCGCGCTATCGTTATTCCAGATGCGCCAGCTCGTCCTCTGATCGCCTTCGACTGGTATCGCAATTTCATCCAGTTTATGCTGGACAGCGGCAACTACGTCTGGTTCGCCAAACTCGTGGCGGTGGGCGAATTGCTGGTGGGCGCGGCGTTGATCCTGGGCATCTTCGTCTGGTTCTCTGCCTTCGTTGGCGGTTTCATGAATTGGAACTTTATGATGGCAGGTTCCGCCTCTGTCAATCCCGTCTTCCTGATCCTCTCGATCCTGCTCGTCCTGGCTTGGAAAACCTCCGGTTGGCTTGGTCTGGACCGCTGGCTACTGGTACAGGTGGGTACCCCCTGGCAACCCGGTTTGTTATTCCAACGCAAGTAATCAATATAAAGATATTTGAACAATCATCCCCTGACTAGTCAGGGGATGATTGTTTCTTACAAAAGCAATGAGTCGTAAGCCATAAGTCAAAAAACTGTCATACAAACATCAAGATGTTCTTCATAAGTCATTCAGCCTGCTATAAGTTGCGCCATTCCGCGCTCTTTATATCCCGTTGAACACGATAAGATTTGGCAACTTTGTTCGCATCAGGAGGCAGGTTTCGTATGAAGAAAAGAGCATTCCAATTTTTGCCGCATGTTTGAGCATCTTCCTTTTGCTGGCATTGCCGTTGCAAGGCGCATGTAACCACATTCATATATTTTTCAAGGAGAAATCTCATGGATCAAAATTGTCATGTTGAACCCATTCAAAAGACGGTTTTAGATAGTGTGCTAAAAAATGCAGATACAACCCTGCTGGCAGTTTCAGGCATGGGCTGTGTCAACTGCGCCGCCCGCGTGCGAAATGGACTGGTCTCGTTGGAAGGTGTTCATCACGCCGAAATTTATCTAGAGGCAGGATTTGTAGAAGTGTATTTTGACAGCGGAAAAGTGACTCTGGATATGCTGGTCGATGCCGTTGCAGACGCTGGCAATGATGGGCGGCATCATTATGAAGCAGAGGTCGTGGCGCAATCATGCCACATTAAATCTGCGTGACATTTGTCGTGGATTAAGTCATCAGACTATTATGGGTATCCTCCAAATTCGGAGGATACCCATATGTTTTATAAGGGTAGAAAAACACATAGCCCTGCTGCACCTGCCCAGCATCTTTTTCAGGGAACATCACCTAATTGATCAAGCCGGGTTAATGCAGGTTCAAAACCGGGGTGGTATTTGAGGGCAGTCCGAAGATCCGTTCTGGCTCCATCATAATCACCCAATGCTTCAAGGGAATGGGCGCGCCAATAGTAGCTCTCCTCGAGAACCGGCTCACTCATTGCTTTGAGGGTGGTGGTGGCAAGTTCCATCACGTCCTGATAACGCCCTGTGTAAAAATATGCCGAGTATGGTCCGGTCTGATACCACATCATACGCCAGGGTCTTTCCTGCTCTGGAATATCTGGATACATGGCAAATGCTTTGTCATATGCCACGGCTGCGCCGGCATAATCCCGTAGTTGAACCAGACTGCTACCCAGATTGAACCATGCAAAGAATTGATCCCGTCCGGCTAATTGGATGACCTCTTCCGTTGCCCGTTCTGCAGAGTTGCGGTTGTTGTATTCCACATCAAAATGAGAACCCAAAATCACGACCACGTCTTTCTGCCGTTCAATCGGATAAATAACAAGATATGTGAAATTAAACGCCCGCCAATTGCTCTCCAAATCCTCATACTGAATAGACTGATCGGGACCATAATACGAATCCTGAACGATAAACCTGCCTTCGATTTCCTCGTAACCGGTCACGAGGACATAATGCCCCATCCAACCATCAAAATCGCGTCCCTCGAAGCCTTTCTCGATGATCACCGGCAATTTGGCAGCCAACAGACGTTTGAGTAGTTCGATGTCACCGCCTGTACGGTAAACAATTTCAAATCCTGTTTCCTCCAGAACATAATCCGACAGTTCATAAGGCATTACATTCTTGTCTCGCGAATTGGGTTTGGTGAAGGCGGCAATCGGTCGCTGATCACCGTCCCATCCCCAGTAAGTAAGCGCCATTGCCAAGGTAGCCGGGCCGCAGTTATTCCAGGTTTGATATTCATGCTGGGCACCATTGAGAATTATTTTTTCAGGTAAAGGTGTTGGCGACACTACGAGGGTTGGCGTCGTTGCTGGCATAAGTTGGGGTGCGGGAACTGTCCCAGTCGCGGTTGGGTGAGGAACTTCAGTTGTGGGGATCTGCTTTGGGACAAATAGCACCTTCTCCGGAGGAGATATTGCATACTTGATCTGTGCCCATGCTTCATTGACTCGCCATGCAACTTTTTCATGAACCACAGGAATGGAATAGATCAGGGGAATCACAACAATTGACCCCAGCAGAAAAAATATTGCGAGTTTGGTGTTTGTTATCTTCTTCATATGAATGTCTATTTGATCAAATTATTTTCCATGCAGGCACCATTTTGTACTCAGCTACACAGGTATTCCTGCTTATCCAAGGGTACACAGCTCAAATGAAAACTACCTGAAAAACAATATCCGCAAAATGGCGTATGCCCGGAATAGGCAAGATGTCTCTCTGCATTTAATGTCAAATCTTGTAGACTCCATCCTGCTGATTGAGATTGGCCCAGTCTTTGGTGTTTTTACTCAGTCAGTCAACTTGAATGGAAGAAGCACATGAAGAAATACAATTACCAAGGAGTGTCAACATGTCATTCAAAGATCCCGTCTGTGGAAAACGCGTCAATCGCGGCAAAGCCCATATCACCATCGAGTTCGAAGGTGTGAACTATTTTCTGTGCTGTCCGCAATGCCAGGCTCAGTTTGAACGTTCCCCAAAAACCTTTGCCAAGCCCGAATTGGGAGAGAAGGCAAGGAAAGTCCAGCACTATCCCGTAAAACAACACAATTAAAAGGAAACCATTATGAGCGACAATTGTCACGTTGAACCGATCCAAAAGTCCGCGCTGGATCATGTCATCCAGTCTGCCAACCGAATCCTGCTGTCCGTTTCAGGGATGGGCTGTCCCAACTGTGCCACACGGGTACGTAATGGACTTCTGTTACTGGATGGCGTCCATGACGCTGATGTGATGTTGAACATGCGCATGGCGGAAGTTTACTTCGATGAGAATAAGGTCTCTGCCGAGATGCTGATCCAGGCGGTAATTGGAGCAGGGAAGGATGGACGTCACAATTATCAAGCGCAAGTGATAGCATCGTAAATGACCCTTCGTCAGATGACATTCATCATAAGCCATTTGGCGTATATCCCCACCCGCCGTACTGCGCTGGAGATAACTTAATGGTCAGACTACTATTGGGTCATCCGAACACGGAGGACCCAATATGTTTTCAAAGACCAGAAAGTTCCTTTTCCTTCTCGTTATTTTGGCGCTGACCGCTACTGCGGTTTCTGCCTGCTCCACTTCCAACTCTGATGATGCGCATCTTGCCATGATGCCGCTCGACCAAATGCCAATGGATGTTCAGTCCGCGCCGGTGGCAGTGCAGGAAGCCTACCAGTTCAATACCGCCAACCCAGACATCATGCAGGACATTCCCTGCTATTGCGGATGCGGCGACATCGGTCACACTTCCAATTACGATTGCTACGTTTCTGATGTGGATGCGAATGGCGGCATCACCTTCGATAATCATGCTCTCGGCTGCTCCATTTGCGTGGACATCACCCAGGATGTGATGCGTATGTTGAACGACGGCAAAAGTCCGCAGGATGCGCGGGCATACGTAGACGCGACCTACTCCAAATACGGACCGTCCAACATCCCCTAACCTCATGAGCTATCGTCTCTCTCTTCTCCTTCTTGTGATGGCTGGACTGGTGGTGGCATTCGCGCCACTGCCAGTTCAACCCATCACGCCTCAAGAACGGACCTTTGAGATTGACGCGCACCAATTTGCCTATTCTCCCTCTGAGCTTCACGTCAACCCCGGCGACACCGTAACCATCCAACTGATCAGCACCGATGTTGTTCACGGTCTCTATGTGGATGGCTATGACATTTCCGTCGAAGCCGACCCCGGACAAAGTGCCACGTTAACGTTCGTCGCGGACAAACCCGGCTCCTTCCGCTTTCGCTGCAACGTCACCTGCGGAGCCATGCATCCCTTCATGATCGGGAAAATAACCGTTGGCACAAACGATTGGCTTTATCGCTCAATAGGGTTGGCGTCTCTTGCAGTCATTGGCTTCTTTCCTCTTTCGTCTTTCCTGAATCAAAGTAAGAAGAAAGATGAAAGAAATATTGCTTCCTAACATGAACCGCATCGAACTTACCCGTATCCCTTTTATAAAGAACACTCTCAAAAGCCGTTACCCGCAGCTGGCAGTCTTTATCGTCATGCTGGTCGGATACATCTTTGCCATCCTTGCGGGACTCATCGGCACGCCTGTCGGCAGTCACAACTTCAGCATTGTCTTTGTGTGGATCGCATGGTGGGCGATCCTGATCCTCGTCGCCGTCCCCTTCTTCGGGCGCGGATGGTGCGCAGTCTGCCCGATTCCCCTGCCGGGCGAATGGTTACAACGTGGCGCAGTCCTTGCCCCGCCCGATAAAAGACCGAAATGGTTGAACCTCCGTGTGCCAAAAATGTTCCGCAATATCTGGATGCAGAACATTTCGTTTCTCCTTCTCGCTCTCTTTAGTAGTGTCCTGCTCACTACCCCGAACATCACAGGTATCGTCCTTGCCGCCATGCTTTTTGCCGCCATTGGATTGAGCGCCATCTTCGAGCGCCGCGCTTTTTGCCGCTATCTCTGTCCCGTCGGCGGATTTATCGGTTTGTATTCTCAAACCGCGCCCATCGAATTGCGCATCAAAGACAAACAAGTTTGTGTAAAGTGTGAGGGCAAGCCTTGTTACAACGGCTCGGACGCAGGCTACGGCTGTCCGTGGGATGTCTTCCCCGGCGGCATGACCAAGAACACCTTTTGCGGCTTGTGCATGGAATGCATCCGCACCTGCCCGCATGACAATATCGCCATCAACCTGCGTCCCTTCTCTGCCGACCTCGCCAAACCTTCCACGCGTATGGACGAAGCCTTCAAAGCCTTCATTATGCTCGGCTCGGCGATCATCTATGCAGGTGTCCTTCTTGGTCCGTGGGGTTCCTTCAAGGATGCAGCCTACAACGTCGGTTCGGGAGCATGGTTTATATATGCGACAGTTTTTCTCGCGACCATCTTTATCGTCCTGCCCGGGCTTTTCACTTTGGGAATCATGACGACCAAAGGCAGGCAATCTCTCAAACAACGTTTCATGTCCCTTTCCACGGCGCTCATCCCACTCGGACTGATGTTCTGGGTCGCTTTCAGTCTGTCCTTTGTTCTCACCAACGCCTCTTACATCCTTGCCGCATTATCCGATCCGCTGGGGCTTGGCTGGAATTTGTTTGGCACGGCAAACGCGGCGTGGCAGCCCATGCTCACCACGATCCTCGCGCCCGCGCAGACACTCGCTCTGGTCGTAGGATTGGTCTGGTCGGCGCGAACAGCCCAAAAGGTGAATGAAGCGGGGGCGTCCACAATCCCTGTCATCGTCTACTGCTTCGTCGCCACATCCATTATGCTCTGGTTGTTATTATGAAACGCCCCGAACTCATCTCACGCATCCTAATCGTCGTAGGATTTCTCCTCGCCGTTGGTGCTCCATTATTTCTTTGGGCGCGCACGCCTTTGATCCACGCCCGCATGGCGGAGGATGGCGGCTGGAACCCCGATGTGATTCAAGCAGAAACGGGCAAGCCCCTTCATTTGAAACTCACCTCCGATGATGTTGTGCATGGCTTTGCAGTCGGTCAGATGGACATGCAAAGTGTGGACATCCTCCCCGGCAAAGTCACCGAGATCACGTTGACCTTCGATAAGCCTGGGATCTATACCTTCTTCTGCACCCGTTGGTGTGGACTCAATCACTGGCGTATGCGCGGCACGATAGAAGTAACAGGCGGTTCGGATATCATCACCGCAGGGGGCTCATCCGAGCCTGCTTCTGTTCCCCTCTACGTTTCTCTCGACCTGGACATTGACGCTCCGCACGACTCGCCTGTTATTCCAAATGAAAAGCCATCAGCAATGAATGGTCAATTACTTGGAGCTAATTTACCAATCGACCAATCACTCGATTACTATCTTTCTCACTCCCCCTACCAGGTCTTCACCGACTTATCGGACACATCCTTAACCGAATCCCAAAAGTGGGATGCAGTTGCCTATCTTTGGCAATCCAATACCACACCTGAATCGCTTGCCAACGGAAAAGAACTCTACGCCCAAAACTGTGCGGCGTGTCACGGCGAAAACGGCGCGGGCGACGGCGTCTTTGCCGACGACCTTGCCGAAGCGGGCGAAGCCTCCATGCAAACAATGGAAGGCGCAACGGATATGGTCATGCAAACCCCTGTTGATTTCACCGATCCAAGTCGAATACTTGGCGCGAGCCCAGCATTATTGCAAGGGAAAATCTTGCGCGGTGGCATGGGAACAGGCATGCCCATGTGGGGCGTAATTTTTACTGAAGAACAAATCTGGGACCTGATTGCGTACATCTATTCGTTCCAGTTTGAATATCAAAAGTAAGGAGGCTCAATGAGCAAAAAAAATAAGAAGTATCAAAAGCAGAGAAAGAAGAATTTCCCCTGGTTGTTTGTCGCACTCGGTGGGATTCTTCTGGCAGCGGCGGCGTTTTTCTTTGCCAACCAAGGCGGTGGCAATGGAGGAGGGACGCCATCCATTGCGGTGGATCAGCAACTGATCGATTACGGCGATGTGAAGTTCAACGTCGAGAAGACTTTCGCCATCAAAGTCACCAATACGGGTGATGGCACACTGCGTTTCAAAGAAGACCCGTATGTTGAAGTCGTGGAGGGGTGCTGACCTCCTCAACTGACCATCGGTTCGATGGTACTTAAACCTGGCGAAAGCACGATCATCGAGTCTAGCGTGTTTATGATGCACGCAGGCATGGACGGTCCGCATAACTTTGCGGTGCATCTCAAGACCAATGATCCTGAAAATCCAGATATGATCGTGAACGTATTGTCTAATTGGATTCCATAAAATCCACAAGAGTCAAAATAGCGGCGAGATTGCACAATCCTGCCGCTATTTTGATTTTGCGATGGGTATTGTGAAGTTGAATACGCTTCCCAGCTCTTCACCTGCCGACTCTACCCAGATACGTCCGCCGTGCGCTTCGATGAGGGCGCGCGCGATCGTCAAGCCGATGCCGCTTCCACCACCTGTCTGACGTGAACGGGATTTGTCCACGCGATAGAAGCGGTCGAAGATGTGCGAAAGATGTTCGGGCGGTATTCCAATCCCCGTGTCACGAACGGAAAATTGGATCGCATTACTGATCCTCTTTGCGGAAATGGTGACTCTACCACCGTCTGGCGTGTATTGCAAAGCATTGCCTGTTAGGTTGGTCAACACTTGCACGGCGCGATCTTCATCAGCCAGAACATGTGGAAGGTCAGGAGACAGTTCAAAGTCGAGTGTGATGCGTTTTGATTCCGCGTGAGGGAAAAGGCGCTTGGTCACCGTTCGTACCAGCGTGGAAGCATCCAATGGGCGAATATCCAGTTGATAGGCGCGGGCTTCAACGCGGCTGAGTTCCTGCAGATCGTTTACGAGGTGATTAAGCCGCTCTGCTTCTGCATGGACCTGTTGATAGGTCTCGTCTGTCGCGGGCAGGACACCGTCCATCAATCCTTCCATCGAACCTTTGATGGCGGTGAGCGGCGTGCGCAATTCGTGGCTGACATCACCGATCAGTTGGCGACGCATGGTTTCAACCTCATTTAGCTTTTCAGCCATCTGATTGAAATATACTGCAAGTTGTGCGAGTTCGTCATTGCCATTGACTTGCACGCGCTCGTCATATTGCCCGTCGGCAATTCGTTGTGTGGCAAGCGACATGGCATGGACGGGAGCGATCACACTGCGACTGAAGAATAAGCTGAGAATGGATGCGGCGAGCATGGCTGCCAGCGTTGCATACGTCAGGGCTTCGTTGAAACTGGCGCGGAAATCCACATACAGTTGTCCCATCGAATTGTTCATACCCATCCCCATTCCCATGCCGCCATCCATCATTCCATTCATGTGGCGGTTAAAGGATGTTGGCAGGATGAATTGACTAGCGATCACCAATACCAACACCCCGACCACGATAATTACAAGATAGGACAGTAACAGCCTTGCGCCCAAGCGACGTCGGAAATAATCAATCATCATTCCTCACTTACAACGGTTCATCTTCAAATCTATAACCGACGCCGCGCACCGTCGCGATTAAATCTTCATGTCCCAACTTCTGACGGACATGTCCGAGATGCACATCCACGACGCGCATTTCGCCAAAGTATTCGCCGCCCCATACTTTCTCCAGCAACTGCTCGCGTGTGAGTACCCTGCCGCGGTTTTCAGCCAGCGTTTTCAACAAATCGAATTCAATGGCGGTCAATTCAATCTCTTGATCATCGACCTTAACGATGCGTGCGCCAACATCCATATGTAAATGACGAAAGGACAGCACGCTCGTTTCGAACCCTGAACCTGATCCCGTTTGAATGCGCATGATCGCGGCTTTGACTCGTGCCACCAATTCGCGCGGGCTGAAAGGTTTGGTCACATAATCGTCTGCGCCAACGGAAAGACCAACAACCTTGTCGGTCTCTTCGGTTTTCGCGGTCAACAGAATTACATACACTTCTGATTCGCGGCGCAAGCGTGAGAGCAGTTCAATTCCATCCATGCCAGGAAGCATGATATCCAGGATGATGAGTTCGGGCTTGAAAGCACGGGCAGACTTAAGACCCGACGGACCATCCGTCGCTGTGTAAATCTCATAGCCTTCGGGCTTGAGATAGGCGGTAACAAGATTGACGATGGAAGGCTCGTCGTCGATGACCAGGATTTTTGTCATGTGCTACTCTTATAGTTGGATAATTGGTTGAGGAGTTTGCCAGTATTGTAACTTCACCTGCATAAATTAAGATGCGCCGAATGGCTTATCTCGGCGCATCTTATAGTTTGAGTCCGAGTCTTACTCGGTTTCCTCGATGAAGGTCCCATGCCAGGTGTGCAGGAAGATTTGTCCACTGTAGCCATTGACACTCAACATGCCAATGATCTTGCCATCCTTCTCGAAATCAAGAGTGTAATAACCATAGAACTGTGCAGGATCAGTCGCGGCGGTTGCACCCGCATAATTTGTATCAAGATATTGCTGGGCGTATTGAACAGCCTGTTCGGGAGTGACTGTCAGTTCAGCAGTGACATCTAGTGGGGTGGCGCTGTTCCAACCATTCATCATTCCATTATTGCCGCCCATCATGCCCATCATTCCACCGTTGACGCCCATCATGTATTGGTGATTGAGTCCGCTGTATTTCAGGTTCCACATCATGTTTGGACCATGCTCAGGGTAGACAATCTGCGAAGTGGGGTCTACAAGCAACTCGAAGGCGCCGATCCCCGTGCTGATTTCCTTGACGATCACATAGCCGTTGTTATCGAAGATCATGATCTCGGCAACCTCCAGATCGGAATTATCCAGATTCGCCATATATTTCTCAGCGGCGGCTTTCGTCTGGTCAATGGTGAGAGGAGTAACGTTGGTGGGATTGTAGCCGTATCCGCCCATCATGTTGGGTCCCATTCCAGTACTGCCATTCATCATTCCACCGTTGCCACCCATCATATTGGGTCCGCCACCATTCATCATGGAAGGTCCGTAGGCATTGTTATTGTTCCAACCGTAACCGCTCATCATGGACGGTCCAAAGGCGTTCGCGCGGGCATACATGCTCCCCGCGAAGAAGACGACTGCAGCCAGCGCAATGACTGCAATAACGGTCAGGGTCATACTTAAAGTTTTGTTCATGGATAATCTCCTATTTTGATGTTTCACACGGTTGTGTGTTGTTTTATGACACCAGTATAGGATTGGTGGTTGAAAAGGGTGTAAAGCGACTATAAAGATATGGTAAAGGTTATTCGAGCGGTCGGCAGGAAGCTAACCCAGGTGCAGTAACTAGGGCAACGCATACACCCATAAACGATCCATATGTAGTACATCCCGTCCAGTCAGCCCCTTCCATGCAAGTGGTAATTCCAGATCAAAAAGAAAACCGCCATTCAACACAGATACTTCCTTCACCGCGACGTTGCGCGGAAGGGTCAATAATGGATTTCCATCGGCAAATTTGGTTATCCGACTATGATTCTTATACGCCAGCCTGCGTATTGCATCAGGAGATAATGGTGTCAGGATAATATTTTTTCCTGATTCGGAATAGGTGCATACCATCACTGCAGGACTTTCAAAGACTTCAACTAACTGAAAATCTCCTTCAAGGTTACATGTTTTTGAAATCACATTTTTGAACCAGCCCAACGGATGTTCAACCTTGACATCACGCGCCAATTTCTCTCTCTTGATCTGCAAATCATTTACAGCCCATAAAAAGACCTGTTCGCGCAAGTTGTCTAATGCCCGTCTTTGGCGTTCGTTTCCCATACTGATCAATGCGCCAAAGAAGATCACGGCGGATGCCACCACAATAGCAAGAAGTATTTCCATTTTTCTTTTCCTTTTCCTTTTCGTTATTTGTTATTAATAGATTCGTCTTTTGAGCTTTCAGACATGTTCCTGAACGTTTCACCCAATCTTTCCAGCGCTTTGGGGCGAGGGTCAACTACACTGGCAGACGCGATCACCATAAACAATCCCAACAAGCCAATGATCTGCCAAAGTGGCAGGGAGGACTGAGCAGGTTCAGTTATCTCCTCTGGTACAGGTGTGCTCAATACCAAGGTCGTTGTTGGCGGTATTTGTGTTGCCACCGGCGTTATCGAAGGCATCAAAGTGCTGGTCGCTGTTGGAGATGGAGTCAGAGTGGCAGTCAATGTTGCCACCTCTGGGATCACGATCCTGCCCGCATCCTGTCCGCATAACCCATTTACATCACAAGCTTCTGCCAGAACTGGGTATTCCCCAACTGGCGCCAACGTTCCATCCCCAAAGCGCCGATCCCATTTCACTACATAGGAATTCCTGCCGGGATCAAAGTCCAACACCAACTCCTTCCAACGCTTTCGCGGATCACGGATGGTCACCTGGATGCTGGCAATCGGAAAGTGATTGGGGGAAACCTTCAGAGTTCCGTTTTCCCAAATCCACCACCGTTCTGTGATGGACACGGCGGGCGGGGCATTGTCCACAGTCAACGCAATCGAAACCAAATCGCCAACATTGCCGGCGCGATCCCTGCCACGCATCTGGATGGTGTACTCGCCATTGGGCACTTCACCGGAATGCCAGATATAAAACCAGCCATCTCCTGCGCTCATCGAGACTGCCTGCCAGGTATTTCCTCCGTCAACCGAGACTTCACCTCCATCCGGACCGGACATGCCATCCACCAAACTTCCAGCGAAGCGTACATCACCCTGCACAACCTCTCCATTGGAATGGGATGTGATTTGAGCGACCGGAGGAACCGTGTCTATGCGGATTACCCTGGATGCTGTCACTTCATTTCCAGCCACATCCCTGGCATATATCAGGACAGCATGTGACCCATCTGTGAAGTGCATCGGTGGAGTGATCCAACTTGCTCCACCATCAGCGCTTGCCAGCAGGGATGAAAGTCCAGAGATCACATCTGTTGCCGTAGCAGACAAGTCCACTTCCGAAACATACCAACCATTCCTGCCATCAACAGGCGGAAGGCTGACTTCAAGATCAGGTGGCGTCCAATCCCGCTGCCAGGTGGACGAACCACTCGCAGCTCGCCCACTGGTGGATGTCACAGTGTAGTTGGCTGTACCAGTTCCTTCTGGCAAAGGCAAGTCACAGGAAGCGCCACAGGTAAACGGTTGACCGTTCAAATCACCAGTGATCGTCACATCAAATCCCTGTGGATCACTGGCGGTGAGTTCCAATGTTTCATCCCCCCTGCACCAACCAGCATCGCCCCATAGATCACAAACTACCACGCCTGTAATTTGAGGCGGCAACGGAGTGGGTGTGGGCGACGGCGTATTGGTGAAGGTCGCCGTGGGCGTGTACGTCATGGTCGGCGTGAAGGTCAACGTCGGCGTCAGACTGGGTGTAAAGGTTGCTGTCGGTGTGCGAGTTATGGTCGGTGTGAACGTGGGTGTCCGCGACGGGGTGGGTGTGGCAGTGGACGGTGGACCGATGTATTCCACGTCGATGGAACGAAAATCCACATATCCACCTGATGCGGTTAAAGACCAGGAACGACAGCCAGCTGGAACAGCAATCGCCATACTCACAAACCCTGGGAGTCCAGAGCCTGTTTGCAAGTACCATGTATCCACAGAGGAACATGCCCGCAACACGGCATTGCCCACACTTGAGTCAGGCGTAAAGCCGACCATGATCTCGAAGTATGAAACATCGCGGTCAAAGGAGCCGCTGGCAACGCTACCATTGCCCAGCCGCGTGACCCACTCGGAACAATTGGAACCACAAAATGTGCCACCTTCCTCGGGTGGAAGTGAGGATCCATCGCGATGAGTAATGTACACGTACTGGGCAGAACCACTCCAGTCGATGTAGCCAGTATTGTGAGCCTGGTCATAAGTGCGTCCCTCCGGCAATGAATACGCCGCCAGAGGCGCTGCATGGGTGGACGCGGATGTCCACAAAAAGAGAATGGGAAGGAAGAGGATTATCCCAATCCATTGATAACGCTTCATAACTAACTCCTAATATTCCTGGAAATCCCGGATGCCGAGATGGAACAGGAAGAACAACAAAATCACCAACGCCAGAAGCACAAGACAGGCGATCATGAACACCTGGAGCGGAATCACAAGTCCCAGCAGATACCCACTAAAGATGCCGACACCCAGGCCGGCAAGGAAGCGCATCATCTCACTGCCCAGTTTCCGATTCCACGATCATCTTCAACCGCACAGGGTCCAGGTTGCGCCACCAGGCAATTTCAAAGGAAATGGTGCGGTATTCCCAAAGCATGCCCTGCGCCGGCAGGGACTCCAGCCAGGTCTTCAGAGCTGACTTGAATCCTTCCTGCAAGTCTGTCCCTCGAAGCACGGCGATGTCCATATCGAGGACATTGCCTGCGAGGACCTTCATGCTGCCGCTATGAGCCGCCAGCCAATTCAGGAACATTCGCAAACGTGGATCATCGAGCTGAAAGACATGCGTCCCGATATCCAAAACCATTTGGTCGATCAACACATTTAACTCACTCATCGATCCCATCCATTGTCTCGCCGGGACATTCTCCAGGCGGAATAAATAACGCCAATACACGTCAATACGCAGGCAAGCGAACCGCCACACGTCACCAACAGAAAACGCAAGGTCATCGCCGTCATCAGAAACCCAACCGCCTTTCATCTTCCTGTGGCGCTGGCTGCTGTATTTGGGTATTGTTTTGCTCCTCGATCCACGCCGCTAAAAATTCACCCAGGAGGGGCGCCAGAGCCTTGGGGAGCATGTCCTTCAGCGCACGTGATGCCTTCTCCTGCCAGCCGTTCGCTGGCAGATAATCACGGGGATGGACAGCGATCACTTCCTCGATCAATGCCCGGACTCTTGCGGTATCCGCACGCGGCAGAGGTTTGATCTGTGTCAGGGTCGGCGGCTGCCAGCGCCCACCAATACGCGCCCGCAGCCAGCACTGCAACGAAGGCAGGTCAAGGGTCATGTTCCCGTAACGCACCGTGGAACTCAAGGTGGCGCGGATCAGGTCGGCATCCTCCGGGTCGGGGGAAAAGAACATCTGCGTGGAGGTATTGGCAAGCATTGCCTGTACGACCGGCTCCATGCCTTCCACCTTGCGCATCATCGAAAGCGACTGCGCCAGCACGAACATGCGCGCGCCGAACTTCGCGCCTTCTGCCAGCATTGACTCCAAGCGCATGCCCGAACCGATCTCCTGCGCCTCATCGACGATGAAGTAAAAGGGGACAGGTTTCTCCAATGTCGCCTTGCGATAAGCAGCCTCGAAGACGTTGTAGAGCACGGAGGCGGTCAACCTTGCCCCTTCACGTCCCATTTCACCGGAAGGCAGACGTAATACGATCCAGGCGCGTTCGTCGATCCATTGATTGAGGTCCACAAAACTTTCCTGGTGCATGGCGGAGAACAACCACGGCGAGAGTTCCAATGCCATGACCTTGGAGAGCACCGGGCTGATCACCTCCGTGATCCAGCTCTGACTCTTTTTATCCTCCTCCCCGATCTGACCCAACAAGGCATCAAGCGCCAGGGCACCCATACGTTCGCCGGGCGGCAGCAACGCCATTGCCGTGTGCCGCCATCTCTTATTGAAGGCCATGAAAACGATATGCAAGAGTCCCAGCCCGGCTTCTGGATGGTGCTGGTTCCAGACATGTGCGAGACGGAACAATCCCAATAGCGCCGCCTGCATACGCGGACCCCAGTAGTCATCCCAGATACGCCGACCGACCTGCACGATGGCATTACCTGCCCAGGTGAAATCCGGAACGGCCAGTAGATTCAAGGGAATGACCTGCGGTTGATCCGGGGTAATGACTCTCAATCGCTTGATTGCTTTTTGCTTCTGCTCTTCCGGTAATTGTGCAATTGCATCCAGGAAGGCATCTGCCAATGAAACATGCGGGTCCACTAAAAATATTCCCGGTGCATCATCGCCTTTGGCGATCAACTGCTCCAGCATGGAATACACAAAGGAAGATTTACCCGAACGGCTGCCGCCTGTCGCCAGACCATGTCCATCCGGATCGACGCCGACCAGCGCGCCAGTAGCCACGCTCTGCCCGATCTTGAAACCAGCTTCGAGCAACGGTTGGGACGGCGGCGGCGCCGGCACTTCCTGCCAGACGGCGCGATCCAACAAGCCCGAACCTTCACCCAGTTGTAGCGGAGCAATCAGTCCGGCAAGTTCGCCGACAGGCAAGGGGAAGGTGTGTTTCTGGATTGCAGGCCAGACTGATTCAATGGGATGCCAAAATTGTTCACCAGCCAATAACGGAAGTTGGATCGGTTCAGAGATGGAAAAGGCTACCTTCAACAACGGCTCCTGTATCCGTCTCTCCACAACTTCCTTGGGGATCGATCTCCAGGCGAGCCAGTCCCGAATACCAAGTGCCGAAGCAAGGCAGATCGTGATGCCGGCGATCACGAACATGGAGACCGCAAAGGGATTGAACCAATCTGCGAACAAAATCCCGCCGCTGATTCCTGCCATGAGCATCCCAAAGAAGAGTCCTGCCCGCAGGAAGTCCAACTGCATGCCCCAGGAATTGGGTGTGTCATTGCCCACACCGCCTTCGGTGCCATACGAGTAGGAAGACAAGCTACGCAATTTTTCCTGAAGTTGATCTTCATTCCCAAGCAGCCATAGGCGCAGAGTGGCATCCTTTCCTTCTCTTGCGGCACTGATCAGCCGGCTGCCAATGGCAAGCAGGGGGTCGCTATCTTTGGCAGAGGCGATCAGCGACGGCAAACGGTTCGATGTGTGTAGGGCATATCCATCGAATTGAATCTTTGCCACTCCCAAACTGCGCCATCTGGAATGCTGCCCGGTCATGGCAGACCAGGAATTCATCACACCTTCTGCCACATGCGGCGGCAGATACAACCTGACACGCAATCCTTTTGGTGATGCGATCCATTCCATGAGAGTGGGAAACGGCAGTTGCGCGATCCAGCCCATGACCTGCGCACGCAGATCCTCCAAGGCGTGCGGCGCAAAGAGTAGCTCCCATCCCTGCCACTCCCCTTTGCACAAGGGACAGTGATCTGGAGCGGTGGCGTGTTCATAACCGCAATTGATACAGATCATCGCTGAACTCCCAATGCCCCAAGCTGTTTCCAGAAATGGATCCATGTCGGTGGAATGGAGACAAGGACAGGGAACAAAGCACCACGTCCCGCAGAAGGAGCTGCCAGAAAGACTCGCGGCGGTAAACGTGAGGTGGTCTCAGCATTCTTCCTGGCTTCGCTTTCAGGCACGCCCAGTGAACGATAGAAGGTAAAGGCTTCCTCCGGTCCGAGCCGACCGATGAAAGCTGTGGATGCCAGACTCAAGGAGGTGGGGTTTTTCATCAGGTCGGCGGGCAGATGCGTGATGAGCGTCACGCCGACCCCACGTTTGCGGGCGCGTCTGCCAAGCTCATCCAGCAAGTCGGTGAATGGACCACTGCGCAACAAGCGCCAGCCCTCATCGATGAAGATGTCCATCGGTTGTTTACCGACTGTGACGGCATGATACAAAAACCATGCCAACACCGAATGCACAATGGCACGGTTTTCTTCACGCAGGGAGGACAGATCGAAATTCCACCACTGACCGGCGGGGAAGTGCGGAGATAATAGAGCTTTGGGTCTGTCGAAGAACCCTTCGAAGAGTCCGCCGCGCATAAAAGGTCTGAGTAATGCCAAGGGCATGGCGGCTTCCGGGACATTGATGGTTCCCAATGTTTCCACGAATTCCGCAATGGACATCGCGCCGGGTCTGCGATCCCAACGTCTCTTTACCGCTTCATGCAAGGCAGCTTGCACACCGGGGGATAAGACCGACTCACCGGCAAGGGATGCGATTAGGAAACGAACAGCCAGTAATAACTCCGCCGGGTTCTCGCCTTGCAGGGGATGAATGAGGCAGGTTTCTGTGTCTTCGGGAATGCCAGCCGGCACGATTCTCCCGCCCACGGCTTCACACAGTTTGTTGTTCTCGCCTTCGGGATCGATGGAGATGACCGTCCTGCCTTGTAATAAACGTTGCAACATGATCCAGCGCAACAGGCTGGTCTTGCCCGCACCGGGTTCACCGAGGATCAGTGTGGTGGCATGGGGTGGAGGTGGAACGGCAGGATCGAGTCCTTTGGTGAAGGAGAAGTGGATGTCGCGTCCATCGCGAGCGTGAGTCCCGATCCAAACCGAATCCTCGACCGGCATGACCTGCCGGGAAGGGGCAGGCAATAATGGAAGTGTTTCTTCCAGGAACAGCGTCGGCTCATCCAATCCTGGAAATAACTTTCCTCCGGGTTGGAAGTGATGCAAGGCACGTTCGGCAATATAGAAGAGTCTTTGGGCTGTGAGCCCACGCGCGCGAAGATTGGACTCGATCACTCTGCGTGCGGCTTCCGCTTCTTCAAAGCGATTACGCTCGACAAAGAGCGAACTCATTAGGGCGATCTTGAAGGCGGGTTTACCAAAGGTCAGTTCCGACTCGGCAGCATCCATTGCGTGATCGGCGGAACGTTCCGCCATCGAAGGACGCCGACCGGTCTTCTCCGCCAGTGCCATCATGAAGCCTTCGAAGAGCGTGCGGCGTGCGCGCAGGGAACCGCGCAAAACATCCGGCGGTTCACGGTGCATGGATAGGGAATACATCACCGGCAGATTGGGATAGAAGACATCCGCTGATAAACGTGACCAGGGGCGGTCGGTCATGCCGGGCACACCCGTGCCACGGGCGGAAAGAGGCAATAGATATCCACCCGGAAAGAGCAGATGATCTTCCAGCACTTCCACGGCTTCTGAAGCAATGGAGGTAACGAATTGGTCTTGAGGTTCAGGCATGAACGGCATGATACAAAAAGACACGGACGGGTGCTCCGTCCGTGTCGCTAAGGATGTTGCTCTATTTATTACGGAGTTCAGGCCCTGCGCTCCCATGCCTGGATTTCCTTTTGGATGATCTCAATCGGGAAGTCAGCTCCATGTGCCGGGTAGACCTGTCTGGCGCCCATCCCGATCAGCCGCTTCCAACTTTGCACCACCAGATCCATATCCTGTGCCAGGATCGGCAGCCCCGGTGTCGAAGGCAAGTACCAGGCATTCATGGCCAGATCACCCACAAAGACCTCGCCTGATTCAAGCAGAACACTGATCGAACCGGGCGAATGACCTGGCGTGTGAACCACCTGTCCTGGGACGCCATAGCCCAGCTTCATCAGGGAGGATAGGGTGGTGGTGATGGAATAATCCACCGCACGGGGATACAGACGGGGTTTGTATAAAACCTGCCCCAAGCCAGCCAACATGCGCCCCCATAGAGTGACGCCAGGCGACAGATCCGGTTCACCGCTTTCAACCCAGGCACACTCCGCCTCATGCATGGCAATTTCCGCCTCCGAGAGGGTTTGGATTTGATGCAAACAGCCAATATGATCGGCATGTCCGTGGGTCAACAGGATGAGTTCGATCTCCCGCAGCGAAATGCCGAGGCGATCCATGCCGCGCATAAACTCCTTCACATGCCCCGGTGCGCCGGCATCGATCAGGATGGTGGTTCTCCCGCGCAACAGATAACAGTTGTCAATCCCGACTGGAATGCAATGAAACTCAAAGGAAGGATGCCGCATCACTGCTCCCCTGTCTGTACCGGGTTAAACCTGTGATAGGCATATATCATGCCGGCGCTGGAGATCAGCAGGAAGGCGGAGGCGCTGCCATAGATTCCAAATGGTTTGAATGCGAGAATGCCTCCAACAAGTGCCAGAGTCAGGCTGGCAATCCGTAATACATGGAACAGGTTGTAAATGAAGTCGCTTTTGGAAGCCAATGCAATCGCGGTTGCCGATGCGCCTGCCAGTTCGAGTCCAGCCACCAGCAGCCATTGCATCGGCGCAATGCCCAGCGGGATCAGGGCGGCAAACACGATGAAGTTGATGATCCGCAAGGGCACGCTCCATTGAAAAAAGATGCGTGTTTCATTGATGGAAGCCAGAATGTAATACAGTCCCATCGCCAGCGACGCCTGGGAGGTCGCCATCACGAAGAGTTGGGTGCTGTGACCACTCTCCGATATGCCCAACACATTCAGAAGGAACTGTGGTGCGAGGAGTCCGGTCAACCCTGATCCCACGATCACCATTCCAAAAAACAGCATGGTCAATGCGGCAACGTCCATACTATCTACGCTTCCTCCGGCACATCAGCGGCGATGTATTCCATGAAATCACTGTATGCCGACTGCACACCGGCGCAGGAAATGATGTCCTCGCCGCCCATCAGTTCAGTGAAGCGCTGTACGTTGTCTTCGATCCACGGACCCTTCCAACCGCAGCCACATTCCTCTTCGTAGTGAACCGTGATGCGGTCGCCGGTCAGGATGCCGCCCCAATAGGTTTGGGCGAGCAGATCAAAATAGCCGGCGCGTCCGGTCTGTACCCCGCTGCGCGGCAGGGGCGTACCTTCCGGGTCTAATACCATCGGGATGTTCCAGGGGAAGACGTGATAAACCCCTTTTGAACAGGCGATGTTATAGGTGTTGAGTTCGGTCATGCCATAGGACATGAAGACCTGATCGACACCGTAGAATTTTTTGAGGACCTCCTTCCAATCCGAGATCTCCTTACGTCCTTTGAAGCCGCCGCCTGTTAAGAGTATCGAGTTGGATGCAAAGACTCTCTCCTGTCCGGCTTCCAAGCCCTCCACCGCCACATCCAAGAGATCCGTGGCGGAAGCCATCAGGAAGACCCGCCGACCACGATACTCGCGCACCATCTTGTCGAAGAAACTTTTAGTGAGACCTGCCTTGCGTGCCTTGAGCGTAACGATCTCGCCCTTTGTTTTGAAGATGGCTTTAATCGTATCCATCGCCGTCAGATCGCCGTGTTCCTGGGCATGTTTCATGCGCATGGCCAGCGACATGAAATCCGCCGACATGGGCGCGTTGAACAGGCTGTGATACTCCGCCTCACTCCCCGCGAGTGCCGGACCGAAGTGGGTGATCAAGCGCATGGAAGCCTGCCGCCCGCTGCGATAGGCGGGCCAGAAGACAGGCAGATGGAGATTGCGGATGCCTGGCATGAAGGCTTCGAGGAAGGTATATGTGCCTTCGACCCAGGCTTCCTTTTCCGTTTGACTGCGCGGGAAGAAACTCAGCTTGCCGCTCGTGCCGGTCGAGTGAAAGACGAACATGCCGGCTTCATCCAGACGTGTGAGCCATTCATCGATGGTGTTCACGCCGCGCATGTCAAGCGCGGAGAGATCATGCGCTGTCAACTTGTTCAGCCAGCGCGTTAGTTCAGTGAAGAGCTTGCGCTCGATGAACGCAAAGGGATAGTTCTTGTAGACCTGGTGGGTGAAGAGAATGGTTGCAAGAGTCTCGAAGTCCGTGATGATCTTCACGCCTTGCTTTTCCGCTAATGCATCCAGGGCGGGAATGCGCTCCTGCAATTGTTGAAAGCGGGTTTGCGCCCAATGCAATTGCAAAGAGTCTAATTCTGGTTTGGATAGCGAGAACAGGGTCTGGACCGGCAGGCGTGTCCAGGATTCGGGCGTGCCCGAAAGAATAGAGTTGGTCATGAAATGAATCTCCTAAAAAATATGGTGTTTGAAGATCTGCCAGGCTTTGCGCAGATAGAAGCCGGGCAGTTCCCATTTGGTGGAATAGGACTCATCCAGGATCCAGCGGCAGGCGCGCCGCATGATCTCGGTTGAATTGAAGGGACCGCCGATGGAATAGTCCACGGTATGCCCGATGGAAATGAAGCGGCACACGCCGCGCGCCACCAGGAGGTCGCGTAATGGCTGCTTGAGAGTTTCGGGGTAGATGCCAACCGTCTGTGTGGAAGGATGGATGCGATCCACGAGTTGAATGGGATCCTCGAATGGGACGACCACTACAACTTTGTGGATGGGGAAGAAGTCGGGCAGGTCGCCGGTGAGACTCACCACCACAGCGCCTTCGTCTCTGTCCCCGCCGACGACATAATAGAAATCGTCCTGGGCGCGGGCGGCGTTGATCTCATCGCGCAGATCTGCCGGGAAATGCTTCGGCATGGCACTCAAGGATGGGTCCTGCTGCTGCATGTGATCGTACAAGCGCCGGGCATATTCCATTGCCTGATCTGAAGACGCCTGCACAAAATGGAAGCGCGATGAACCGCAGGACTCCATGTTGAAGGAACCTGCATCTTTGGCGGCACGTTTGGCGACCTGTTCGATCTCCGCGCTGGATTGAAAGGCTTCACACCCCAAAATGGAAATGCTGAACTTCGGACCCAGGGCAATCACATCAATGCCGGATGCTTGCAGATTGCCGTGATTAAGGGTCGAGTTGATCCCACCCAGGGCACCGCCCCAGGAGATGATCTTCTCCAAGTAACGCGGCTGGATCAGCTCGTGCTCGAAGTCTTGCAATTCCTTTGACCAATACACGACCGAGAAATGTTTGGTGACCGGATGGTTCGGATCGACATCCATCATCGCGCCGACGATGGCAGAGGCGGTGAGTGGATCGTTGGGCGTGACCTTGATGATATTGTCCGACTTGATCAAGGCGGCGCGGGCGATGCTCAGGGCAGCCACGACCGGCACATTGCCTGATATGAAATGCAGGGTGCGTGCGCCATAGGCTCGTCGTCTTGCGATCTTGTCCGCGTAGGGCATCTCAACCCAGCCATCCAGATACTTTGAGCCGATCTCGTTCTCGACCATTGTGCGCAATGCCAGCTTCGAGAACACAATCGGGATCAGGTCATAACTGCCGCGCACGATGGACTCCGGCAGGGCGCTGAACGGAATGCTGAAACGACAAGCCTGTTCCATGCGGTCATGATTAAGGGTCATGGCTTTGCCGGCTTCGGCAAGAAAGTCGATGATCTCGCTGACACGCAGATTGGTAAAGTCGCGCTGGAGTTGCGTAGGGTCGGAAAGTACGATCTGACTAAGCAGGGGGCGCGGGTCGGGATATGAAAATTCAATCCTTTTATCCCGGCTTTGATACAACAGATCCTGCGCGGCAATTTCCTGACCGCGCAGGATGAAGGGAATTGGGATGGGGTGATCGGATGACATGGGCGGCATCATATAAAAAAACACGGACGGGTGGTCCGTCCGTGTCGGTAATGTCCTCACGCTAAAACAATTATATTGCCTTCGGCGGAAGCTGGTGCCAATTTATATGAGGTTTCCATTGAAGCAACTGAGCATTTTGTTGCCAATAATTATGTAAGTTTTCAACATAAGGCTTCCACAGCATGTTAATTGATTCGCTTAATAAGTTAGTGTATTCTCCCTCATTTCTGAATCGAATTTTCTCAACCTCCCAGAAATTTATTATGGCAAAATCTATTCCTAAAATACCGTCCATTGGGGGGTGAGGTATTCTTGGAGAGTCTGTAATCAGCACAAGTCCGTATTGCCCATGATCGTATTTCATTCTATTACCGCCAAACTGAAAATGATAACTGGGATGGGAAAAGTTTGCATCTTGGGAGTGGCGATCTAAATGCCATGCACTCATGGGCGCAAGACCTTCTTCCTCGTTACAATCTGCCATTATTGACAGATCCAAACTTAATTTCGTCAGAGGGTCATATCCAATATCTATATTGCATACACCTTCTATATCCACGTTTACTTCCAATGAAATACTTGATATCTTATGGGATTGAACACGGATTTCTCCAACCTTATGGAAAATCAATCTCTCTATCCTGTATCCCCATAAATCACCACCTCTATTTAAGCATTGACTTGCAGCCTTGTAAAGAGGGCTGACATCGTTGATTACTCCTTTTCTGTTTAAGAATTCAGCGATCCGTCTTAAATTACTAGAAATATTTTCACGGAATAGTTTTGGGTTTGTCATAATCCCCCACTTATTTGTCATGACCTTCGGCGATGGCTTTAAGCCTTTCAAATTCTAAACGGTGGGGCCGAAAAATCTCGCTTCTGCGCTTAAGTGCAACTTCTAGGGATATATACCTGCGTTCCTGCCATGCTTCAGGTTGTGGTTCATCGATTATTACTCCATCAATTGGATCCAAGGGAACGTGGGTTTCCTCACAAATTGTATAAAATCTGTCATGATAGCCCGGCTTAGAAGGAGTTTGAGCTGTTATTCCTTGGATTTTTGTACCTTCGATGATTTTTGCAATTCGCTCTGAGGCAGAAAGCACGCTTAGTGGAGATTCTGCTTTTATAATTGAAAACCACCAATTGTCTTCAACACCTCGCGCCCACCATCGCGGCCAAGCCGTGGAAAATAATCCTTTATAAAGATAAGGCTGAAGTAGCTTCTTAATTTCATCCCAACCAGGCGATGATTCTCCGTTTATTCCAAGTCTGGACAGCAAAAGGTCTTCAGTAATCAATATTCCGGGATGCCGAATTAATTTCTCGAGAATAAAAATTGCCACTTCATGAACAGAATAAGATCCTGTAGAAAACCTGTCTAACACTCGGATATCTGCATATTCAACATTCTCTTTGCACTCAAGTAGCACTGCAAGATTACCAATTGTGGCGCGTCCTTCAATGATGGACTTATATCCTTTTGCGAGGGCCTCAAGCTCATTAGCAATTCGTTCACCACTTTCGGCTATATCCTCCTTGGTATATTTGGCAATAAACAGATCTTGGGCAGTGAAGTCATTTTGGAATGAGCCTTTGAATTTTTGTGTCGCCGACCATAAAACAACTGGGATGGGCTTAATCGCACCTTCAGTTGTAAGAGAGTGGATTTCTTGGGCAAGTCCTCCGGCGCGAAAATTGAATTTTTTATCCTCGCCTTGTGCCATCTGAACATATTCATCCAGTCGCCAGTCAAGAATTATGCCATCATACTGTTGTAAGGTAGCAATTAATTCTTCCATATTATTCAAATATTTGGCTGGGTGTTCGTGGGTAATTTCGACCTTGCCCGAACGCATTACTGACATTACAAAAGGTTTGATTTCATTTTGATTAGCATCATCAAGGTAAAGATACTTAATAGTCATATTCCCTCTTTTCCTCATTCGTTGCGATTGGTATCTCTATTCGGAAACAGGTGTTATATCCCCGAGGAGCGCCAATAAGGTATATCTTACCATTTCGGGATTCTACAATATCCTTCACAATTTTAAGCCCCAATCCAGAACCTTGTAATCCTTGGATTGGGTCCTCAGACGGGTCGGGAATTTGAGATGTGGTTACAAAAGCATCAAATATTTTATCTCGAATCTTTTCTTTAACTCCATCACCATCATCCGCAAATTCCACAAAAATATACTTGCCGTCCTTGCCGCCCTTGATGGATATTTTCCCGTTACCTCTTCGGGTGCGATAAATTGCCTTGAGCGAATTTGTGTAAAGGTTAAAAAGAATAGATGTCCATTCAGAAGGATGCATGGATGTAGTAAGCAGATTATAGCCATGAATTTCAGGTTCATTAACTAAAATTCCTCTTAACTTTGCAGAAGGGTATATGGTCTTCCAGAATTGGTATAAAACCTGATTAATATCTTGTGGTTTCGTGTCCCTTTGTACGTTGGCAGCAATGCTCCTGTCAAAGTACGACAGGTAGTCAGTCAACGAATCCACATTTCTTTTCATCTCAATTGCCATAGTGTGAATGTCATTCAGTGACATTGAGTTTGCAATATTGTCTGCTGCTGTTTTTAGACTCGGAAATAAGGTCTTAGTTTCGTGGGTAAATTCCCCAATAGCCAATCCGAGACTTGCTAATATTCGAAGCATCTCAACTTCTTCTAGCGTAACGCGAAATGCCTCTTGATGTTCTTCAAAAAGTGTTCTTGTTGTTTCTGCAGTCTGCTTAGCTATATCAGCAATTTGCGATAAAGTCTTTTTAGCATCTTCAGGAAACTTTTTACTTTTACTTTGTGAAACTACCAGATCAATACTCTTGTCTAATTTTTCAAGAGCGACGCCAATACGCTCGATCGGTGGGGCGGATTGAAGGGGTTTGGTTGGCTTAACTTTTCTACCGCGTTCTGCACCAATAACTACAGCTAATTCCTCTAGCGCATTCCCAACGAAAAGTTGGAGTTCTTTAAATGCGGTATTTTCAAGCAATCCTTCACGACTAGACGTCTCTTCAAATATGTCTCCAGCAACATCTACAATCTCAATAAAACCAATAAAATTTTGATTCTTAAAAGGAACCAGAATCAAACGTCTGGCTGCACGTTGATCCAGTGAGAGCCAGTCATTCTTACTATCGCCATAAGGTGGCACTTTAAATCCATTTCGATAAATCCGAATTCCTCCATTTTCACGAAGGAACTTCCAAATCAAGGTTTTACTACTTTTCGGTAATTCATCCTGGATGTAGTAGTATGCTACAAACTTAATATTTCTCAACGAACTGAATTTGGTTGTTTTTTCCTGGTCGTCTTTTAACCCAAATTCTTTCCCTTGGACGTTGATATCATATTTTTCGCTGAAATAGCTAATATAACCACGACCATTTAAATTTACAGTACCATCGATTTTCGCAACTGCATTTTCGTAAATCAATTTTTCAGTACTTGCAACCTCAGTTTTCTGTTGATCGTCCTCATGATATATCTTTACTTCAAATTTATCGCTTTTTTTTGTATGTTTCACCAATTTGAACGGTTGCAGAAGATCGGCGACATATCGAAATACTCTTTTTATATCATCATTAAGCCATGCGTCTTCCAAATTTATAATCTTGAGTGTTGTGCCACCATTTTCTTTGGTAGTAGTTTCTCTTACCTCTTGCGAAATAAGGAAAAGCTCTTTATCCGTTTCAAACTTATTCCAATCAATCTCTAATTCAAATCCGTTTCTAGTGTTTTGCGGCTTGGTTGAAATCAATAGTTTTCGACCAAGTCGCTGAGTTGCAAAACGTCCAATTCCTTTTTTCCCAGCACGCAATCTTTTAAAGATTGGCGAATAAGGCTCGTGAATCTTTTCTGTAGATGCAAGCCTCATAAAACCAGAAACAAGTTGATTTCGGCTCATGCCATTGCCATTATCTTCGACTATTAGTGTTCCACCGGAATTCTCAGTGTTGAGAAAAGTTACAGAGACCTCCGTGGCATCTGCATCATAGGAATTTTTTATTAATTCCGCAACCGCAATTTCTTTTCTTGTAACTAATTCTCTTCCCAGTCGATTGATTAAACTTGCATCTACCGAAAACCTTGTTCTATCAGGAGCAGTTTGAGCAAGTTTGTGGGCTATTTCCAAAACGCGATCCGAGTCGATTTCACTGCCAGATAAAATCCTATACATCTCATCTTTAAGATGCTCTACCTTTTTAGTTTCATTTTTCATCAATTTTTCCCTTTCCAACCTTTGGAGAACGATTCGTTCTCATAAAAGCCAAACCCAATGAAAGTTCATCGATGATCTTGATTCTTTCTAATGCCGGAAATTCAGAGAGCAAAAAATTGTCAGCCAATTCTCTTGCCTCTTGAATTTTTTTCTCCCGTAATTTTTTATTGATATTCTTGAAGACCTCGTTGATCATTTTTATTTCATTTGTGGTGGGATTTTTCTTGAACTTAAGCTTGATATTCTTCGCTTCTGAAGGTTCATGTTTCAAGACGCCTGCACCATATATACGTCCTGCCAATTCAGCCGAAAGTTGGCTAAATGTGCTCAATAATGATATGGCAGTTTGTTTTATAGCCAATTCTTTTCCGCCTGCTAATTTTTGTTTATTAAGATAAAAAAGCCTGTGAACCGAATTTGTGGATGTAATGCGGGCTTTATTGATCACCAATCGAGGTCCTTCATTATTCATGTAAGGCAGAAACGCTTCAGGCACCTTATTGTCATTGAATCGGTGCCATTTATCTGTACCACGTCTTTGAAATGTAGTCGCATTTAAGCGTTCAATTGGGAATTGGCCAAGAAATCTTTGGGCCGATTTCGACAATCGTTTTGATTTACTTGTGTCAAATAAAATGTTTTTGCCACCCGTTTTCAATTTAATTTTCAGATCCTGGCTTGTAAATTCAAGACCGTTTGTATCCTTGAAGCGCGTCAAGATGAAGGTCTTGTATGAACTGGTTAAGCGATGCTTTTTCCAATCATCCTGATTAAGTATGAAAAAATCGTTTGCCCCTGAAACAATCCCTATCCTAATATCAAAAACATCACCTAATGAGATCGTATTATCTTCTGCCTCAAGTTTTTTATATGCACTTTGTGTTGATATAGGCAAAAGACTCGCTAAAGTCATTGTATCTGCCGTTATTCGATCTTGTTCCCATGCATTGATGATTTGTGGAACTTCCTGTATGGATGTTGCGAATGCAAACGAAGTCTTGCCGGAATCCATAGAATCCGATCTGTACCCATCTCCCAATAAAAAAATACTGATCTCTTCAGTTCCATCATCGATGAATAAACGCGATCCTACAACAATTGAAAGTATTCTTTTAAATCTATGTTGAAGAATCTTGCGAACTTGATTTGAATAATCTGCATGAAGAAAACTACCAGGTAATACCCAAACTGCCCGTCCTCCCTCACAAAGAAACGAGAGCCCGTGAAGGATAAAGTAAACCCACAGGCTAGAGCGCCGATCAATTTGATGGCTAAATGGGGATTTTTCCAGCCACGTCCATGCTGCTTTTTTTTGATCTGGTAACATATTGTGATGGGAAACATACGGTGGATTACCAATAACAACTGAGAATTTTCCCTCGGATGGGAATTTATCAATATTCAAGCTTAGAAAATCTTCCTGAATAAAATGTCCATTAGAGTAAGGAAATATTTTTCTAAGGTGTTCGAACGCGACTGGATCCACATCACTGCCAAATACTCGATGGAAAATCTCATTTTTATCTACACCGATCTCAACGAATCTGCTATTGGTAGCCCTAAGGAATCCGCATCCGCCAAAACTAGGCTCCAGTACAGTATCTGACGGAGATTGAATAGCCCACTGGCAAAGCAGAGTTGCCACCTGGTCCGGTGTATAAAAAATACCGTGCGTTTTTTTTGTTATTTTTTCACTCGGCATTGTCATAACTGTAGTTGAAAGGCATCAGATTTATCGAATTTACCAGTTTCAATTATAAACTATACGTGTAAACGGTTTTATGCCGACATGCCTTTCAAAGTCTGTAAACCAAGTTTGGGTTAAGTATCCAACGCGTCATTTTTTCAACATCAGATATTCCTAAATATCTTATTCGTAACCCATAACCAGTACACAATCCCGCGAGCCCTTCCCACCAGGCGATGCCTTCATCACCTGGTAATACAAATTCCAATACAGTTCGCCGCACAAAGGGAAGTGGATATTCCTGCACGGCAAGGGATAAACCCTGATGCAGAATATCCAAGCCCTCTGAAACAGGAGTTTCCCATTGGCTGACCTGCTTCTGGAATTCCAACCTCGGTTCCGGGTCAGGCCAGAACAATTGGAGTAAACGTAATGTCCAGCCAGGTTGGATGGAGGAGAGAATGGACTTGTATGCCTCCTGCGGTCGCACATCAGGACGATCCGGGTCGGCATACACTTCGGCAAACAGGCGTCTGGTATCATCCTCGCCGATCAATGCCGAGTGATTGCCGACCTGCGCAAACCCTTTACTCAATACAAAAGTATGGGTTGTTCCCACATCATTCATTGGAAACTCCATGACTTAAGGTCTGCCTTCACTTGCAGGAGGGCAATATCAACGTCCGCCTCCTGCAGTTTTTTCGAATCAATACAAGGATTTATCTCCTGTAACAGATCGGAAAACGCACTTGTAAGATGATTATCCGGACGAACACGATAGCGTTGAATAGCCTCTTCTGCCCCGGTTTGGTTGACCAGGGCGTCTGTAGGGATGGACTTCAACATAATCTCAAAGCCTCTTGCAATCATTTGAGGTAATCGTTTCGATCTTTTTGCCATATGGGTCTCCTATGGTTTGAACATGGATTCAGAAATATTCAAGTCCGTGGCGCGAAAGCCCGGACGCATGGGACGATTGCCGGTGGGAACGAGTCCCTTGCCGGCTTCAAACTTGAACAACGGGGAAAACGAAGGACGTGCAGCAGTGCGTTCCACAATCGTGGAGACCTCCACGATCTCACGCACGATCTGCCCATGTTGGGGATTGCGCTCGATATAAACAGCTGCTGTCACAGCTTCTGCAAACGACTGCGCGATCTGGATCTCGGACATTCTTGCCGCATCTGGATGCGCCTGTACTACCTGTAGGAAGCGCGGCCAGACATGTTCGGCGCTGGTAGCATGGATGGTAAAAGCAGAGTGTCCATGACCAGTGGCTGCGGCGCGGATCAATTCCCAGGCTTCCGCCCCACGTGCTTCGCCGATCACCACCCCATGCGGACGGGAACGCAAGGCGGAACGGATCAGGTCGTACATGGTGACAGGCGGTGGACCGCCACGGATCTCGGGACGGGTTACGGTGTAAATGATGTTGCCCGTATCGGTTTTGCCATCGCCATTCCAGCCATTGAGGATGATCTCGTTGCTATCCTCCACAATAAACAAACGGATCGCGCCACGGGGGTAGTAGTCCAACATCTCCTGCAGGATACGCTGCCCGACAAAGGTCTTGCCGGAACCGGTTGTGCCGGCGATGACCAATGTGCCACCATGCACCATCACGCTCAAGAGATAATTCGCGGCTTCGGGCGTGAGAATGCCGTTACCGCGCGGGAAGTCCTTCGGGTCGAACTTTGGACGAGGCACGGGCGGGAGTCTGTTCTGACACAGCAACGCCAGACTGCCCTGGGTCAGATCAGAGGCGGTGCGGTAATTGGAGACCCGCAGGGTGATCGTGTCCCCATAAGGCGACGCCGGCGGCATGACATAGTTGATACGCACGCCCTTGCGCCGAACCGTTCCATCCACCAGTGGGACCATGACCTGCAACATCGCATCGGCAACCGGGTAATCCGGTGTTGGCGCGCGCTGTCCGGCGCGGTCGATCATGACTCGCAGTGCATCGCCAATTCCATCCGGCGCAGGACCCGCATGTTCCCAGCCATTGCTTGTGGTGTACACATAGATGTGTCCCAGGTTGATAGCGATGTCTTCGATATCAGAACGGGCAATGAGTTCCAGTAAAGGACCCATCCCAGAGAGTTCACCGATCAAACGCAGGATGTATTCCTTGGGTAGGGAGACCCCCGCATCCACCGCACGAAGGCTCACTTCTTCAAAGACCTGACGTGCCATCGCCTCGATCTCTGTGGAAGTCATGCTTTTTTGTAAAGATTCAATCGCTTTCTTGGCACGTCCCTCCTCAGCAAGGAGATTCCACCAACGTTCCATCTCATCCGAGGAACGCGCTTCCGAGACAGGCTTCAAGGTTTTGCCAGTAATATCAAACATCGTCTAGCCCTTCCCGAACCAGCCGCGTTTTTTCGTTGGGCTGGGAAGCAATCCAATCCGGGAAGCGCCTTCACGCACAGCGGGGACGAAGTGGGATGCAAACCCAAGTAATGAATCAGCGAACGGTCCGAGTTCCTCCAACTTCTCCTTCTTGTACCGCCAGATCAGGATATCCTCCCGTCGATCTGAGTTCACAGCTTGGGCAGTCAGCCGTGGATCGACGATCGGGATGATGCCATTGGGGATCAATGCCAGTTCGATCTTGTCTTCACTCAAAGCTTGTTGCAACATCTTATGCGCCGCCTTGAAACCATCGCCGACGACCTGGTTGTAGCAAAGCTTGACGCGACTACCGACGAATTCATGGGCGCTGCCTTTGCCGACTACATTTGCCAATGAGTTGATCATCCTCGCGATCCAACGTCTGGTCTCTGCGAGATCAGGGATCTCCGGCTTGATCACAATGGCAATGCCTTCGGCGGCTTTCAATGCGGCGCGATGCACGACATGCGCTGGGTTGATACCTACATCCATGATGACCACACCACCAGCGGCGACGCCTGCCTCATACAACCCTTGAATAACCTCAGCGACTTTACCTTCCTGTTGCAGGACTTCATCTCCAAGATCATCGGTGATGAGACCTGGCAGGACTCGCAAGGTCGGCAGATTTTCCAATGGAGTGAAGGCATTCAGATACGCCGCACCAGATGCCACATCACTCATCACGCCTTTGTTGGCTTTGGCGATCTCACGTCGCAACAAACCGATCATGGTGGTGTTCACCCGTTCCATGCGCATGTGATATTGCAACGCGCCGGCATTGCCATCGGCATCCACCAAGTATGTTGTGATACCTGACAAGGCAAGTGCGACTGCCAAATTAACCGCCACGGTTGTTTTCCCCGTTCCACCTTTCGGAGATGTGATCGCGATCTTCCGTACCGTCATCCCCGATTGAATACGAGCCGACATATCACTGCCCAGCACCGCTCTGCGATACTGATCGTCTGCCGCGAGATTACCGGCATCGGCGCGGCGCATCTCTTCATAGAGTTTGTTGATGTCCACGTCCGACGGCGGATAGGCAATGGAAGGAACACCAACGCCATTTGCCCAGGACGCCATACCATCGCCGACGCCAGCGACCACAAAGATCATTTTGCCACGTTCGGCTGCCTTGACCAGACTCTCCGGTGAGACCGAAGACTCAGGCGATACAACCACCAAGGCACGGAAATCAAACAAGTCAATATGTTGCGGCGTGAATGCCGCGATCTGCGCGATGACCGCATGACCCTGTTCCGCCAGCTGCATGTTCAAACGCGAGGTCACAGTCCCTGCACCAAGTAAAAGAACTTGCATTACTGTCCTCCTCCCAGGACTTCCTCACGATCCTGCTTGAATAAGTCTTCGAAGTCCCAATAGGTAAAGCCGGCAGAAGGTGTTTCATCACCACGCGCCATGAGTGAGACCACCAAACGATCACCCTGCTGCAAGGCCAGCGACAGCACTTCACGGCTTTGATTGGGGACGAGCAGGATCAACATCTTCGGCTGGGTATCCAGGTTGAAGGAACTACTGCCTTCCGAAGAGTCGGTTTGTTGCGGCAGTCCCTGTACCGCGATCACGCGTACACCCATCGGGAACAGATCCTTGGCAAGCGGCGGGAAGGAACGATTGATGGCATCTGCCTGTTCCAGTTCAAGTGGCGAGGGTTGGGCGGTTGGCTCGATGTTGTATCCCGGATCGATCACCAGTTCCGGCATCGGGGTCGGTGTGCTCATCTGTTGCTGCGGTCGGGTGCTGATCACGACCGTGACACCGATCAAGTCTCCGGGCAGGAAAGCCTCTGCATCCGGCGATACCAAATTCATCGCATCCAAGGGCAGCGGGAACAAGCTGTGCCCGGGGAATTGCGCCAGCACCGCCGAGAGTCTTGTGCCCTCGGCTGCCTGCGCCAAAATCGCGGATCGAAAAATCGGCTGCCCACTGAAGATAGGTTGTGCCACCACACCGCCGACCACACCGGTCACTTCCTCACCGGGGATATACAGACTGGCGTTGTCATCCTGAAAAACGGTCTTGACCGCCAGGTCATTTGCCATAATGACGTCACCAATGTTCAAGTCGCGTGTGGCGGATAAGACGGAAATGGTGGGCGGCTTTTGCGCCGCACCTAGGGCATTGAGGGCGATGAACGCCACCAGAAAGATTCCAACCGATACACCCAGCACCACCAGGTTCACGCCGGTCGAGGCAATTCGTTTCAACATGTTTCTTCTTTTCTCCATTCATTGGTTTTTTCAAAAGCCTGCCGCAGGGCAGGGGTTTCTTCGATGATCTCTTCGAGTTGTTCAAGTGTTTTGCACATCAGTCCATGCAGGGTCAGCATGATGAAATCCGTCTTGATGTGACTGGACTTGAAGACCTGCTGATGGGTCTCTGCCACGGTGCGCACGACCTGCATGACCTCCGCATCCGCCAGCGCCTCCGCCGACACACGCGGCATATCTGGAAAGCACTCCTGGATCAAATCCGCTACATCCTGCCCAATGGATGCAGAGTCGTTCTGTGCAGGCAATTCTGTTTCAGGTTGTGCAGGAGGATCGAGCAGTTCTGCAACGGAAGTCTGCGGGTCGGCGCGTAATTGTTCAATGGCACGCGGCAATCGCTTGAGCCCGGCTTGAACGGCTTCCAGCAAACGAGTCTGTGCCTGTGGGGAAAGCGCTGCCACGGCTTCGATGTTGCGCACGGAAACGTGCGGACGAAGTCCCTCGGGCATTGACTCCAACAACCGTTGCCGGCGTTCCTGTTTGGACTGGTACGACTCACTCATGGGCGTGACTATACTGTTCAGGAGGACAAGGTGGGTTGCATGTGTCGCTTACCATCCCCACAAAAATACGCCCGGTCGTGAACCGGGCGTATTGATCATTGCCTGTTTATTCCTGAACCTCCTCAAAGATACGGATGTCATCCAGATGAAACTCCTTGTTCCCGCCATCCTGGAAACCCAACTCAAGAACCGGTGCAATCTGCCACCATTGCTGCGGCTGGGTGCTCACCAGGTAATTATCGCTCCAGACCTGGATCTCCAGCGGTCCAAATGCCGGCATCGTCATCCGACACAGTTCCGATCCATCCACCGACACGGTTCCCATCCATTTGATCCTGCTGACTTGATGCAGGCGGATTTGATAGGTGTGCCACACTTCCGGGTCCGCGTTCATGGCTTCGACCTGAACAGGCGCCCAATTGAGCGCCAGATAACAAACCGAACCGTTGGCGCCATTGAAGGAGGACTCGTTACCGATCACTGAAAAACCAAACATATCGAACGGCTTGGCAAAGAGACCATCTGCCTGAAGCGTCCCTTGTGGCTGCAGGACAACTCCCGCCGTTCCATAAAAATTTTCATCCACCCGGCTATTAAACTCCACGACCACGTCGCTCGATGAGGTGGGCTGGAAGCCGCTGCCGCCGATCAACGTGATATTGTTGTATTGCTCGCTGGAGGGTTCCTGCCAATCCGCGCTTTCTATATCGAATTCCGGGTCTTGGACATGTCGGAGGGTAAGTTGATGATCGATCTCCATTTCCGCCGCGTGCCAGGCGGTTTCGTTCGATGCCTGCCCGGCGCCGTTGATGATCGTGAAATCCCAAAATGCCGTGGAAAGTCCAGCTTCGAAATCCTCCGTCAGCGGCGCAGGATTTTCCACACCCTCCGGCGCAAAGGCGGCTCGTCGTTCCAGTTGCCGGGTTTCGTTCGAAACCGTCCAGGCGGAAACCAACTGCTGAAAGTTAAGTCCAGCGAATAAAACTGCCGGCGTCAAAACCAGAAGCACGATCCATGTAAAGCGTTTTTTCCATTCTTGTTTGGTGTTCATTTCGTATCCTTTTCGTTTTTTGCGCGATGATACGAAAGACTGTCAGGGGGTATGAGGAACGTGTCGCCTCTGAATAATCCCCGGAAAGAGGATTATTGATACATCCGATGGCATCCTATGGTTGCATTTCCCGGTCCCCACACACAAGTTCACCCGTAGGGAATAGGGGCGTTTTTACAGGTCGCATAATGATATTAAGGGAAATATCTGCCGCCTACGTACTTTGACAGTTTTCTCAAACTCCATATAATCCGCACTGTTCCTATTTTCCACAATCCATCCCTCTCTTCAAGAAGCCTGGCAAACCGCCGGGCTTCTGCTGTTGTATCCAATCCCCACCATCCATTCAACGAAAGGAGCCCAAATTCAACATCCCCAAATCAATTCATCCGTATCATTCACTTCGCCATGTAAGAAACAGGCTTGTTTGGAAATTTGCATGAACTCACTGAAAGAAATCTCGAACGTTTAGGAAATGGGAACCAATAAGAACAGGTTCAAGCATCCCAAACAAGCCCAACGTCGGAACCGACACACTTCATGATTTTCATGGGTGTGTCGGCGGTAAATCTTCCCTTGAAACCCAAACAGGAGGCAATCTGAATTCGATCCAATAACTACATATCCCCACACAAGCCAAACGGGCGTTGTGCATGGACTTCCCATGCCAACGCCCGTTTTCGTTTTTCACAGCGAGGACTCGCCGGGGTGAGAGGCCCGGCAGATAAAAAGTGAAACCGCCCAGCAGCAACTGGACGGTTTCGAGGTACTGAAAATGTACAAGCCCGATCATATCACAACCGTAAAAACCGTCAAGATTTACGCGCCTTTTCCGCTCAAAGCCAACGAACGCATGGTGATCGTGAACGGCAAGGCGATCAACGTCGCCGCCTCCGCTGGACGACAGCAAGGGGACTACCTGTATACCGCCGACATTACACTGTTGCGCGAAGATGCAGCCGTGTATACCACCGCGCCCAGTTGGGCGAGCGTGGAGGTGGAATGAGCCGACACATCGGACTGCTCGGATGCGTGATCATGCCTTCTCCCTGGGACCATTTAATCCATCCAAACAAGGAGATAGATCATGAGAACCTTCGCAATGCTTCTCATCCTGGTCGCCATCGCCGCCAGCCAGCCCCATCACTGGCTTGCGGTCCTTATGGCTGCCATCGCACACTGTATCGGCAAATAGTCAGACGAAAAGGAGGTCGCAGAAAAGCACATGGAAAACATCCTTTCCGCCGCCGAAGAAATTTTGGGAACGGCGGTTCGCGTGGAGGATCATCGGGACTGGGCCATCTTCTGGTGTCCCTTCCATAACGACGCGAGTCGGGAGGGAACAGGTGGGCAACCCAACTTCGGTGTCAATCTTGTCAACGGCTACTGGAAGTGCTTGCGCTGTGGCGCCAGTGGCGGTTCGTTGAAGTCATTACAAAAAAAGCTGGGTCAGGTCCCACAAGGGGATGCTAATTGGAAGCCAAGTGTATCGGTAAGCACACCGACACGCCCCAAACGTCCGCCGACACAGGTGCAACTGCTCGATGAAGCCGTGTCGGAAGCGCGCTCGGTTGTACAGCGTTCCCCTGCCTGGGACTATCTGGCAGAACGCGGCGTGACACCTTATACCGCATTGGTCTATGGACTTGGCTATGGCATCCCTGCTCCACGGGTTCATCGCGAGATCATCGATGCGGCACGACAATCCATGATGGTGCGGCGTGATGGCATCTGGCTGTGGG
>WBZO01001499.1_pt1 | contig 36152 bp, 37 predicted proteins | sample 5204261 | NCBI WGS metagenome assembly WBZO01 (sample SAMN12412400, study PRJNA552823) | activated sludge metagenome | isolation source: activated sludge from anammox sidestream of wastewater treatment plant... | place: USA: North Carolina | collected 2017-09
ATCGTTGACGGGGCCACAGGGGACATCGCAGGCCACCAGCCGTGCCAGCCACTCGGCGGCGGGGCGCTGGGCAAAGCGCTCCTCCAGCAGCGTCTCTAACTCGGCAGCGTTGCGGTCACGATCCCACGGGCCGGCAAAGCGGGCGTCTGCCTCCAGGTCAGGAAGATCGAGCGCACGGCACAGCCCCGGCCACATCTTCGGATCCACAGCGGCGATCGCTACCCAGCCGTCACTGGCCTGGTAGTGGCTGTACGTGGGGCTGCGCCGCCAACGCGCCCGCCCCTGACGGCCAGAGTACAAGTAGCGGGTGATCTGCCGCCCCTGGAGCGCCAGCATCGAGCCAAGCAGCGAGACTTCGATGTGCTGCCCCTCGCCGTTCTTCTCCCGCGCCAGCAGCGCCGCCGTGATGCCATAGGCGAACAGCATTGCGCTGACCTGATCGGCCATCCCCGGCAGCCCGGGCTGCGGATCGCGGCCGGATTGCGGCCCGCCTGCCTGCTCCACCATCAGGCCGCTCACCGCCTGGGCGATATGGTCGTAACCCGGCCGGCGGGCGTCGGGGCCGGCCGGTCCGAAAGCGGAGGCGGAGGCATACACCAGCCGCGGCAGGCGGGCATGCACGGCAGGGTAGCCGAAGCCGAGACGATCCATCACGCCGGGGCGAAAGTTCTCGACCAGCACATCGGACTGCGCCAGCAGCGCCCACACGATCTCCTGGGCCTCGGGACGGCGCAGATCAAGAGTGATGGAGCGCTTGCCACGGTTGTAGGACTCGAAGTAGGGGGAGAAGCCGTCCGGCAGCCCCTCCATCCGCCGGCCGATCTCGCCGTCGCCCCGCTCCTCGACCTTGGTGACCTCCGCGCCGAGGTCGGCCAGCAGCGTCGTGGCGAAGGGCCCTTGCTGGTAGCGGGTGAAGTCCAGCACGCGGATGCCGTCCAGCGGTCCAGCCATGGTCTTACCGTCCCTGCCACACTGGCTCGCGCCGCTCCTTGAAGGCGGCGGCGCCCTCCAGCACGTCCTCGGTTTCTAGCATGGCGTTGTAGAACTGCCCTTCCAGCCGCATCCCCTCGCGGAAGGTCATATCGAGGCCACCGCGGTAGGCGGCCTCCTTGGTGGCGCGCACCGCCAGCGGGCCGTTCTTGCAGATCCGCTCGGCCCAGTCGAAGGCCGTTGTGAGTAGTTCCGGCTGCGGCACGACTTTGTTGACGAGGCCGATACGCTCGCACTCGCCGGCGCTGATGTGGTCGCCGAGCAGCAGCAGCTCCAGCGCCTTGGCGAAGGGCACGTAGCGCGTCAGCCGCTGCGTCTGCCCGCCGCCGCCGAGCAGATTGCGCTTAACAGCCATGCTGCCCAGCCGCGCCGTATCAGCAGCAATACGCAGATCGCACGCCAGCGCCAGAGCGAAGCCGCCGGCCAGCGCGTAGCCATTGATCGCGCCGATCACCGGCTTCCAGATACCCTCAGGCGTGTAGTGCACCTCGCGCGGTGGCACGACCTCGCCCTGTTGTTTCCTGGCACGATGGTACTCCGGCGAGCCGGGGGCGCCGGCCAGCAGGTCTCGCCCCGAGCAGAAGGCACGGTCGCCAACGCCGGTGATGATCGCCACCCAGATGCCGTTGTCGTCGCGCACCCGCCGCCAGTACTCGGACAGCTGGTCCATCATCTGCGCGTCGAGCGCGTTCATCTTCTCCGGGCGGTTGAGGGTGAGCAGCGCCACCCGTCCGCGCATCTCGAAGTCCACCGGCATGTCTGATCTCTCCTCGCTGACCGCGGCACGCTCAGCCATGCCGCGCTGCCCGTGGTGTAGGATAGGCTGCCAGTGGCACAGGGGGAACAGCGTGGGGGAACGATGCGCATCAGCGGCAGCGTGGCGATGGTGACGGGGGCGTCGCGCGGCATCGGCAAGGAGACGGCAAGAGCGCTGGCAGTGGGCGGCGCCGCGGTGGCGCTGGTAGCGCGCAACCAGGAGCACCTGGAGTCGCTGGTTGCAGAGCTGCGCCCGGGCCGCGCCTGTGCGATCCCCGCTGACCTGACCGATACCCGCCAGTGCCGCGCCGCATTCGAGGCCGCCATCAATCGCTTCGGCCGGGTGGATATCCTTGTCAACAACGCGGGGATGGCGGATGGCGGTGACCTGCTGACACAGCCGGTGGAGGATCTGGCGCGGATCGTCGATGTCAACTTCCGCGCACCGGTGGTGCTCACCCGCCTGGCGGCTGAGCGAATGGCTGCGCAGGGCGGCGGCCACATCGTCAACGTCTCTTCGCTGGCAGGGGTGACGGGCATTCCCGGAGCCGCAACGTACGCCGGCACGAAAGCAGCGCTTCGGCTATTCACCAGCTCACTACGCGTGGAACTGAACGAGCAAGGAATCTATCTCACTGATGTCGTGCTCGGCTTTGTCAAGACCGGCATGCTGGAGCAGGTGGAAAACAGCTCGCGCGTCGGTACGCTGTTCAACCACGCCCGTCGCTTGCGGCTGATGCACGACACACCGGCGCCGGTGGTTGCCCGGGCCATCGTCGATGCCATTGAGGCGCGGCAGACGGTGGTGGTGATCCCCGGCTACGCCCGGCTGCTGTATCTGCCGCTCCAGGGGCTCTCGCGCCGGTTCGTGCAGTGGCTCACGCCAAGCTGACCCACCGCCCGCGCACCTTCCACCACACCGCCACCACGATGGATGGCAGGAACAGTGTCAGCATCACGGCCAGCGGCATATGGTCGGTGGGCCGCATGCCCCAGAACAGCCCGCGGAAGTTGATGGGAATATAGGCCAGCAGCCCGGCACTGGTAGCTGTTGCTGCAAGCAGCGCCGGCAGGCGCCGGGGGAGCAGCGCCGCTGCCGGCAGCAACCAGAGCGCGTACCACGGCCACAGCCACCAGCTCAGCGTACACAGCTCCAGCACCAGCACCCAGAACGCCGCCTGTGCCAATCGTTCCATCCCGCAGCCAGCCGCGCCTGCCAGGCGAACCTGACACCACAGCAGCGCCGCGTACCCCAGTACGAAGGTCGCGGTGAGCAACACGACGACCGGCAGCTGCGCTCCTTGCCAGCCGAGCACGTGCTTCAGCCCCTGGCGCAGCAGCCAGCCGGGGGAGGAGATCATGCCTGCGGAGGCGCCGCGTACCGCGTCGAAGGTGGCGAGACCATCCCAGAAGGGCACATACAGTGCCACAACCAGGACGGCTGACAGGGAAATACCGGTCAGCACCGGGCGCAGCGCTGCGCGGCCATCCCGGGCCAGCGCCTCTGCCAGCAGCACCGGGCCAAGCAGCACGACGACGTACTTGGTCAGCACCCCCAGCGCCAGCGCCGGGAAGGCGAGCGTCCAGCGCCGGCGCACCGCCAGGTAGAGCGCCAGAGCCGTCCACCACAGCATGAGCAGGTCGTTATGGGCATTGGCCGCTGCTTCGTATAACGCCTGCGGGTTCCATGCCACCAGCACCGCGCCGATCAGGGCCGCCTCGGGCCGGACGCGGCGCAGCGTCAGGTACGTCAGCGCGGCGGTTCCGGCCAGGCAAGTGATCATCAGCAGCTTGTAGCTGATCACCTGCACCGCGAAGCTATCCCCGGCGCTTCGGCCAATCAACCCGGCCGGCAGATTGAACGCAGGACCATAACGAGAAGGCTCGTCACCCCAGGAGGTGATTACCCAGGCGAGCGGGTCATCAGCGTAAGCGTTGGGCGGCACGCGCAGCGGGTTGTCGCCGTAGACGGCGAGAATCCGGCCCTCCATCAGGTAGTGATAGACGTCGTTGGAGGAGGCGGGGAGCGTGAACAGCAGCGTGCCGGCGAACAGCACCGGCAGTGCCAGCAATGCCCGCCGCGCTCCCGGGGTCAGCGGCCCGCGCGCCAGCCACAGCGCCGCCGCGTAGCCGCCGATCCACACGGCGCACACCAGCGCCAGCCGGGCCACCCCAATGGCATTCGCACCCAGCAGCGCAGCCAGCGGCTCGAAGGTGTGGAGAGCGGCACGCTTGGACGGCGAGAACAGCCACAGCGGCGGCAGCAGTGCGAGCAGCACCGCCACCTCCACTGCCGCGCCGGCCAGCAGCACGACGCCCACGCCCCGCGGCCGGATGGCGGCAGGAGGCGCGTCCGCGCTCAAATCACCTTCGCCTCACGCAGCGCCGCGATCTGCTCCCAGTCATACCCCAGGTTCAGCAGGATCTCCTCGGTGTGCTGGCCCAGCTCGGGCGCGGGCATCGTGATCGAGGCCGGTGTCTCCGACAGCCGCACCGGCGAGCCGACCACCCGCAGCGAGCCGAGGTTGGGATGGTCGACGGTAGTGATATAGCCATTCTCGAGTGCTTGCGGGTCGCTGCCCATCTCAATGTAGTCCTGCACGGGCCCGCAGGGGACATCGCCGGCAATCAGCCGCTCCAGCCAGGCAGCGCGCGTATCGCCGGCGAAAGCGGCGGATAGCTCCACCTCCAGCGCGTCGGCGTTAGCGTACCGGGCGAACGGCTCCGCGAAACGCGGGTCGGTGGCGAGATCCGGCCGCAGCACCGCCTGACACAGCCGCGGGAATACGGCCGGGTCGAGCACCCCCACCGCCAGCCATTTGCCGTCCTGGCAGCCGTAAGGCTTGAAGGTGGGGTTGCCGCGCGGGCGTGAACGCTGATGGACGCCGTTGCGCAGCGCCATGGTCACGTTCATCGCCTGGAGGGCGATCTGCGAGCCATACAGCGAGGCGTCCACTTGCTGACCAAAACCAAACCGCTCGCGGGCGATCAGCGCCATCGAGATGCCATAAGCGAAGTACATCGCCCCTACCTGGTCAGCCACGCCGGGCATGACCATGTGCGGCTCCCCTTCCGGCCCGCCTCCCTGCGTCACCATGATGCCGCCCATCGCCTGGCCGATGACATCGTAACTGGGGCGGGTCGCCAGCGGCCCCACCGGGCCAAAGCCGGAGGCGGAGGCGTAGATGATGCGCGGATTGACGGCCTTGACCGCCTCGTACCCCAATCCCAGACGGTCCATGACGCCGGGCCGGAAGTTGTGCGCCAGCACATCGACGTGCTCCACCAGCTTGAGCGCGATAGCGCGGCCCTCCGGTGTGCGGACATCGACGGTGATGCTTTTCTTGTTGCGGTCGTGGGCCTCGAAGTAGGCGCAGAAGCCATCCGGCTGGCGGCCGAGGGCACGGCCCAGGTCGCCGGTGGTGCGCTCCTCCAGCTTGATGACCTCTGCGCCCATATCACCGAGCATGACCGTGGCCCACGGTCCCTGCTGCCAGCGGGTGAAGTCCAGCACCCGAATGCCGTCGAGCGGGCCCATCGTCACGTACCTCCCGCCACACGAGTCTTTACCGGGAGTGTACGCAAGGCCGAAGGCAGGCCCAAGGGCTCACTACGCCGGAGAGGCGGGCTCTTCTCGCACACCGAGGTCGAGGCGCGGGCGCGTGGCGCCGCCAAAGGGCAGGCGGTGCTGGTGATGGGGAGAGTTGTGTTCCCACGAGGTATAGCGCATCGCGCCATCGCCAATGACCACGCGGTGCCGGTGCAGCCGTCCTGTCAGGCTGTACTCGGGACGGATGTTGAGGTCCCATGCCTTGTGGCTGTGCAGGTGGTCAGCGGTGCGCGCGCTCATGGTCGCTGCATCCTCCCTGCATCCAACCATCGGCACGGAAGGCGAATGGTTTCGACCAGACGGCCGGTATGTGCCTACTCCTGTGCTCGGCGCTCCTCGGCACTGCGCTCGCTGATCTCGCGCGCCTCCTGCTCCCACTGGGCGGCGAAGTCCGGGCTCTGCGGCGCCGGTGGCCGCGCTTCCAACCGCCGTTCCAGCGCAGCGTAGCTAAACCCGCCCAGGTAGTGCAGCGGCCGCTCATCCGGGTCGTCGAGCAGCCAGACCTCCTGATACGCCTCCTCCTCCGCGGAGACGGCCAGCACCCGCCCCACGAACAACGTATGGTCGCCGATAGCGATAGCGTCTTGGAGTCCGCACTCAATCCAGCCGACGCAGCCTTCCAGCAGCGGCGCCTCTACCTTGCGCGCCTTGAAGGTGGGCAGGCGGCTGATGGCAAGCTTGTCGCCCTCACGGCCGGAGATCGAGCCGAAGTAGGCTGCGTGATTCAGCAGCCGTGGCGAGGGGATGTTGAGGGCAAACTCCTCGCTGAAGCGGATCATGTCGTGGGTGTGGCGGCTCGGGTGGACACACACGCCGACGAGTGGCGGAACGGCGCTGAGTGGTGTGGTCCAGGCCACCGGCGCGACATTCTCGGCGGCCCGCCATTTGCTGGTCACCAGTGCTAGCGGCCCCGGGATCAGCAGGCGGCGGGCATCATGCTCCGTGAGATTGAGGCGCATAGCGGTGACTCCGGCACAGATTCCGCCATCAGTGTAGGCTTCGCACCACATCGGAGGCGACAGGCGCCAGCGCCGCGGCCGTGGTACGCTGTGCCCCGCCGTACGGCCTACACTGACGAGGAGGGGCCACCACCATGACGCACCTGCTCGTTGATCCACTGCCAGAGCTCAACGACCCGGTGCTGATCACGGCCTTCGCTGGCTCGAATGACGCGGGTGAGGCCGCGACGGCCGCCGTCCGCTGGCTGGCCCGCCACCTGCCCGCGCGGCGCATCGGCGGCATCGACCCTGAGAGCTTTCATGTGTTCAGCGACACGCGCCCCACCGTGCGTGTTGCGAACGGTGAGCGGCGCATCTCCTGGCCGGGACACGACTTGCTGGTTGCCCTTGGCCAAAGCCGGCGGCGCGATCTGTTGCTGCTGATCGCGCGCGAGCCGGAACTGCGCTGGCGGAGCTACTGCGACGAGCTGATCAGCTTCGCCCAGCGGTCCCAGGCGAGCCTGCTCGTGTCACTCGGTGGATATCGGGCCGATACTCCGCACACCCGGCCGGTGCCTGTCTCCGGCTTCGCCACCAGCGGCGCCTGGTGGAACCTGCTCCACGATCAGGGCGTCAGCCCATCGGACTACCACGGCCCCAGCGGCGTCGTCGGCGCGCTCCATGACCGCTGCCGCGGGGCGGGGCTGGCCAGCTTCAGCCTGTGGAGCGCGGTGCCGATGTACCTGCCAAACACCGCTAACCCCAAAGCCGCGCTCGCCCTACTGCGTCAGCTAGATTCGCTGGCCGATTTACATCTCGATCTGCGGCGGCTGGAAGCAGCGGCGGCCTACTTCGAGCGGCAGGTGGATGAGGCGATCAAGCGGGACCGGCGCGCCGGCAGTTATGTCCGTGAGCTGGAGCGGCGAGCCGACGCCGCCGGAACAGCCGAAGATCATGAGGACAGTGAGCCGCTCCCCTCTGCCGCCGAAATCATCAAGGACCTGGAGGACTTCCTGCGCGGCGGTGCGTCCGGCAACCCGTAGCGCTCGCGGAGGACGCCGGCAAAAAAAAGGCCGGCGACTTTACGGATTCTCTCTTGCGAGACCTCCACGCCAGCAGCGATAGTCGGAGTGCGTCGGGGCGATGTCACTGTACTTCCACCCCACCCCGCCACCGGAGACCATCAAGCCGACGCAGAGCTGGCCGCCCGCAGGTCCGGGGAGGGACTGAGGGCGGCCAGCTTCTTTGTGCCGTCAGCCGCCGCGCCGCCGCAGCAGGGTACCCGCGATGGAGACGATGGAGCCATCTCCTCCATCATGATCCGCTGGGCACTGGTCGTACCCGACCGTCTCTGCCCGCACCGGTCCGGTGAAGGCGAGCGTCAGCGCAATGGGAGAGAGGCCGCAGATGCGATAGCGGTCGCCTGTGCGCCCAGCACTGGCCAGCACCGCCGCGGGGCCAGACTCACACGCCGCGAGCAGGTCCTCGTCGGCCCGCCGCACGGCTGTCTTGGCCGCTGGTGAGTACGGGCGCGGATCACCGAATGCGGGACCAACGTGGGCCAGATCTGCTGCGGCCACCACAATCACCCGTTTGCCCGCCGTCGCGGTTCGCAGCGCCTCCAGCGCGGCCATCACGGTCTGCCACGAGGGATCGTCCGCCATCCCGCGCTCGCTGCTCTGCATCCAGCCCAGCGGGTGGCCGCACAGCACCGGCACCACCGGCACCGGCCGGCCGCCGCGGGCATGATGGAGCCACACCGCCGCCAGCTCTACAGAATGCTCATCACGGTGGTGCAGCTCCTCGGCGAAGGCCTCGTCCTCGCCCAGCACATCTACCATGGCATCCACCGCCGCCGGCGCGGCCGGCAGCACACCCCATGGTGTCGCGTAAGGCTGGCGAGTAAGCGTGAGCCTGCCAGGTGAACCGTGATGGTCGGTGCCAAAGATCACCACGAGATCCGCCTCGCGCAGCGCCGGGGCGGCCCGCCGCCACAACGCGCCGTAGACCGGCCCGCCACGCTGGTAGTCGATATGGGGGCTAATCAGCCCGGCCAGTCCATCAGCGGTGCCGTCTTCATAGGCGCTCGCCTGGTGTTCCCAACCGCGCAGCATCGTGCCGAGCGCGTGCCGGTCGGCGGGGTATACCCGATCGGTCAATGCCGGTGATCGGTGCGGTGCTGACCGCCAGCCCGCCCGCAGTTCTGCCAGGGCTGAACGGTACGCCGCGTCCTCCAGCAAGTAGCAGGCCGACAGTGTCTGCATCAGGCCAAGGATCTGTTCGCGTTCCAGCGTTAGCCCGTATTGGGTCCGAAGGTTAGACAGCGCGGCGGTGACGGTGTGGCGGCCGTCCAGGAGCAGCAGCAGCGGTCCCAGCGCCACCGGCACGAGCAACGTCTCCTCGCCGGCCAGCTGCAACCGGTCACGCATCAGGAAGAACTCATCACCCTGATGGCGCACGCGGTCAATACTCAGCGGGCGCAGTCGGGGAAGCAGCGAATCGTCATTCATCCCGCGATTGTACGCCCTGGCTGACCGTGGCTGGCGGGGCCGCTATCATGCCAGCAGAGCAACGCGCCGGAGGGCCAACCATGGCCGGGAGCCACACCGCACACACCGATGAGCACACGACCGCCGGTGAGCCGGAGGTGTGGGACGACGTGATTGAAGGCTCACGCGGATTCGTAATCCAGCTGGTACACCACATCGACCGCGATGTGAACGTTACCCTGACCCCGTATCTATGGCGCGGTGAAGCCGTGCTTGATATCGCCATGGAACTGCACGGCGGGGTCCGTCACTTGGCGGTCTCCTCCGACCGGCTCCTGCTCTGCCGCCGCGACCCCCACATTCTCGAACATGACCTGGAAGAGCACATTCACTCCCTCCACCGGGAAGCGGCTGCCCATGGTCATGCTACCGGCCACGACCACGGAGCAGCGGTGCCCGATGCCGCGCTGGGCCAGCTGCAAGAGCCAGACGCCGTCAGCGCCCGGGCAATTGCGCTGGACGCCGAAAAGTCGCCGGCGGTGATCGCCTCCGGGCTACATCATGGAATCGCCGAGCAGTTCGTACCAGAGATGACGCTTCAGCAGCAGGAAGCGCTCACGGCGCACGGCCACGAGACAGATGCTCCTGGCACGCCGCGAGAGTTTGACCCGCTGGATCCGGCCGACCGCGGTGTGATCGAGAAGACCATCCACCTCGTCCATCACCTGCTTGAAGAAATCGAGCCGGCCGCCACCTTCAAGTTCGAGGAATACCACTGGCGGGGCGAGATGACGCTCGATATCGCCGTCAGCCTGGGCGGGCACCTGCACCATTACGAGGTCAGCGTCGAACGGGCCAAGCTGTTCCTGCGCGATCCCCACATGCTGGAGCACGACCTCGAGGGGGTGATCATCGAGCTGCGGCGCGAAGTGGCGGGCGGCGCCGAGCACCACGAGCCCGCTCACCAGGCGTGAGCCGCCGTGCTAGCCTGGGTATTGCCTCCCTCCCTAATGTCCGAAGACTAAACTAGCGGCACGCAAGATTTCTGAAACGAAACCGGCGCGACGCTCGTGCCACCCGATAGCGACTGCTTCCCTGGGAGGCTGCCCCATGGCGTTGAACACGGAACGCGGCAAAGTGGCGCATCTGCTGCGCCGGGCGACGTTCGGCGCAAGCGCGGCGCAGATCGACGCCGCCACCCAGGCCGGGCTGTCCGCCACCATCGACGAGATCGTCAGTGCCGGCGGGGACGGCGCTGGGGTCGAGAGCGCTATCCCCCGCAGCGCGTTCGACTTCACCAAACCCGCCGACTGCATACGCTACTGGACACAGCGGATGGTGACCGTCAACCCAGGCTTCCAGGAGAAGATGACCTTCTTCTGGCACGGGCACCTGACCAGCTCGCTGCGCAAGACCGGCGGCAACTCCCAGTACATGATCAATCAGATTGACACCTACCGGCGGCTGGCCCTGGGCAGCTTCCGCGATCTGGTGCTGGCCTCCGCCAAAGAGCCGGCCATGATCTTGTGGCTGGATAACATCCAGAACCGCCGTGGCCGGCCGAACGAGAATTACGCCCGTGAGCTGATGGAACTGTTCACCATGGGCATCGGCAACTACAGCGAACAGGATGTGCGCGAGGCGGCGCGCGCCTTCACCGGCTGGTTCCAGCGGGACGGCCAGTTCCTGTTCGTCCCCAACCAGCACGACAACGGCTCCAAGACGGTGCTGGGCTATACCGGGAACTGGGACGGCGGTGACGTTGTCGACATCGTCGTGCGTCACCCGGCGACCAGCACCTTCATTGCCCGCAAGCTGTGGAGCTTCTTTGCCTACCCCGATCCCGAGGCAGCGGTGGTGGCAGAGATTGCCGGGGCGTTCAGCCAATCCGGCTACAACATCCGCGACACAATGCGCGCCATCTTCACCCATCCGGCCTTCTACTCAGACAAGGCCTACCACGCGCTGGTGAAGAGTCCGGTGGAGTTCGGCATGGGCTTCCTGCGCAGCCTGGAGGCCAAGACCGATGGCGCCGCGCTGGCGGGCGTCCTGCCGGTCATGGGCCAAACACCCCTGGCGCCGCCCGATGTTTCCGGCTGGCCCGGCGGCGACGAATGGATCAGCACCACGATGCTGATCACGCGCTACAACTTCGTCACCGGTGTGCTGCGGCTGGGAGCCGATCAGCCCACCTACATCGACGTGGCCGCGCTGCTGCGCCGGCGAAACCTGACCACGAACGATCAGATTCTCGACTTCTTCGTCGATCTAATGGTGGATGGCGACCTGTCCGCCGCCAAGAAGCAGGTGTTGAGCAACTACCTGGTCGCCCGCGATGACGGCACACCGGGCAGCTTTACCCTCGATGACCGCACCATCAACAACAAGGTGCGCGGCCTGATCTACCTGCTGGCCGCCACGCCGGAGTATCAACTGAACTAGCCGCCCTGCCGCGGCCACGCAGACGGAGCGAGCCATGCAGAACCGGCGTGACTTCATCAGAAACGGACTGGTTGCCTTATCGTTGGGCGTCACCGCCCCGGCAGTGCTGATGCGCACGGCCTACGCCAAGCCCGCCGCCGCCGAGTCGCTGCGCCGTCAGGGAGTGCGCACGCTGGTGGTGATCGAACTGGCGGGCGGCAACGACATCCTCAACATGACGATCCCCTACGCGGATGAGACGTACTACCGCGTGCGGCCGACCCTGGGCATCAAGCGGGAAGAAGCTGTGGTGATCTCGCCGGAGCTGGCGCTGCATCCGGCGCTGGCGCCGATGGCGGAGCTGTACCAGGCCGGACACCTGGGGATCGTCCAGGGTGTCGGCTACCCCAATCCCAACTTCTCCCATTTCCGGGCCATGGAGATCATCAAGAGCGGCGTGCCGGATCGCTATGAGCCCATCGGCTGGCTGGGCCGCTATCTGGACCTCACGGCCGGTGACGAGGTCTTCGCCGGGATGCGCCAGGGCGGCACTATGGACCACGCCCTCCGCGCCGGCGATACGCCCGTGCCGGTCGTTCAGACCCCGCAGCAGTACAGCTTCCAGACGGACCCGCGCTACGCCGGCGACCGCCAAAACCGGCTCAACGCCTTCAACCTGCTCAACAGCGGCGACGCCAACGGCCGCGCGATGGTGCCGCTCATCCAGGACACGGCCCAAGCGGCCTACGTCTCCTCGCGCGAGCTGGCGCAGATGGTGAGCGCCTATCAGACCTCCGTGAACTACCCGCAGCAGAATGGGCTGGCCCAGGGGCTAAAGCTGCTGGCACAGGTGATCACCGCCGATGTCGGACTGCAGGTGGGCTACGTGACGATCGGCGGCTTCGATACCCACGCCGGCCAGCCCAACCAGCACCGCACCCTGCTCACCCAACTGGCGACGGCTGTCCAGGCGTTTCAGCAGGACCTGGACGTTCACGGCGCCGCCGGCCGGGTGATGGTGCTCATGACCTCTGAGTTCGGCCGGCGCGTGGCCGAGAACGGCAGCAGCGGCACCGACCACGGCTCCGCCACCTCCTACCTGCTCGTGGGATCGACGGTGAAGGGCGGCCTGTACGGCCGGGCTCCGAGCCTTACCGACCTGGACAATGGCAACTTTAAGTTCACGACTGACTTCCGCTCGGTGTACGCCACCATCCTCACGAACTGGCTCAACGCAGACGCCACCGCTGTGCTCGGCCGCCCTTGGGACACGCTGGGGTTTGTTGCCTGACCCGGACCCGGCGACAATGATGCGCGCGACGGGATAGGATCGAACGTGTCCCGTCGCGCGTTGTGGCGTCTCCTCCCCCCGGTAATCCTCGTGCTCGCCGCGCTGCCAGGCGCGTGGCCACTGCTTGGCGTACACGGCATCATCACCGGCGCCGGCGATTGGCCGGCCCAGTCCTATCGCATCAGCCTCGTGCGCGCCCACGGCCTGGTTTCATGGTCGCATGAGTGGGCGGGTGGGCTACCGCTGTGGTCTGGCTATCAGCCGGCGCCGCATCTGCTCACCGCTCTGGCGGCAGACGCTACCGGCGCCTCAACGACTCGCGCCATCACCATCGCCCTCGCCCTGGTGATGCTCGCGCTGCCGCTATCGATGTACGCGGCGTTGCGCCATGCCGGGCTGACGGTGTTGCCGGCGCTGACGGGCGCGTTGCTGACCCTGGCGCTGGACAGCCGCCGCCAGCCGGCCGCCAACTTCACGGAGCTATGGGGGCTCGCGCTCACCCCGCTCTTGTGCGCGTTCGCCTACCGATCGGCGGGGCGGCGCAGCGCCCTCCTTGCGGCACTCGCCGCGGGGCTCTCCGTGTATATCCACCCACTGGCAGCGGTGACGGGGCTGCTGGCCGTGCTGGTGGCCGCTGCCATGCGCGTTTCTCCGCGGCCGGTGTGGCGCAGCGCCGTACGCACCGGCCAGACCGCTGCGGTCTGTCTGGCAGTGTGGACCGGGGCCGCGGCGTTCTTCATACTCCCTGCCTTCATCTCGGCCAGGCCAGCCTATGAGGTCCAGTATCTGACCTCAGCCACCTTCGAACGGCTGCTTGCCCGGCTGCAGGTCGCCGGCTTTGCGCCCGGCTGGCCCCTGTGGTTGGGGCTAGCGGCGCACGCGGCGGTGTGGGTGGCGTGGCGTGGGCCAGCGCCGCTCCAGAACGGCGCGCGCTACCTCCTTCTGCTCGCGGCCGCCGTGCTAGGGGCCGTGCTTGTCTCGCTGGCAGGCTGGGGGCCGCGAGCCTTTCTCAACGTCCAGATGCCACGGCTGTTGTCGCTGCTCCCCCTGCTGGCAGCCGCCAGCGGCGCGCTGGGGATGGCGGCGCTGCCCGGACGGTGGCAGCGCCGTCTGCGGGTACTGCCCATGGTTCTCGTGCCGGCTGTCATGCTGAGCGGCGGGCCGGAGTTCGCCACCGCATCAGCGTCGCGCCCGGACAGCCTGGGGGGCTGGCTCCAGGGCCAGCCCCCCGCCGAGCGGCATGTGTCCGGCCGGATCGCAGCTGCACCAGTGGCCGTCGCAGTGGCGTCCGCGGCGGTTCCCGGGCGCGCCTGGTACACCAGCTCATATAGCGGGCAGGACTGGAGCATCCTCAGCGGCCCGCTGGCAGCCTACCTCGATGGGTTCAGCACCGCCGAGACGCGCGCCGCCTATCTGGCCGCCATGGGGGTTACCCATGCGTTGGTGACGCGCGGCGCTCGCCCTGCGATCGCACACCCGCTCAGCCGGGAACCGGCGGCATGGGAACTGGTGGCAGAACTGGCAGAGGGTGATCTGCTGCGCGTGCCGTGGCCGGCTTCGCCGGCGGCGATCGTGCCCGCGGCGACCCTGGTAGGGCTGGAGGTGCCGGACAGCACCTTCACCAGCTTCGCCACCGCGTACGTCCGGGATGAGCTCACGCGGCGGTTCGCGGTGCTGTTGTTCGACCCGGCGGCGATTCCCGTTTCCGTCCGCGCGCCAACGCCGGAGCGGCTGGTGATCCAGACGCCCGCCCATGCCGGCGGGCCGCTGGTGCTGACGGTGAACTGGGACACCGCCTGGCGGGCGCAGACAAGCGGCATGCCGCTGGCCGTGCGGCGCGCTGGACCCAACTACGTGGCGGTCGAGCTACCCGCCTCAGCCGCACCCGCCGAGGTCGAGCTGTACCACGTGACGCCTTGGACGTGGCCCGCCGGGCTGGCAATCACCGCTGTCACCGTGCTGATCACCGCCGGCGCGTTGCTGACGCGTCCTTTGCGGGCATGGTGGTGGCACAGGAGCGCGCCTAGTGCGGCCCTGACCTAGAATAACCACAAGTGGTTCCAGCTTCGTGCTGGCGCCAGGCACCCGGTATGACGTTATGAAGCTCGTGATCCTCGTCGGCGGCTTCATTCCGGAAGTGGGCGAGCCGCAGATCCAAGCCGTGGCAGAGATCGCTGCCGCCGCGGGGCTGGAAGTCGCCATCGCCCGCGACCGTGAGACCCAGATGGTGGAGGTCGAGGAGGCGGACTGCGCCTTTGGCCGGCTTCCGGCCGAGGTATTCGCGCGGGCGCGGCGGCTGCGGTGGCTGCAATCCGTCGGCGCCGGTGTCGATCCCCAGCTGTATCCTGAGTTCATCGCCTCACCGGTGGTGCTGACCAGCGAAAAGGGCCTGGTGGGTAACCAGCTCTCAGAGCACGCGTTCGCCCACCTGCTGGCGCTCACCCGCGGCATCAATACCGCCATCCGCGAGCAGCGGTGGGACGCGCGTTTCGCCATCCGGGCGGCTGCCTGGGAGCTCAGCGGCCGGACGATGGCGGTCATCGGCCTGGGCGGCACCGGCGTCGAGGTAGCGCGGCGGGCGGCAGCATTCGGCATGGACGTGCTGGCGATGGACCCGGAGCCGGTCGAACAGCCGCCATTCGTCCGCGAACGATGGGGAACGGAGCGGTTCCATGACCTGCTGGCCATCGCTGATGCGGTGGTGATCACCTGCCCGCTGGCTCCGGCCAGCCGCGGCATGTTTGACGCCCATGCCTTCGCCCGGATGCGACCACATTGCGTGCTGGTCAACGTCTCTCGTGGTGAAGTCGTGGAGATGGAGGCGCTGATCACGGCGCTGCGCACCGGGCAGATCGCCGGAGCAGGGCTGGATGTCACGCCGGAAGAGCCACTACCACCCGACAACCCGTTGTGGCAGATGCCCAATGTGATCATCACCTTTCACACCGCCGGCGCCTCCCCGCACCGCGGGGATCGCATCGTCGAGCGCTTCCGCCGCAACCTCGACCGGTTTGTCGCCGGCGCGCCACTGGAAGGCGTCATCGACAAGGTGAAAGGATACTAGCCGTCCGCCGTAATCGTACGAGCCGGTTCAGAAACCGCGGCGCCACCCTGTGACGTTGCGCGGGAACCCGAAACCACCATCAGGAGGAACGATGAAGATTGAGACGTATCTCGGGCGCGGCTGCTCACACGAGTCCGCGACCCGCCAGGTGATTGACCAGGCGCTGGCCGAGGCGAGCATCACCGACGCGGAGCTGGTGTTCATCTCAGTGGACAGTCCGGAGGACGCCCGCGCCAAGCGCATGCTGGGTTCCCCCACGATCCGCGTCAACGGCATTGACGTCGAGTACGGGGACCGCGAGCCGGACGAGACCACCACCGGCTGTCGCTACTTCAACACCCCGGACGGCTGGAAGCCAGTCCCCCACAGTGGCATGATCGTGCGGACGATCAACGTCGCCCGCTCCCGCGAGAAGAAAGCCTAACGCATACCGGCGGGCGGGGCCGCGGGAAACACTTCCCCGCCCGCCGGCGTTATCCCCGCAGGAGGCGCGCCATGTTTCGCATCCTGCTCATCGTTACCGTCCTCGTGCTGGCTGCGGTGGCCGCAAGCCCCGGCCCGGCGCTCGCCCAACCGGCATTGCAGGTCACGCTTTCCACCGATCGGGCTGCTTACCCCATGGGCACGCCCATCCAGCTCACACTCACCGTCCGCAACACCTCCGATGCGCCGGTGCGGCTCACCTTCCCCTCCGGCCAGACCTATGACTTCACGATCGGCTCCGGTCAATCCGCCGCCACGATCTGGACGTGGTCGCAGAACCGTGGCTTCACGGCCGCCATCGTCGAGCGGACCATGGCGCCGGGCGAGGCGGTCAGCTATACGGAGACGTGGAACCCGCGCGCTCCCAACGGCGATCCCGTGCCCACCGGCATCTATCGGGCGACCGGCTTGCTGACCACGATCACCCGGATCACGGCCACGCCGGTGCTGTTCGTCATCGGAGAAGAGCAGCCATTGCCTGGCCCCGGTTGCCAATCACTCGTATCGCGCTACCCCAACGGCACGCCGGCGGATCTGCTGTTCCGGGCGATCAGCCCGGCCAACGTGCTGCAGGCAGTCTGGAAGCAGGCCGGTACATCCTGGTCCGGTTGGTCCGCCGTCCCCGGCGCTCCCAACGACCTGACGACGATCAACTTCGGCGACCAACTGCGCATCTGCCTATCCGGGCCAGCCCGCTGGATTGTGCCGGTGTGAGCAGGCAGACCGGCTGAACGGGAACGAGGATTCGATAGCCGGGGGCCGCCAGAACGCTGCGGCGCTTGCTGCCTCCGGCTGCCGGGCAACTCTGCTCCTACGTCCGCAGTACCGCCTCGATGAAGCGGGCGCTGTTGACGAGATTGGCAATGGAGAGCTGCTCGCGCGTGGTGTGGAAGTTCGATCCACCCATACCCAACACCGCCGCCTCAATGCCGTGACCGGCAAAGATGTTGGCGTCGGTCGCGCCACCGGAGGCCAGGTATCGCGGTTCCATCCCCAACGAGTGCAGCGCCGCCGCACACTGCTGCAACACTGGATGCGACGGCGCAAGCTTGTAGCCATCGAAGATCTTCTCGATGCGAGCATCCACTTTAGCCGCCGGGTGACGGGCCGCAACTGAGGTGATGTGCAGGTCAATTTCCTGGCGGACAGCCTCCAGCCGCTCCGGGTTGCGGCTGCGGAACTCCGCCTTGAAGCTGCACTGCTCGGGCACGGCATTGCGGGCACTTCCGCCGCTGATCAGGCCCACATTGGCGGTGGTCTCGCGGTCCAGCCGCCCTTGCGGCAGCTCGACGATCAACTCCGCCGCGATCAGGATGGCGGGAACGCCACGCTCGGGCTCTACCCCCGCGTGTGCGGCCCGGCCGGTGATATCGACATCGATGATGTACTGGGCGGGCGCCTCGTTCGTGATCTCGCTGATGGCGCCCTCGCCGTCCAGCACCACGCCCTGGCGGGCCGTTACCATGTGGTAGTCCAGGCTGCGCGAGCCGAGCAGCCCCACCTCCTCGCCACGCGTGAAGACCAGCTCGACCGGCCGGTGCGCAGTATCTGCCTCCCGCAGCACCGTCAGTGCTTCGAGGATCGCCGCGACGCCGGCCTTTGGGTCACCACCCAGAATCGTGCTGCCATCCGTGCGGATCACGTCGCCTTCAATCATGGGCCGGATACCGCGACCGGGCTCCACCGTATCCATGTGTGCCGAAAGCAGGAACGGCGCCACGCCGGCCCTGGCGCCTAGCCGAGCGATCAGGTTGCCGTGCGCATCACGAAGCACGTCCGCTCCGAGCGCACCCAAGCGGCGGGCGATTTCCTGAGCGACCGGCTCCTCCTCACCTGAGGGGCTGTCGATGCGCACCAGATCGAGGAAACTGCTCAGCAGGCGCTCGCGATCCACCATGGTGTTGACGCTCCGTTCGCTGTGCGTGCGCAACATTATAGACAGGCTGACACCAAGGGCTCATCCGCGCTACACTGCCGCCCAACTCCCGCGAGGTCAAACCCATGCCATGGATAACTACGGTCCCCGAGGATGAGGCAGAGGGCCCGCTCAAGCGCGAGTACGAGCAGGCGATCCGCCGCGCGGGGCATGTGTTTCACATTCTCAAGGTGCAAAGCCTCACGCCACGCATCCTGCACGCAGGTATGGGGCTCTATCAGGCGCTCATGCTCAGCGATGCATCGGCACTGAGCCGGACGGAGCGAGAGGCAATCGCCACCGCCGTTTCCCAGGCCAACGGCTGCCGCTACTGAACCCAGGCTCACGGGGAGGATCTCCGTGCCGTCTCGGGCGACGCCGCGCTGGCCAACGCCGTCATGAACGGGGATCGCACCGGACCGATGCCGGAACGGCTGCGGTCGCTGCTGGATTTCGGCGTCCAGGTGGCCACGGACGTTCACTCCGTCACGCCCGCCCGGCTGGACAGCCTGCGCGCCACCGGGCTGACCGACGAAGAGATCCTCACCTGCATCCACGTGGCCGGGTTCTTCAGCTACTACAACCGTCTGGCAGACGCGACCGGCATCGACCTTGAGCCGTTCATGCACGCGTGACCGCCGGATGGCAAGAAACCTTCACTAACTACTAGTCATACCCGAACAGGTGTGCTATAGTGGCCCAACGCCAAGAGGGTCCACCACAGTTGCCGCAGCGGCGGGAGGAGCCACCTGTGATCGCTCTGTGCCATGCACCCCAACGAACCGAACCGCCCGTCTCCGCGTTGCTCGCCCGCATCGATGCCGCCACCGCCGCCCTGCCTGCACGCCCGGATGCCGCGCTGCGCGAGCTACGCGCCGCACGTTCGCTACTGATCAGCGCTCCCCCGGCCCCGCAGGCGCACGCCGGCAGTCCCGAACCTGGAGTACGGCTCACGGCCCGGGAGCTACAGGTGCTGGACCTGCTGGCAGAAGGGGAGCGCAACAAGACCATCGCCCTCCGGCTCCGCCTGCGCGAGCGCACCGTTAAGTTTCACGTCGCAAACCTGCTGCAGAAGCTCAACGCCCAAAGCCGTACCGAAGCGATGCGCCGGGCCATCGAAGCCGGACTGCTGCACCCGACCCCACGGGAGTGACCTGCACATCTACCCCTCAGCAGCGCAGGAGCACATGGGCCGCGTTCTGATCACCGGTGGCGCCGGATTCATCGGCTCGCACACGGCCGAGCAGTTGGTGTGCGCCGGCCACCACGGCACCATCCTCGATGACTTCAGCAGTGGCAGCCGCGCCAACCTGGCAGCGATCGGCGCCGGTATGGAGGTTCTCACCGCGGATGTGTGCGACACGGAGCGGATGCGACGGGTGATTGCCAGCCACCGGTATGACGCCGTCATCCACCTGGCGGCTCGTCCCTCCGTGGCCGGCTCGCTGGCAGACCCATTGGGCAGCTTCGCCGTGAACGTTAACGGCACGCTCAACGTGCTGGAGGCAGCCCGGCAGGCAGGAGTGCGGCGGGTCGTAGTAGCTAGCTCGGCCGCCGTGTACGGGCGTACGACGGCGCCACCGTGCGACGAGCAGGCGTTGACCGTCCCCTGCTCGCCGTACGGCGCTCACAAGGTCGCCGCCGAAGCGCTCTGTGCCGCCTACTATGCTGCCTATGCCATGGAACCGGTCATCCTGCGCTACTTCAACGTCTACGGCCCCCGCCAGCCGGCCGGCGGGCCGTACTCCGGTGTGATTGCCGCTGCGATCACACACCTGCGCGCGGAGACTCCGCTGATCATCGACGGTGATGGGGAGCAGACCCGCGACTTCGTTCACGTCTCGGACGTTGCTGCCGTCAACCTACGCGCCGCGCTGGGGCCATATCCCGGCCCGGAGCCGATCAATATTGCCCGCGGCCGGGCAACGAGCGTCCTTGGCCTGGTGACGCTCATCCGCCACCTGCTCCGCGTCGATGCGGTGCTCCGGTTCGGCCCGGCACGGCCGGGTGATGTGCGCCACTCCTGGGCGTCAGTGTCGCGATTGCAGCAGTGCCTGGGGTACGAAGCGGCTATTCGGCTGGAGGATGGCTTGCAGCGTCTGCTCGCCGGAGATGATACCTCGCCGTGACAACCTGCTCGCTGGCCCTGCCCGTACCGGGGTATCCCTGGTGCCTGGCGGTGTACCGCGAATGAGCGGGGCGCAAATTTCCCTGTGCGCGGTATGTTCTATTCGTCACAATCACCCGATACTAGCGGGAGATACCTCGCGCGAACCTGAACAGGTGGTACTCCGGTGCATCCAAATGAACTCAGACCGCTGTATGGCCGCCGCTGCCGGGCTACCGTGCGGTGCGCGCCCTGCGGTGGCTACCACACCATCACCGGCACGCTGTCCCCGGCCAAACTCAAGGGAGACGTGGTGCTGGAAGGGCACACGTTGCCGGTATCGGACCTGATGAGCGTCAACGCGGAACAGCCAGTAGCACTGCGGACATCGTCGCTGGCCCGCGGCGTGCCATATCTGTGGCTGGCGTGGCTGCTACTGGTCTGGCTGTTGCTGCTGGCGCGCTAGCTGCCTTTACATCAGCAGGTCTCCGGGCGATACTGGGCGCAATCGCATATGGCCGCGACGTGCAGGGGAAGACCGGTGCAAGACCGGCGCTGACGCGCAACTGTGACCCCTATTGGGGAAGCCAGAGCACCTGCCGCGGACCTGGACCTGCGCCCCACCTCCGCGTGTGAGGAGGGCAGGAGACGGCCCCAACCCGCCGGATTCTGCCTCCCGGCGGGTTTGTTGCTGGTCGGTCAGGCCGCGCCGTTCCGGCCGCAGGAGGCCGGCCGGTATGTCCCGCCCACGACGTCTCGTCCCGTTGACGCTGCTCGTGCTCACGCTTGCACTGCTGGTGAGCTGTGCATCCGGCAGCGCCGGCACCGCCCAGATCAGCCCCGCCGCCGGCCGGCCGGCAGTGGCCACCCCAGCCGCCACACCGCCGCCGTTCCCGTTCACCCTCCACGGCACCGACGGCAGTAGCGTCAAGTTGTCGAAGGCGCCAGAGCGGATCATCAGCCTGTCAGCGGGGTCAACCGAGACCCTGTTTGCCATCGGCGCCGGCAAGCAGGTCATTGCCGCCGACCGTTTCTCGGACTTCCCCGAAGCAGTGAAGTCGCTGCCCAAGGTGGAGTACACCCGCCCTTCTGTGGAGTCGCTCGCCGCACACCGGCCCGACCTGATCCTGGGCGCCGGCCGGCACAAGGATATCGTGGCGGCCGTGCAGGATGCCGGGCTGCCGGTGGTGCTGCTGGAGGAGCCCGCTACCGTCGCCGGCGTGATTGAGCGCGTGCGGCTACTAGGCCAGGCTACCGGCCACCAGGCGGAAGCCGAACAACTCGCTACGGCCATGGACCGCCGCATCAAGGCCGTTACGGACCGGCTGGCCGCTGCCGGGACTGGACCGCGCGTCTTCCATGAAGTGGCATTCTCAACCGGCATCTTCAGCGCCACATCAAAGTCCTTTGTCGGCGACATCTACTCCTTGCTCCACGCACGCAACATTGCCGATTCTGCGACCGGCGCCTATCCGCAGCTGTCGCAAGAGGTTGTGGTGCAGGCCGACCCCGAAGTGATCGTGCTGGCTGATGGTCGCGAAGGCGTGACCCCGGAGCAGGTGCGGGCCCGGCCGGGCTGGAACGGCATCAGCGCCGTCCGGAGCGGCCGGATTCACCTGCTAACTGATGTCCAGGCCGACATGATCAGCCGCCCTGGACCGCGCGTGGCCGATGCGATCGAGCAGTTTGCCGCGCTCCTGTACCCTACCCTCCGTTAGCATCGCGCCGTACGCTGGTGGCAGGACGTGGAGGGCGAAATGGCGCAGGCGAAGGTCACGACCCGTACCGGCGATGGCGGTGACACCGGGCTGATCGGCCGCGAGCGCGTGCCGAAGTGGGATCCGAGGCCCGACACCTTCGGCACGGTTGATGAGGCGACATCGGCGCTCGGGCTAGCACGGGCGCTGTCGGACAGCCAGGATGTGAAAGACACCATCCTGCGGCTGCAGCGGGAGTTATACGTGCTGATGGCAGAACTCGCCACGTCGCCCGAGGAGCAGGGCAAGCACGCCGGGATGATCATCTCCGCCGAGCATGTCGCCGGCCTCGAACTCCTTACCGAGGAACTCAAGCAGGATGTGACCATCGGCAACGCCTTCATCATCCCCGGTGAGACGGCGCCCGGCGCAGCGCTTGATCTTGCCCGCACCATCGTCCGCCGCGCCGAGCGCATGACCGCACGGCTGCTTCATGACGGACTCGCGGCGAATCCGGAGGTGCTGCGCTACCTGAACCGGATGTCAGACGTGTTGTTCGTGCTCGCCCGCTACGAAGAAGCAGCCGCCGGCGTGGCTGCGCGCCGGGCCAAGCAGGAGTCGTGATTGGATGCCTGGGGGCGCCGCCACCGCGAGGGCTACGACCGGGTGGCGCACGCCTACGCGGAACGGACATTTGTCGAACTGACGCACAAGCCGTTCGACCGCGCCTGGCTGGACCGGTTTGCCGGCCTGGCGCGGCCGGTCGGACCGGTGTGCGACCTCGGCTGCGGCGCCGGCCAGGTGGCGCGCTACTTGCACGACCGGGGGCTGGACGTCACCGGTATCGACCTCTCGGAAACCATGGTGGCGGAGGCGGCGCGCCGGTCCCCTGATATCATCGTGCGCACCGGTGACATGCGCGCCCTGGCCGATCCGGACGGCGCCTTCGGGGGCATCGCCGCCTTCTACTCCATCATCCACATCCCCCGGTCAGAGCTGCCGGCGCTGCTGATGGAGTTGAGGCGCGTGCTGCGCCCCGGCGGCGCGCTGCTGCTGGCCTTCCACGTGGGACAGGCCGATATTCACCTGACGGATTGGTATGATCAGCCGGTGGCAATCGACTTCCTGTTTCACGATCGGGCCGAAGTCGAACGGCTGGTGCAGGCCGCCGGCTTCACGCTGCTCGACAGCGCCGAGCGTCCGCCCTATCCAGACATCGAGGCCGCAACCCAGCGCGCCTATCTGCTGGCGCGGCTGTAGCAAATGGGCGGCCTGCTGCTGGTCAACGCCCGCGTCTTCACCATGGTGGAGACCCAACCCATCGCCGAAGCTGTAGCGATCCGTGGCGGTCTCATTGTGGCGGCCGGTGCTGAGGCGGCATGCCGCCGGGCCGCACCTGCAGAGGCGCGTGTAGTTGATTGCGGCGGGCGGACGGTCATCCCCGGCATCATCGACGCGCACGTCCACCTGCTGGCCTGGGCGGCGGCGCTGGCGGCTGTCGATTGCAGCGACGCCCGCTCCATCGATGACATCGTAGCGCTGCTACGTGAGCGTGCCCAAGCCCTGCCTCCTGGGAACTGGGTCCGCGCTGCCGGTTATGACGAGTTTGCGCTGTCGGAGCGGCGCCATCCCACCCGCTGGGATCTGGACCGCGCCACCAGCGCGCATCCCGTCCGGCTGCTGCACCGCTCCGGGCACGCGTTGGTGCTGAACTCGTTCGGCCTGGCGCAGGCGGGCATCACCATCGCCAGCGAGGAGCCACCGGGCGGGGTGATTGACCGGCAGCTGGACGGTGGGGAACCCTCCGGGCTGCTCCTGGAGATGGAGGATACCGTCGCCCGCGCCGTGCCGCCGCTGCCACCCACCGATCTGGTAGCCGGGTTACGCGTAGCGAATGGGCGGCTGCTGGCGGCCGGCGTCACCAGCGTGATGGATCTGACCCACACCAACGACGGGGCATCCCTGCGCCTGCTGACCGAACTCACCGAGGCAGCGGGGTTTGCCCCGTACTGGCAGGCAGCCGATGGCTGGCCGGGGGATGCGTCACGGTTGGGCCGATCTGCCGCAACGCCGGTCAAGCTCATGGTGCGCGAGGCCGGCGGCAGCATGACGCCCGACGAACCGGCACTGGCACAGATCATCGCCGCCTGTGCCGGCAGGGGACGGCCCGTGGCGGTGCACGCCGCAGCGCGGAGAACCGTGGACGCGGTGATCCGGGCCTTCGAGCGGGCGGGCGTGTCCGGCCCCGCGCACCGTATCGAACACGCCGGCATCTGCCCACCGGGCACGGCCGCCCGCATCGGCGCGCTGGGGCTGACGGTGGTCAGCAATCCTGCGTTCCTGTGGTACTCAGGTGGCCGCTATCTGGCAACCGTCTCCCAAGCGGAACTACCATACCTGTATGATGCGGCCGGGCTGCTGGCGGCGGGGGTACCGGTGGCGGCCGGCTCCGACGCGCCGGTGACGCCGCCCGCGCCCCTGGCCGCGATCAGCGCTGCCGTTCGCCGCCGGTCACGCTCCGGCGCGCAGATGCCCGGCCACGGGCTTTCCCCGCAGGCGGCGCTGGCAATGCACACCAGCGCGGCAGCCGCAGCCACCGGCCAGCAGGCGCGGGCCGGCCGGATCGCGCCGGGGATGCGTGCGGACCTGGTCGTGATTGACGGCGAGCCGGGGATAGCGACAACTTCCCCGGCCGCCACAATCCTCGGCGGCCGGGTGCGCTGGTCCGACGGCACCGCAGTTGCCGTCGACGGCGCCGGTTGAGCCGGCTAGTTATGCCGCGCTGCAGGCATCCAACGCGGGCGTGCGGCGAGCTGCTGTAACCCGGAGACCACGGGCAAATACTCGTCGCGGCGCAGGGGGGTATGCAGCACAGCATCGGCCAGCCGCCGGAGCTCCGGCTCGAACTCGCACCAGTATCCGGCCAGCGCCACCACCAGCGGCATCCCCGCAGCGGCGCGCAACTGCCCGACCAGGCGGCCCGCGGCTAATGCGCACTCCGGCTCAATGACCGCCAGCACGGCGGAGTCCGGCCAGATGAGGGGTTCTCCCGCGTCAACCACGGCGAAGCCGGCGTCGACCAAGGCGGCGCCCAGGGCTTGGCGGACTGGATCTCGGACGCCGAGGAATGCTGCGAGTGGCTGGTAGACGGACAGGGAAGGCAGGCGAGCGGCTGAGGGGGCTGGCTCTCGCGCGGCGACCATGGTGTGCCTACTCTACTTCACTCCGGAGAACACAGGGTACGTTCCAGTATACGGAACTCCTCCGGAGTTTGAATATGTCGCGCGAGGACTGACAGAGAACTGCCACACCACCTTGTGACAACCCGTATTACGGGCGTTCAGCGTTCTTCCTCCAGCGCTGGGAGCACCACCTGCTCGAACACGGCCCGCACGACGCGCCGCTCGACGTAGCGGCCGGTCGTCGCGTCGAACGCGCCGGAGCAGGTAATCAGGGTCAACACGGCACCTAGCGCAGGACCAACGATGTCATCCACAGGAGCGGCGGCGTCCTCGATGCTCGCGGTCCACAGCACGCGATAGCGATACCACGCCCCTTCGGCATCGCGCAGCCATATTGCATCGCCGTCCCGCAGGCGCCCCAGCTCATAGAAGACGCCGCGCTGGCGCTGCCAATCGCGATGACCGGCCAGCACCGCGTTGCCCTGGCCACCGGCGCCGGCGCTGTATGTGTACCAGGCGACGGCTCCTGCCTCCTGCGGCGCCGGCATGGTCAGATCGTCATTCAGCGGGAAGGCGGCGACCGGCGCCCACACATCCAGCGCCGGCACGACGAGCAGCACCGGCGCCGGTCCAGCACCGCGTACCGCGCGTGCGGGTGACAGTGCCATCACCGCCGCCAGCAGGACCGCCATCGCCAGCCAGGGCCACCGGAGCATGCCACCACCCCATCACATCACAATCCCGGCCGGTGCCGCCGCACCGGTCCATCCGCCGGCGCGACGTATACTGACATCCATGGAAGATGCAGTGCCGGCGCTGGACCTGGTAGGTGGCGGCCTGGCCGAGTGGCCGTCCGGGCAAGGACCACGCGGCGAGACCATCGCCGCCGCCGCCTTCGTCGATGCCACCGGGCATGACGTGATCGCGGGGTTGCCGCACCAGTTTCACGAGGCGGGCGCGTCATGGTCCTGCGCCGCCACCTGGCAGGCCGAGCCACCGGCGCTGGTGGTGCGCGTCACGGCGCCGGTGTTGGTGAGCTTCAGCGTGCCGCTGGATTCGGTCCGTCACGGTCCGCTGCTGGCGGCAGCACGCCGCGACGGCGGTCTGTATATCTGTCCGACCACTGTCCACCTGGGCATCAACGCCCGGCTGGCGCGTGATCACAGCTTTTACTGCGCGGCCGAGTTGCCTGCGCTACTTGGGTAGCTCTTTCAACGTGGCGTCGCGCAGCCGCACCACCAGCGCATCGCGGCGGTTGAGCAGGCCGGCGCGGCGCGAGACGAAGTAGCGCACCTGCTGAAGTGAGGGAGTCCCGCGCACCGCACACAGATCCCGGCTGTATGTCCACAATTCGGACGCGGCGACCGAAAGCTCCCACACGCTGGACAGAGCGGCGTCTGCCTGGCCGGTGGTGCGCAGGTCCCGCTCAATCTCAGTGATGGCGTCATGCAGGTTGTACGCCTGATCGGCCAGGCCGGCCGCGCGCTGGTCAGTACGCTTGCGACCCAGTTCCGCCGGGTCGACCGCCAGCGTGGCGCCGCTGAGCCGGTCGAACTCACGCACTGCCAGCAGATAGCGATCCAGCGGGTCCGGCGTACGCGCCATCTCCAGCAGGCCACGAGTATCCTTCGCCGGCCGGCCGGTGCGCCGGCGGCGGGCAGGGGCGGCCAGTTGTGCCCGCGGCCCGGGCCCGCCCGACAGCCGCCGCACCAGACGAAAGCCGAGGTAGCCGGCGGCCGCCAGCGCTGCCGTGGCCAGCGCCAGCACCACCAGCGCCAGCACCAGACTCAGCGCGATGATGCCCAGGATAGCGGCAACGATCACGCGCCCCGGAGTCCAGCGCCGGCGCAGCAGGCGCCCTCTGCTGCCGTGCCAGCGGTCAACGTACACGCGCATACCGGGTTCCCCTTTCACGCCGGAACGTGTCCAGGGTATCACGGCCGCGGCCGCCTGTTCAGGCCCCAACCGGCGCTGTGGCGCGGTGTAGGTCCTCCACCAGCCGTGCCAGCCAGCGCTGGTCATCCTCTGTGCGCGGGTCAAACGTCAGGTTGATGCGGTCCAGCACGCCGCCGAACCGTTCAACGATGCGCGCTCCCAGTTCCTCGCGCGGGGCGACGATGGCGACTTCATCGACGATCGCATCTGGGAGTAGGGCGGACATCGCCGCCCAATCGTTCTTCAGCGACAACTCACGCAGCCGGTCCGCAATCTCACCCCAGCCGTAGGGCTCGAACACCGGCCGGTAGGCGCGGGTGGAGGCGTAGAAGGCGATCTGCCGGCGTGCCGCCTCGCGCTCGCGGTCCAGCTCTGCCGTGGTGGCGCCGGTGACGGTGAAAACGCCCGAGCCAATCTCGAAACCAGCCCGCGACCGGCCGGCACGGCGCAGGCCGGCTGCAATCGCCGGGACTGCTGTCTCACGCAGATAGCGCGGCGTGGAGAAGCGATGCAGCCGTACACCGTCGCACACCTCACCGGCCACGCGGCACATCACCGGGCCAACCGCGGAGACGGCCACCTGGGGTGGATTACACGGGATCGGGCCGGGGTTATTGTTCGGCGACATCAGCGTCAGCGTGTAGTGCTGTCCGCGGAAGTCGAGCGGCGCGCCGGTCTGCCACGTTTGCCAGAGCGCGCGCATCGCCTGAATGTACTCGCGCATCCGTGGTCCCGCCGGTCCGGTCCAGGCAGTGCTAAACCGCCGCTCATTGACACCCTTGACCTGCGATCCCAAGCCAAGAAGCAGCCGCCCGCCGGAGTAGGCTTGAAGGTCCCACGCCTGATAGGCGGTGACGGCCGGGCTGCGGGGAAAGGCGAGGGCGATGGCGGTTCCCAAGGTGAGGGAGGAGGAGTGCTCCGCAGCCAGCACCAGCGGTAGGAACGCATCGTGAGCCGTCTCCGTACTGACAACGCCATCGAAGCCCAGCCGCTCCGCCATGCGGACCGCATCCGGCACCCGCGCCAAACCGTCCAGGCGCAACGTCAGTTCAACCTGCATGGCGATGGCTCCTTCAGTTGGTTGCGTTGCGCGGATGACCGGGAGGGGTACCGGAGGGGTTGAGCTTGTTACCGTCCCAGGTATACGTGATGGTCACCGGCGGCAAGCTGGGGCAGCAACCGGGATCATTGTCAGCAAAGTGGGCATAGGTGATGGTGAACTTGTCCTGATCCACGGCGCGGATGTCCAGAATGGTGGCCGAGGCGTTGAGCGTGTCCGTGCCCAGAAACCGCGTGTCGATGAAGATGAAGGCGATCTGACAGCGCCCCGTCGCCGAGCCGATACAGATCCCCTTCTGCACATACAACCTCTCCCGCCCTGACGTCTCTACCACGACGACCTCGCCATCCGGCCGGTACTCCCGTGCCAGCATCCGTACGCGAATCGCGGCCTCGATGGCCGGCGATGCCGTGGGGGTACGGGTCGCCGTTGCCGTGCGAGTAGCAGACGGTGACGGCGTGCGTGCTGGCGATGGCGAAGCGGAACGGGCTGCCGATGGTGCCGGCGTTGCGGTGGGGGCAGCGGTGCGGGCAGACGTCGGCGATGCGGTCACCGTGACCGCTACGGTCTGTGGCGGGGAGGCAGTGATTGACGGTGTGGGCGCTGGTGGCTGCTCCTCATCACTGCGGGCGATGATCACGCCGGCTCCCAGAGCGACCGCAGCCAGCGCGCCCAGGCCTCCGAGAAACAGCGGTAATGCCCGGCGCGCGCCGGTGGCGGAGGAAGCGGGCCGGTGCGAAGCAGGCACGGGCGCGGGCTCAGGACGCGGTGATGCGGGCGCGAGCGACTGCGGGTCCACCCGGATGGTTACGGCGGAGTCGATATCCCGGGCTACGCCGGCGGGTGGTGGCGCCGGTGGTATGCCGGCCTCCGCAGCCGGCTCGGTTGGGGAAACCGGCACCGGTGCGTCAGCCGGTGGAGCGGCGGCGCTCAGCTGCAGCAGCTCAGCGAAGGCCAGTGCGCCATGCGGGCGACGGTCCGGGTTCTTAGCCATGGCTTCGGCCACGGTGACTACCACGGCGAGAGGGAGGTCCGGGCGCAGCGCGCTCAGGTCCGCCGGTGCGGCATGCACGACCTGATCCATCACCCGGAGTGAATCGCCCAGGAACGGCGCCTGGCCCGCCAGCATCACGTACACCGTCGCGGCCAGTTGATAGACATCGGTCTGCGGTGAGATAGTGCCGCCCTCCAGCACCTGCTCCGGCGCCATGAAGCCGGGCGTGCCGACCATCAGGCTGCTGGTCACCGTGGTGGAATCGAGGTCACGGGCGACACCGAGATCCAGCAGGACGGCCCGGCCGGTGTGCGCTTCGATCAGGATGTTAGAGGGTTTGACATCGCGGTGGATGAGATTGCGGGCGTGCACCGCATCCAACGCCGCGGCCACCTGGGAGATGATCGTGACCGTCTCATCCAGCGGCAACGGTCCACGCCGTTCCAGCACGGTTTCGAGCGATGGCCCCTCAACCAGCTCCATCGCGATATAGGCGGTTTCGCCGGTTTCGCCCGCATCGTGCACCTGCACCATGTTCGGGTGGCGAACACGAGCCAGTACCCGCCCCTCGCGCACAAAGCGGTCGCGGATGCTGTGATTCCGCGCTAGGTGGGGATGCAGCACCTTGAGCGCGATGGCACGGTCCAGCACAGGATCATGCGCCCGGTACACCATGGCGAAGCCGCCGGAACCGAGTGTCTCCTTGATCTCGTACCGGCCGCCCACCGGCGGTAGTGCTGCCATCGATCCCCCTCAGCCGCCATCAGCGGCTACTTCACCGCCTGCACTCTCTCTAGGTGCGCGATCCCCGAACGTGCCAGGTCACACGCCGCCTGGTTGTTCCCCCGTTGCTTGTCCGTCTCCAGCAGTGATACGCCCCACACCTGCGTGTTCTTCACCAGGACAATGCAGTAGGAGACGCCGCTTTGCTCACCATCGTCGTTGGTATACGTGGCGGTAATGCCCTGCGCCGGGGTACTGAATCCGGTGGGGTTGAACGTGCTGTTGATCTTGACGTTTGACTCCGCCGAAACCCCGACGTCGTAGCGCGCCTTAGCATCTTTCTCCGTTTGGTAGACGCTGTAGACGATGGCGTTCCCCGCCCCCGTGCCGCCACCCGTCACGCCAACGCTCACGACGCCGACGACGTTATGCTTGCCGTCTTCCTCGTCCGGTTCACTTTCGTCAACGTTCGTCGCCGCGTATCCCTTTGGAAGCACACTGTTATCAAACGGCGTGGCAAGCAGGGCTTCGTAGGTTTCCTCAGGCGTGCGCAGCTGGGCCGCCACGGTAGTCACAGGAGTGGGGCTATCATCGTCACCGCCGCCGGAGCCCAGTGCAAAGAAGGCCACCGCTCCCAAGAGAACGACCGCGGCCACGCCACCGAGGATCAGCGGCAGCGGGCTCTTCTTGGCTGCTGCGCCGGGCGCCGCCGGCACGGGCCGTTGCACGGGCGCGGTGGGCGCCCCCTGGAAGCCGGCGGCCGCACCGTATCCAGACGGCGCCGCCGGAGCGGGCATCCCACGGGGCGCCGCCTGGCTGCCGGGGGGCGGCCCTGCTGGTGGCATGGCCGGATGCGCCACCGGGGCGCTGAAGCTGGCGCCGGAAGCCGCTGCCCGCAGCGCCGCCGCGAACGCCTGCGTCCCGTGCGGGCGCTGGTTGGGGTCCTTGGCCATCGCCCAGCCAATCGCTTCAATCACCGGCTGCGACAAATCAGGCCGGATGGCGCGCAGATCCGGCGGCATGAAGCGCACGATGGCGTCCAGCACCTGGATGGTGTCGCCCTCATACGGCGGCCGGCCGGTGAGCAGCGCGTACGCCGTCGCGCCCAACTGATAGACATCGGTCTGAGGGGTGACTTCGCCACCGGCCTGCACCTGCTCCGGCGCCATGTAGCCAGGGGTGCCGACTATCCAACCGGTGGTCATGGTGGCGTTGGACATATCCCGCGCAACGCCGAGGTCAAGCAGCATCGCCCGGCCGCTGCCATCCTCGACCATAATGTTGGCCGGCTTGATGTCGCGGTGTATCAAGTGCTGCGCGTGTACGGCTGCCAACGCGGCGGCCGCCTGGTCCATCACGGCGACCAGGTCCGCCAGCGGCATGGGGCCGTGTTCCTTGACGATGTCTTCCAGCGGCCGGCCCTTGATCAGGCGCATGGCCAGGTAGGCTGTGCCGTCGGCCTCGCCGCAATCCCACACCTGCACGACATTCGGGTGCTCAACGCGTGCCAGCGCCCGGCCCTCGCGCACGAACCGCTCGCGCACCGTGGCATCGCGGGCGAGGTGCTGATGTAGCACCTTGAGCGCTACCTCGCGGTCCAGTACCGGATCATGGGCACGATACACGGTGGCGAACCCACCGGCGCCCAGTTCGCTACGAATCTGATACCGGCCCACGGCCTCACGCTGGCCCGCCACTTCACAGCCTCCTCACACGCCGGCTGAGTATATCACGCCCCTTTTTCCCTCTCCGTCGCCTGCGCGACGCGCCGCCGCACGCCATAATAGAATCAGCAGCCACGCTGCTGCAGACCACGCCGGGGTCAGACCGTGCCCTTCGAGCAGATCGCATCATTTCTCACACGCATCAGCACCGACGAAGGTTACTGCCGCGGTTTCCTGGACGCACCGGAAGAGACCGTCAACCAGACTGATATGGAGCCCGCCGAGCGGTGGGCCGTGGTCGAGTCGTTGCTCGACGCGGACAGCGAACGCGACTTCTTCAACCTGCTGCGTACCCGCCTGGCCGTGATCGGTATCGCCATCGGCACGCCCCCGCGCGGTGTCGAGCGCATCTTTGCCGTACCATGGACGCCAATCCCGCGGCCGTTAGAGTAGGCCGAGGAGGTCACCGCCATGCGGGTCGACGACTATCTGTATCTCCCCCGCAGCATCGCCAGCGGATACGAACAGCAACAGGTGTCGCGGGCGGAGCCGGTGCCGTTTACGCCTCTGCGCTTTCCGATCAATCAGTCGCGTTTTGCGCTGGTCACCACGGCCGGCATTTGGGACACCACCACGGACCAGCCGTTTGACTACGCGCGCGAGCAGCGAGAACCGCTGTGGGGTGACCCGACCTACCGCGTCATCCCCCGGGACTTCCGCCAGGAGCGCATCGGCGCCGGTCACCTGCACCTGAACAACGATGACCTGCGCGCCGACATTAACATCGCCCTACCCATCACCCGGTTGATCGAGCTCGAGCGGGCGCGGGAGATCGGCTCGCTCGCGCCCAGTCACTACTCGTTTATGGGCTGGCAAGGGCGCGGGCCGGACGGCCAGGGCAACACCGCCGCATGGGAACAGCAGTACGCCCCTGAGGTGGCGCGGCGGATGGTCGATGAGGGCGTCCATGCCGCGGTCATCACCCCCACCTGACCGGACTGCTGCCGCAACGTGCCCGTGCTGGCGCGTGTGATTGAGTCGTTCGGCATCTCGACGATCGTGGTGACGATGATGCCCAACTACGCTGAGCGCTGCGGTGTGCCCCGTGCAGCCGGTGTCGCCTATCCGTTCGGCCACCCCTTTGGCCGGCCGGGCGACGTGCCGATGCAACTGGCCGTCATCCGCGATGCGCTGCGGCTGCTGGCCGCCGCCACCCACCCCAACACCGTCACCCACCTGCCTTATCAATGGCCCGAGCCACAGGAGATCGCCTATAAGGCATGGCAGCCGCGTGAAATGTCGCCGGTCGTGCGCTTCATGCGTGAACGTACGCTGGCCGCACGCGCCGAGCGCGAACGCGCCACGCCGGAGCCAGGAACACCGCCATGACAGCGTCTCCAGACCGAACCATGTCCCCGGCAGCGCTGGCCCAGCTGTTCGATCACACGCTGCTCAAGCCTGAAGCCACCGAGACGCAGATTCGCCGCCTGTGCGAGGAGGCGATCCAGGAGGGCTTCTACGCGGTTTGTGTCAATCCCTACTGGATTCCGCTGTGCGCCCAGGTACTGACCGGCAGCGCCGTCGCCGTGTGCGCGGTGGCGGGGTTCCCGCTGGGAGCCAGCCGCTCACCGATCAAGGCGGCGGAGGCTGAACGAGCAGTGCGGGACGGCGCAACCGAGATCGACATGGTGCTCAACATCGGGCAGTTGATGGCGGGCAACCGCGAAGCAGTCGCGGCCGACATCCGCGCTGTACGCGGGGCCGTGCCGGGGGCAATGCTGAAGGTGATCATCGAGTCGGCGTTGCTGCCGTCATCGTTGCGGGGCGAGGCGACCGCTATCGTGCGCGACAGTGGCGCTGATTTCGTTAAGACTTCCACCGGCTTCCACGCCGCCGGCGGCGCGACCGTCGATGATATCGCCTTGCTGCGCTCCGTGGCGGGCGGTCGCCTCAAGGTCAAGGCATCCGGCGGCATCCGTGACCTGGCCACCACGCTGGCGATGGTGCGAGCCGGGGCGGACCGCATTGGCGCCAGTGCCGGTGTCGCCATCCTGCGCGAAGCGCGCGGGCAAGTCTGACCGGGCGACGTCACCGGCGCAAACGGCGGATCAGCGAGCCCGTCGCCGGGTCCCACAACATCGCCGTGCGGTCCTCCCCCACCGCCGCCAGCCTGCGGCCGTCCGGCGTAAACGCCAGTGCCGCCACCTGCGCCGTGCCAGGCATCGACAGCGTCCGCACTGCCGCGCTGGTCACACGCTCGATGACGATGATACTGCCCAGACTGGTGGCTGCCAGCAGACTGCCATCCGGGCTAAGGGCCACCGGCGCCATCCCCTTGTCCCACCCCAGCCGGCCTACCTCGTTGCCATTCCCCACGTCCCACACCACGATGCGCTGATCGCCGCGCACACCGTCCGTCGCGCCGATCAGCCGCGCTCCATCGCGCGTGGGCGCCAGCGAAATCACGGTATCTTGCAGGCCGGTGAACCTCGCCTGCTCAGTGCCATCCGGCAAAGACCATCGCCGGGCTATGCGGTCTGCGCCGCCGGAGTACAGCGAGTTGCCGTCCGGTGCGAACGCCAGCGCCCGCAGCTCACCGCGGGATGCCTCCACGGTAGCCAGCGGTCTCCCGGCCGCCACCTCCCACACGGTGACCGAGCCGTCTTGGCAGCCGGCCGCTACCCGGCCCCCATCTGGCGCAATGGCGACGGCTAGCGTCCCCGTGCGGTCGCGACTACGCTTCGTTGCCGGTAGTAGTTGGGCCTGCTGTGTGCCGGTACGCAGATCCCAAAGCGTGACGCCGCACTCCGCCCGCGCGCCAGTGGCAACGGTCCACCCTACCGGCGTCAGCGCCACAACGCCGCGATCGCCGGTGTCGAGCGTGCGGATGGGGTAACCAGAGGAGGTGTCCCAGACGGTAACGCGCCCCTGACGCGACGCCGCGATGGCCTGTTTGCCATCAGGGCTGAAGGTGATGGCGCGCAAGTCTCCGTCATCACCGCCGCCACTGCCGCTCATGGCGTTGTTCGCAATTGCCAGCATGATGGCCACGAACCCCGCCACGGCAGTCAGAAAGCCGGCCACGCCCAGCACGATACCCAGCGCCCGACGCTGCCAGGACTGCAGTGGCAGGGGAGGGACGCTCACCGGATGGAAGCCCGCCGGCAGCCCGCAGCCGGAGCAGAACAACCCGTCCGGCACCAGCGCCGTTCCGCAGCGGGCACAGGCGGCGATCGCTGGATTGGTGGAGGGGATGGCGGCGTTCATGGCTTCTTCACCGGTGCTGGCAGCGGAATGTACGGCGTCTCCTCCAGGATGTGATCCAGCCGGTAGGAGACGGAGCCGGCTGGACAAGCAAGCAGGCCGTTGTCTGTCGCACCGAAACTGATCGTGAGTTCCACCACGCGGCCGCGATCGATGAGCCTCCCATTGACGGTCCACTTGAACACCGGGTTCTTTGGCTTGATGGTGAAGTTGCCCTGTTCGTCCCAGGGGGAGGACTCGCCCCAGACGTCGTCGTGCTGGGTGATCGTCGAGCCGTCCTTGTAGCTGCAGGTGTGCTCGTACCGCAACATCTCCAGGATGATGATGTTCGACTGGTTGTTGAGGTAGACCTGCCGCCAGGCCACCACCAACGGGTCAGGCTGGCCAGTGGTGGAGCCGTCGGAGATCCGGCCGCCGAACCACGGTGTCTGAAGCTGGATAGCGCCCGCCTGCAACAGGTGCCAGCCGCGCTCGACCTTCGCATCGAAGAAGCTGAACACCCCTACCCGGCGCTCAGCCTGCTCCCCGAATATCACCTCCAGCGGCGCGCCGAACGGTTGCGGCTGCCCAGCGGCACCCTGCGTCATCAACTGCATGGTGTAGCGCATCCGCACGCTCTCAACCTTCTTCGACTCCGCCTTGAACTCCTTGGGAATCGCAGCGAACTCCGGCGGCGCAATGGGAGCTTTCACATGCAGGCGCACCGCCGCCGCGCGTGACTGCGCCTTGGTGACGTCATCCGGCTGGGTCACATCCGCCAACGGCAGCTCAACATCGACCGTGCCATCACGGCTGCGCAGCCGCGCCGTAAGCTTGAGGTCCTCAAGCGGCACCGTCTTCCAATCCTGGTTCACGGGGATGTTCTGCACGGCCTTGGCCTGCTGCACGACCTGAAGCGGCAGATGGAAGCGGATGAACTGCTCATCCGGCATCGTGTCATAGACGTAGCTGGGCCAGTTGCGGTCCTCGCGGTAGCGGCGGTATGGCAGCGTGCTCGGCGCGTTGTTCGCCAGCTCGGTTTCTGGGGTGGTCGTGCCAACGGTGCCGGAGAGGTTCGTGGCGTACAGCCGGTCGTAATCGAGATACCAGCCCAGCGAGCCGTTGCGGATGCGGATGTACTGGTCGAAGTCGTTGCCTTTGTCAGCGCCGGAAAGGAAGGCCAGCAGCAGCACCGGCGGCAGCTTCGTGCCGTTGTAGCCCACCCGACCACCATCCGGGATCGAGCGGATCTCCTTCAGGTAGCCGGTATCTGCCCGTTCCAGCGCGTAAGCCAGCGCTGCTGATACCAGCAGCTTGGCCACACTACCCTTCAGGTCAGCCTCTGTTGCGGTGAAGGTCAGCGGGCCGGCGGTCAGCTTTCCTTTCTGCGATAGCACCAATGCGTCCAGCGCCATGCCCGTGCCTTCGCCAGCGACCACCGTCTCGTAGTTCGCCCGGATGTAGGCGGTGGCATCGGGGTCAGTATTGCTCAGGTGCATGTCATACGCCGTCTCCACCAGTGCCCAGGTCAGCCCGGCCAGCACCAACGCGCCGCCGGTCACTCCGGCCGCACCGGCGGTAGCGATGTAC
>WBZO01000648.1_pt2 | contig 36066 bp, 22 predicted proteins | sample 5204261 | NCBI WGS metagenome assembly WBZO01 (sample SAMN12412400, study PRJNA552823) | activated sludge metagenome | isolation source: activated sludge from anammox sidestream of wastewater treatment plant... | place: USA: North Carolina | collected 2017-09
CAAGATCGCATGGGAGCGGCTCCAGAGATCCGGCGGCGCTCCAGAGGTGCAGGCCGAGCGCGGCCGGCGGCGGGTCGAAGCGTAGCCCAAGGCCACAGGTGCCGCAACGGCTGGTTCGCCGTTGCACCGGCCGGAGGGCGCATCTGGGCGATACTCTTCCTGCGATGCAGGTTCCCCCGATCGATGCCGCGCTGATCCGGATTACGCCGGCCACGGCACGGGCTGTGCCCTCGCTCGCACTGGTGGTCGGCCAGCAACTGACCGCGCGCGTCGTGGCATCGGGCAGCGGCCACGCGCTTCTCGACGTGGCCGGCCAGCGGTTGGAGGCGCGCACCACGCTCCCGCTCGTGCCGGGGCAAGCCCTGGAATTGCAGGTGGCCACCCTGGGAGCCGAGGTCATCCTGCGGGTGCTGGGCGGCGCCCCGGCCATTTCCGAGCAGCAGTGGGCCCTTGCGGCACTGGCCTCCGCGCATCGGACGTCGTCGTCGGGCGTGCCGGATCCCGCCGCCGTGCTGCAGATGCTCGCACCGGCGCCAGCCGAGGCCGGCGCCGACGACGTGCACGTACGGCTCAGGCAACTGCTCGGTGAGCTGGCGATGCCCGACGAGGCGCACGTGCTGGCCGCGCGCCTGCGTGACGTGCTCGAGAACAGCGGCGTGCTCTTCGAGAGCCGGCTGCGCGCCTGGCTGCTCTCCCTTCCGGGCGCCGTCCCGGCCCCTGGCGCTCCCCTGCCCCCGGCGATCGCCGCCGACCTGAAGGTGCTGCTCGGCCTGCTCGCGCGCCTGCTCGGCGATCCTGCGCGCGGCGCCGGCCTGCCGGTCCGGCCGGCCTCGACCCGTGCGATGGCCTCGCCCGCGCAACCCGCCGGTGCGGTTGCGACGGCCGCCTTCGAGACACTGCGCGGGGCCGTGCTCAACCGACAGGTCGAGACGGCCTACCACTGGGTGCGGGACGGGACCCTGGTCATGGATCTGCCGCTCGCCTTCGACGGCCGGCCGGTGATCGCGCAGTTGCGATTCCGCCGGGGCACGACCGACAGGGAGGCGAAGCGCAAGCGGGCGGGCGACCACGTGCCAGAGGAGTTCTTCTTCGACTTCGCGCTGGAACCTCCTGGACTTGGGCCCATCCGCGTCCAGGCGCAGCTTGCAGGCTCACGGCTCGGTGTGCGGTTCCTGGTGGCCCGCTCCGACGTGGCGGCGCGCATCGACGGGGATCTCGCCGCGCTGCGCCGCACGCTCTCACGCGACGGTCGATGGTCGGTGTCTGCCGGCGTGTGCGTGGACGCCGCGCAGGCCACGCTCGAGGCCCTGCCGTCGCTGGCGTTGCCCCGCGGAGGTTCCGTGCTGGACGCGCTCGCATGAGCCGCAAGTCTTCCCGGCCGCGCGCCGCGGCCCTGCAATACGATCCCGGACGCGACCGGGCGCCGCGGCTCGTTGCGCGCGGTGAGGGGCACCTGGCGGAACGGATCCTCGCCCTCGCGCGCGAGCATGGCGTGCCCGTGCACGAGGATCGCGCGCTGGTGGACGTGCTCGCGCGAATCGATCTCGGCGCGCAGATTCCGCCCGAACTCTACCGCGTGGTGGCCGAGATCATCGCGTTCGTGTACCGCCTGCAGCAGGGTGAGGCGACGCGGGGCGAAGGCAGGCAGGCCCCGCACGCGGAGCCGCCGGACCGGTGAAAAATCCGCGACACGCACCGCGCGCCGGCGGGCATCGTTGCTATGATGGACGGTCATGAGCACACCGGCCGGCCGTCTCCGATCCCCCATCCCCGGCGCCGATGCCTGGTCGGCCACCGATGCGAGCGAGCTCTACGAGATCGCCCGCTGGGGGAAGGGCTACTTCTCCGTCAGTTCGCAGGGCCACGTGCTCGTGCACCCGACCAAGGATCCGCAGCGCACGATCGACCTCAAGCAGCTCGTCGATCGCCTGCAGCTGCGCGGCATCGCGCTGCCGATCCTCATCCGCTTCAGCGACATCCTCCGTCACCGGCTCGCCGACATCCACGATGCCTTCCAGACCGCCATCCAGCAGCACCAGTACGAGGGTCGGTACATCTGCGTCTACCCCGTCAAGGTGAACCAGCAGCGGCAGGTGGTGGAGGAAGTGCTCGACTTCGGCCGCGCCTTCAACTTCGGGCTCGAAGCCGGCTCGAAGCCCGAACTGCTGGCCGTGGTCGCGGTCGCCTCCAACGAGACGCCCATCATCTGCAACGGCTTCAAGGACGCCGAGCTGGTCGAGACGGCGATGATGGCGCAGAAGATCGGCCGCAACGTCATCCCGGTCGTCGAGAAGTACACCGAACTCGACCTGGTGCTCCAGTACGCCGAGCAGCTCGGCGTGCGGCCGCAAATCGGGATTCGGGTGAAGCTCGCGGCACGCGGTGGCGGACGCTGGCAGGGCTCGGGCGGCTACCGGTCGAAGTTCGGCCTCACGGTGGCCGAGATCCTGCGCGCCCTCGACGCCCTGAAGGCGCGCGGGATGGAGGACTGCTTCAAGCTGCTGCACTTCCACCTCGGCAGCCAGATTCCCAACATCCGCACTGTCAAGGGCGCCCTGAACGAGGCCGCCCGCATCTACGCCGAGCTCAGCAAGCTCGGCGCGGGATTGCAGTACCTCGACGTCGGCGGCGGGCTCGGCGTCGACTACGACGGCTCGCAGACGAACTTCGAGTCGAGCACGAACTATACGCTCGAGGAATACGCCAACGATGTCGTCTACCACGTGCAGGCGGTGTGCGACGAGGCGGGCGTGGCCCATCCCACCATCGTCTCCGAGAGCGGCCGCGCCGTGGTGGCCTATCACAGCGTGCTGGTGTTCAACGTGCTCGGCGTCGCGGGGTTCGGCGACGAGCTGACGTTGCCGACCACGCCCAGCGACGAGCACGAACAGCCCATCGTCGACCTGATCGAGACCTACAACACGCTCACGCTGCGCAATGCGGTCGAGTCGTATCACGACGCCCAGCAGGCGCTCGAGATGGCGCTGAGTCTGTTCAACGGCGGCTACCTGCCGTTGCAGCAGCGGAGCCTCGCCGAGAACCTGTACTGGGCGATCTGTGCCAGGCTCGAACGCCTGGTGCCGCAGATGGACGAGGTGCCCGAGGACCTGCAGGATCTCGGCGAGGCGCTCGCCGACACCTATTTCTGCAACTTCTCGCTCTTCCAGTCGATCCCCGACAGCTGGGCGATCAAGCAGCTGTTTCCGGTGGTGCCCATCCACCGCCTCACCGAACGGCCCACCGAACACGCCGTGATCGGCGACATCACCTGCGACTCCGACGGGAAGATCGACCAGTTCATCGACCGCCGCGACGTCAAGAAGTCGCTGCCGCTGCACCGCTTCGACGGCAACCCCTATCTGCTCGGCGTGTTCCTCGTCGGCGCCTATCAGGAGATCCTCGGCGACCTGCACAACCTCTTCGGCGACACCCACGCCGTGCACGTCCGGCTCGACGAACGCGGCGAGGTCATCCTCGATGCGCTCGTCAAGGGCGACACCGTGAAGGAAGTGCTCGACTACGTGGAATTCGATGCCGAGCGGCTGATCGGCAAGCTGCGGCGTGACGTGGAGGTGGCGGTGCGCGAGGGACGGATCAGCTACGAGGAATCGGGACGCGTGCTCCGGTTCTACGAGGACGGCCTGCACGGCTACACGTACCTCGAAGATCCCAACCAGTAAGGCCCGAGCTGCCGGAGCGTGAGCCGCGCGCCCGACCGATCGGCGACATCGGCCGCCTGCAGCCGGCCGCGGTCACGACCGCGGACCGGCGAGGCTGGTGCCCGCAGGCACCCGAAGCTCGAAGAAGCGGCGTGACGCGCGCTGGAAGCGGGCCGCCAGCTGCCGTCCGTCGTCGCCGGGCACCGGGCCCAGGCGCAGCCAGGCCTGCTGGGCCTCCCGCACGGCCGCGGTCGCGGCCCGCCACTTCGCTTCCTCGTCCACGCGGCCGCCGATCGTGTTGGCCGCCAGCGCGTCCTTGAGCATCGTGGCGAGCGTGGCCGCTGGCGTCGCGGCCAGCTCCGACGTCGTGACGCGGCCCTGGAGGAACGATTCCACCTGGACGCAGAGCTGTTCCATGCGGCGCCGGTTGGCCTCGACGTCCAGGCGCGAGCCCCTGAACGCCTCTGGCGATTGCGCCACGACCTGCATCAGCGCCGCCTCGAAGCGCTGCTCGAGCGGCTCGACCAGCTGGCGCGGCACCCGCGGCGCGCCCTTCCACTGGCGCCAGACGTCGAGTACGCGCTCGCGCAGCGCATCGCCCGTGGGCGCCGACCCATCGCCGGCGGAGGTCCCGGCCAGGGCTTCGAGGTCGGCACAGACGCGTTCGCGCTCGCTCACGTTGGAGGCCAGCCCGAGCTGATCGCGATGGCGGTAGCGCTCGAAGAAGGCATCGCATGCCGCGCGGAAACGCTGCCACACCGCTTCCGACTTGTTCTTCTTCACCGGCCCGATGGTGCGCCACTCGGCCTGCAGCCGTTTGACCTCGGCGACGCCCTGATCCCAGTCGGTGGTGTCGGCCAGCGCCTCGGCCTGCTGGCACAGCGCTTCCTTGCGCTGCAGGTTCTCCGTCCAGGCGTGCTTGCGCTGGGCGAGATCGTCCTTGCGCCGCGTGAAGAACCGGTCGCACGCCGCCCGGAAGCGGTGCCAGAGCACCTGCCCCTGCTCGCGCGGCGCGGGGCCGCTCTGCTGCCACTCGGCCTGGAGCCGCTTCAGCTCCTCACTGGTCGCGATCCACTCGGTGGAGTCGGCCAGCGCCTCGGCGCGCGCCACGAGGGCTTCCTTGACCGCCACGTTGGCGGCCTCGGCCTGCCGGCTCTGGGAGAAGTGCTCATCGAGTCGCGGGCGGTTCTCGTCGATGGCGGCCTTGAAGCGGTTCCACAACTCGTCGGAGCGCTCCCTGGGCGCGGGTCCGACCTTCTTCCACCGCGCCTGCAGGTCGCGTACCTTCCTGGCGGCCTCGGCCGGATCGGCGATGTCCCGCACCGTCTCGGCCTCGCGGCAGAGCTCCTCCTGCACACCGGCGTTGGCCCACCGACGCCACTCCTCCGATTCGCGCAGTTCCTGCAGTTTCGGCAACAGGAGGGCCTGCGCCTGTCTGAGTCGCTCGGCCATCTCCTCGCCGAGCCGACGCGGGTAGACCGCCTGGGTGTGACCCAGGGCCGCGCGCAGATCGCGCTGCAGCCGGTCGGCGTTCTTGAGCGCGACGTCGGCGCCCGACGCCAGCTTCTCGGCCTGCTCGCAGATGAGCGACATCCGGGCCAGCAATTCCTCCTGCTCGCGGGCGCGCGCCTCTCGCCACTGCTGCTCCCGCGCGGCGACGCTCGCTTCGACGGCGCGATAGCGCGCCACCAGGTCGGGCGGTGCGGTGGCGCCGCCGGCCTCCTTCCACCCGCGCTGCACCCTCGCCCACAGGCCACGCACGTCGGCGAACGCCCCGTCGACGACAGCCGCCTCGGCTGTCGCCAGCACCTGCTCGAAGTGTCCCAGCGCCGCCTGCTGCTCGGCGGCCCGCGCCAGGCGTCGCTCACAATCGGCCACGGCCCGCTGGAACCGTTCTTCGAGCTGGCGGGCGGTGGTCGTCTCGCGCGCCGTCTCGGGCCATGGGGCCAGCGCGACCCAGACCGTGCGCGCCTCGTCGAGCGACGCGGCGGCATCGGGCCCTTCCAGCGCCTCCACTCGCTCACAGAGCCCGAGGCGGCCGGTCGTCGCCTGCTCGAGTTCATCGGCCATCGCACGCATCCGATGCTCGTGGGCGGCGCGCTCCTCGTCGGAGCGTGCCAGCAGGCTGCGCAACTGCTCGACGCCGCGTGCGTAGCGTGTCGCGACGGCGGCATCGGCCTCACCCGACAGCGCCGACCACTCGTGGTCCACCGCCTCGAGCCGTTCCCCGGCGCGCGAGAGGTCGCTGCTGCGGGCCAGCGCGTCGATCACATCGCACAACTGGAGGCGCCGGACCGCGGCTGGCTGGGGCAGCGCCGGCGGGGCCTCGCTCTCGACCAGCGCGTGCGCGGCCGCCCGCGCGCGACGCTGCACGACCTTGGACCGCGCGCGCACCGCGACCGTCTCCAGCGCGTCGCGATCGGCGCCGATGCGCTCCACCGCCAGCAGGCCCACGTCACGGTGCTCGGTCTTGATGGCCACCGTCAGGACGTCCGCGGGATCGCTCAAGCGTTCCAGCGCCGCCAGCCGCACGCTGGCGTGCGTCGCCTGGCGGGCCACGGTCGCCAGGAGCCGGCCGTCCGACAGGCGATCGAGCGCGGCGCGCGCCACCGCCTCCAGCTCGGCCGACCGGGCCACGACCACCACGTCGCGCGCTTCCGTGATGCCGTCCAGGGCCTGGCGGGCCACGGCCTCGTCGGTCGCATCCTGCGCGAGGGCGATGACGAGATCGCGCGCCACGCCCCGCACCGACTCGTCCTGCTCGCCCCGGGCGATCGCCGCGAGCGTCGCCGGATCGGTGAGCTTGGCGACGGCGGCGCGCCGGACGCCGGCGTCTTCGTCTTCACGGGCTATCTGCGCCAGCAGATCCTGGTCGTCGTCGGGCATCGCGTCCACGGCGGCGATGCGAACGGCTGGATCGGCGTGCTTCCAGCGTGGCTGTGACTTGAAACGGTCGAAGAACCCCATGAGCACTCCCCGCCGGCCGGTCAGGCTTCCGGGACAGCGGCAGACGGGTAGTCTACAGGGAGACGGGACTCCGTGCCATCAGGAGCTGGCCGCCCGGGCGACGGCCCTGGCCTCGGGCGATGCCGTCAGGCGGCCGCTCCACGCGATCGCGTCGAGATACGTCCGCTGGAAGTCGGCCGCGTCGAGCCCCGGCCACTGGACGCCGTCCCACTCGCACCGTTCGTAGTGGATGACGACCTCCAGCAGGGCGCCCATCATCCCTTCGTGCCCCACGATCGCCGCCAGCACCTCGGCCGACAGCGGCAGGTGTGGCACCAGTTCCGGCCAGGGCATCTCGAGCATCACGTCGAGCAGCGACAGCAGGCCTGTCGTGAAATGGGCAGGCTCGCGGCCCGTCCCGAGCCGAGACGCGAGCTGCTCGCACATGCGCGCGCGCACCAGGGCCGTCGCCAGCAGCTCCGGCGGTCGATCGCTCAGCCCGCCGAGCAGCATCATCGTCACCCAGCCGTGGACGCGGCGCAGGCCGAGCATCACCAGGGCCTGCCGCAGCGACTCGATGCGGCGCTGCAGCCCGAAGGCAGCCGAGTTGATCACCGTCAGGAGCCGGTAGCTCAGGGTGGGATCGCTGCTGACGGCCTCCAGCAACTCGTCCAGGTTCACGTCGTGACGTTCGAGCAGGGCCAGCACCCGGAGCGCGGACAACTGGCTGAACGGGCGCCGGCGGCGCGCGCACCGCAGCGTGCTCGGCCGGGCGAGGAAGAAGCCCTGGAAGTACTCGAAGCCGAGCGCGGCACACGCCGAGAACTGCTCCAGCGTCTCCACGCACTCGGCCAGCAGACGCAGTCCCTTGCGCTCGAGCCGCGCGACATAGTTCGGCAGGTCGCGAGGACTCACGCGCGCGACGTCCACCTTGACGATGTCGGCGAGCGGCACCAGCGGCTCGGCGATCGAATTCAGCAGGAAGTCGTCGAGCGCCACCAGGTACCCACGCTGGCGCAGCTCCGTCACCGCTTCCACCACCGCCGCATCCGGCACGACGTCCTCGAGCACCTCCACCACGACGCGATCGGGCGGCAGGTGCAGGGCGAGGCGTTCCAGCAGGAAGGTGCGCGTGGCGTTGATGAAGGCCAGCGAGGTCCCCACCACGTTGTCGAGCCCCAGTTCGAGAAACGTGGTCAGCACAACCTGGGAGGTGCGGAGGTCGCCGTCGGTGCCGGGATCCGAGTCCTGTTCGCCCCGGCGATACAGCAGTTCGTAGCCGACCGCGTGCATCCGGCGGTCGAACACGGGCTGGCGGCCGAGGAACATCTGCGGCCCGGCAGCTGGTTCGATGGCGGACGACACGGAGGAGCCGGCGCGCAACACGACACCAGAGGAATCGACCCAGCTCGAGCGGACTTGACCGCGCGTCGATCGGCGCCCGGGTCACGTAAGATGGACGGTCGGCCGGCCCGCCGGGCCCAGGCCGTGTGAAGCCCATCAGGAGTCCGTGATCCGTGGCCACGCCAGACGATCCCCGTCCCGAGCCTTCCCTGTTCGACCTGCCCGGGTTGCCGGGCGACGCCCCGCCGCCGGGCCTGGGAGGCGATGCCATCGCCCTGCACGAGGCCGCCCAGTCGCGGTATCTCAACTACGCGCTCTCGGTGATCACGGCGCGGGCGCTGCCCGACGTGCGCGACGGCCTCAAGCCCGTCCAGCGGCGCATCCTCTTCACGATGTGGCAGCAGGGCCTGACGGCCGACGCCAGACACCGCAAGTGCGCCAAGGTGGTCGGCGACGTGATGGGAGGCTACCATCCGCACGGCGACGCGGCGCTCTACGAAACGCTGGTCCGCATGGCGCAGCCCTTCGCCTTGCGATATCCCCTCGTGGACGGATCGGGCAACTTCGGATCGCTCGATGGCGACGCCGCCGCCGCCATGCGCTACACCGAGTGCCGGTTGACCCGCCTCAGCGACGAGCTCCTGCGCGAAATCGAACAGGACACGGTGCCGTTCCGGCCCAACTACGACGGGACGAAGACCGAGCCGGTGATGCTGCCCGCACGCATCCCGAACCTGCTGATCAACGGCGCCACGGGCATCGCCGTCGGCATGGCCACCAACGTTCCGCCGCACCACCTCGGCGAGGTGTGCACCGCGCTGGTGAAACTGCTCGACAACCCCGACCTCACCACCGCCCAGCTCTGCCGCTGGGTGAAGGGGCCGGACTTCCCCACGGGCGGCCAGATCCTCAACTCGACGGACGAACTCAAGGAGATCTATCGCACCGGCAGCGGGTCGATTCGGCTGCGTGGCACCTGGGAGGCCGCCGGCACGTCGCGGTCGACGAAGACCATCGTCATCCGCAGCATCCCCTACACCGTCAACAAGGCGGCGCTGGTCGAGCGAATCGCGGAGATCGTGGTGGCGCGCAAACTGCCGCCCCTCGTCGACGTGCGCGACGTGTCGACCGACGACGTGCGCATCGAAGTGGAGGTCAAGCGCGACGCCGACGAGAAGATGGTGATGGCCTACCTCTGCCGGCACACGCCGCTGCAGATCAACGTCACCGTCAACCTCACCTGCCTGATTCCCACCGAATACGTCGAGGTGGGCCGCCCGGAGCGTCTCGACCTGAAGTCGATGCTGTGGCACTTCCTGCACTTCCGGCTCGAGGTGGTCACCCGGCGTCTCGAGCACGAGCGCACCGCGCTGGCCCGCCGCATCCACCTGCTCGAGGGCTTCGAGAAGGTGTTCGACGCGCTCGACGAGATCCTGCGCATCATCCGGAAGTCCGACGGGAAGGCCGACGCCGCGGCGAAGCTCGTCAGCCGCTTCGGCCTCGACGCCGAGCAGGCCGACGCGATCCTCGAGATGAAGGTCTACCGGCTGGCGCGCCTCGAGATCCTCATCGTCCGGAAGGAACTCGCGGATCGGCGCGCGCGCGAACGGGAAGTGTCGGGCCTGCTCGACCACGAAGCCGGCCGCTGGGCGATCGTCCGGGGGGAGATCGAGCAGATTCAGCGCGAGTACGCGGGCCGGGCCGACGCCCGCCGCACCGAGATCGCCGGCGAGATCGAGGAGCCGGCCTACACGGCCGACGACTTCATCGTCGACGAGGACAACACCGTCATCGTGTCGCAGGACGGCTGGGTGAAGCGGCAGAAGGAGGTGAAGGACCTCAACGCGACGCGGCTGCGCGAAGGCGATCGCGTGCTGGCGTGCGAGGCGGGATCGACGCGGGCCGCCATCGTGTTCTTCACCAACCTCGGGTCGGCCTACACGTGCCGCATCGTGGACGTGCCAGCCTCGACCGGTTACGGCGAGCCCATCCAGCGTCTCTTCAAGTTCCGCGACGGCGAACGGGTGGTCGCGGCGATGAGCCTCGACGCGCGCGCCATCGGCGTCATCGTGCCCTCCGCCGAGGCCGCGCCGGCGCCGGTGCACGCGCTGGCCGTCACGAGCGACGGCTGTGCCCTGCGGTTCAACCTCGACGGGTTCCTCGAGCCCAGTACGCGGGCGGGACGCCGGTTCGCCCGTCCCGCCGGCGGCGCCGAGGTCGTGGGCGTCACACGCGTCGACGGCACGGAAACCGTGATCGCCGTGACACGCGAGGCGCGGGCGATGCTGTGCCCGATCGCCGAGGTGAACCTGCTGTCAGGCCCCGGCAAGGGCGTGATCCTGATCAAGATCGATCCCGCCCGGGACCGCGTGCTCGGGTTCCTCGCCTCGACGGGGGACCGCGACCTGATGACGGTAGAGACCAGCCGCGGCGCGCTGCAGACGGTGAGCACGACGAAATACGGCGTCACGGGTCGCGGCGGCCGGGGACGGGAGTTGCTGCAGCGCGGCCAGTTCGTCCGGGTGGTGTCGCGCGAGGTGACCGTTCCGGCGCTTGCCGGCGACACCGCCTGAGGAATCCGCCTCGCGTCAGGGCCGCGCCGGAGGCGTCGCGGGAAGGTCCCGCAGAGCCTGTCGCACGAAGCGCCCCACCACGTCGAGGCACTCCGGTGTCGTCACGACTCGATGGGGGGCGCCTGCCACCACGTGAACCTCCGCCGACGGGAGCCGGCGCGCCAGGCGAACCCCGTACCCGACGTCCACCACGTCGTCGGCCCCGCCGAAGACGAGACACGTGGGCATCGCGAGCGCCGGCAGTTGCCGGCGGGCGGCCAGTTGCAGCGGTACGAGCGTGGAGCCCGTCAACAGCGAGGCGCGGGTGAAGTGCGGCGGCACGACCTCTTCCCCGTCCACCACCATCGGTCCGCCCGTCCGCAGTGGAACCGTGATGCTGCGAAGGCCCGCCGTGGCGGTCGCCAAGACGGCTGCCGTGCCCAGTGTCCGCAGCAGGAGCCCGCGACGACGCCAGCCTTGGCGACGCAGCGTGACGGCCAGGCCGAGCGTGGCGGCGGCCGCGGCCAGCGGCAGGCCGAGGTAGTAGAGCGAGCCGACCGAGTACCCGACCAGCTGCGTCGAACGCCGCGCCGTGCGCAGGACCGGCGAGATCAGCACGAGCCCGGCGACGCGCGCGGGCTGCCAGGCGGCGAGCAACAGCGCGACCAGGGCGCCCGTCGAGTAGCCACCCAGGACGATCGGCCCATCGAAATCCTCCTCGAGCCGCTGCCGGATGTGCCGCGCGTGCGCGTAGAAGTGCCATGTCCGGCTGCGTTCGAAGAGCGCCTGGTCTCCCGTGTGCCCGCCGAGCGTTGCGGCGTGCACCGTCAGCCCGCCGGCGTGCAGTCGACCGGCCAGCGGCCTCAGGTTCTCGAGACCGGCACCGAAGCCGCCAAGCAGCAGGACCCGAGCCTCGTCACGGCCCACGAGCCTGACGTCGGTGTCCCACGGCAACTCGCGGGGGGCCATCGACGACAGTGTACTGTCGCCAGCCCCCGCTCGTCCCACCTGGCCGCTCATGGCGCCTACGGGCCGTCGGGAACCTTGAGGCCGTGCCGCTTGATCTTCCGCCAGAGCGTGACGGGGCTGATGTGAAGCGCGGCGGCCGCCTGGCGCCGGTTGCCCCCGAACCGATCGAGGGCCTGCTCGATCAGGCGCCGCTCGTGGTGCGCCAGGTCGAGCGTGTCCGACGCGGCGGCGGCCGCCGTCCCGGCCTGCACCTCCGGGGGGAGTTCCCGCGGCGTGAGGCTGGGGCCCGCCGCGAGGATGACGGCGCGATCGATGGCGTGCTCGAGCTCCCGCACGTTGCCAGGCCAGGCGTAGTCGACCAGCCGCGTCATCGCCTCCGGCGAAATCGCCAGGACGGACTTGCCGAAGCGCGCGGCCGCGCGCTGGAGGAAGGCCTGCGCGAGCGCCGGGATCGCCTCGCGGCGTTCGCGCAGCGGCGGCACGACGATCTCGAAGGCGCTGAGCCGGAAGAACAGATCTTCGCGGAACCGCCCCGCGTCCACCTCGGCCCGCAGGCGCCGATTGGTCGCGGCCACCACGCGCGCCTGCACCCGGATGGCGCGCTCGCCGCCGACACGGCGGATTTCCTTCTCCTGCAGCGCCCGCAGCAGCTTGGCCTGGAGGGCCGGCGTCATCTCTCCCACCTCGTCGAGGAAGAGGGTTCCCTCGCCGGCCACCTCGAACAGCCCGGCCTTGTCGCGGATGGCGCCGGTGAACGCCCCCCGCTCGTGGCCGAACAGTTCCGATTCCAGCAGCGTCTCGGTGAGGGCGGCGCAGTTGACCGAGACGAGCGGTCCCCGCGCGCGCGGGCTCTGGTCGTGGATCATGCGGACCACGAACTCCTTGCCCGTGCCGCTCTCGCCCGAGACCAGCACCGTCGTGTCGAGCGGGGCGACGCGCGCGGCCAGCTCCAGCACCTCGCGCATGCGGGTGCTGGCCAGCACGAACTGCTGGCCACGGGCATGACGATCGATCCGGTCCCGCAACTGATCCAGCTCGCGGGCCCGCTCGTCGAGCAGTCGCTCGCGCCGGCGCAGCTCACGCCGGTGCCGGTGGACGGTCGATCGCAGGCGCTCGACCTCGGCCGCGAGGTCGGCGCCCCGATAGTCGAACCGCAGGCCTTCGATTCGATCGCCCCAGTGGGCGGCGTCGCGTCCCGCCAACCGACACGCCCTGGCGCCGGCCCCCAGGCAACTGGTCTCGACGAAGTAGACCTCCTGGCCGAGGCAGGCGCTGGCATAGCCCGAGACGTAGCCGGTCAGCGACCAGCACACCGGCTCGGATTGGGGGCCGAAGTGGTGCAGGTGCTGCTCGGCTTCATAGGCGTGACGCCAGACCAGCTCGGCCGAGAACCCGGCCTGGGCGTCATCGCGGTCGAGGTGCGCCCACTCGGCGTGGCCCAGTCCCTCCAGGATGTGCAGGGCGGGGCCGGCCCGCAGGCCGTCGAGCGGATCGCGCCACCGGAAGTGATCGCGCAGGCTGATGGCGTCGTGGTACCCGTCCGCGTACCCGAATCGCAGCAGGAGACGCCGGGCCGTCGTCGTGCCGAGGGTGTCGATCAACTCCTTCCGCAGGAGTCCGACGGCCGCTGCGCTCAGGATGACGACCCGTTGCTCGTGGAACCGGATCTGCCCCTCGTCCCGGCGGAACTCCAGCACCTCGGCCAACTGGCGATCCGCCAGGGGCCTCATCGTTGAGCCTCGCACCAGACCCCATGCGCCATGGGCGTATTTGACGGGGCGGACAGCCGCCTGTCAACCGCGAGGCGGGCGGCGGCCGGCGTGCGAACGTGGTGGATCGGAAGACAGGGCGGAAGGCGTGGGGTGTCAGGCGAGACGTTTCGCGGCGGGATCCTGGACGCCAGCGGCCAGCGATCGCAGGAAGCGCAGTTCCTGGGCGGCTTCGCCAAACACGACACGCGCCTGGGCCCACAGGACGACCGCCGCCTGATGCGGACAGTCTTCGTCGCACTGCTCATCACTTCCCGGGCGCAGCGCACGCCGGCGGTGGAGCACCATCTCGTCGTGCCATGCCCCGAGACGTTCGGCGAGGTCCATCGCCTCGGCTGAACCTACACGATTGGCAAGCTGGGTGTAGAGATTCACGGTCGGCTCCGTTGGGGAAGAGGCTGGATGAACGGCGGACGAATGCCGTTGTGTCTTCAATAGCAATTCAATTGCCACCTGGGGCCGCTGTGGGTGCCGGTTGCCCGCGCAGGCTGCCCACGGGGAAAATGGCTCGGATACGGCCGGAATTCCGCGAAACCGCTCGGCGCACGGGTGGGCCACGGAGCACCGCCATGCCAATTGGCGGAGGCGAACATTGCAATGTGCAATATTAGCAGTTCATTGTGAAATCAAGACCGGCCAGGTCTGATGGCCCGCCAACCCCGGGTATTCTGACCGATGTCGGCCCCCACCGGCACGTCTTCCGGATCCGTGCGGGAGCCGGCGCTGGCGTCAGTGGCTGATGGATCGCGTCTGGAAGCCGGCGCCCTCGAGGGCGTGCCGGATGTCCGCGAGCAGATCCTGGGCTTCGGGCGGGACGTCGAGGGTACCCGAGGCGAAGAGGCGATCCAGCGTGTACATGCGGAACCGGATCGCCTCCATGTGGAACGCGTCGATGGCCCGGGCCAGATGGCTCGCCAGGTCCGTTGCCGTGCTGACCGCGGCCGTCTGGCGCTGCGCCTGCAGGAGCGCGAGCAGATGATCGACACGTGCGCGCGCCAGGGCGCGGCAGGCGCTCTTGTCGAGGGCGTCGTCCGCCATGCTCCCGGTCACTCCCTTGGAAGGAACACGTCCAGGATGTGCTCGCGGGTGAGGGTGTCGTCGCGCAGCTCGCCCTGACGCTCGGCGACGTAATGGCTGTAGGGTGGCGGCGGCGCCGGATCGCGGTAGAACACGCCGGTGTGGAGCTTCTCGCCGTAGTGCTGCGCGAGTTCCATGGCCTTGATGCGATCCGACGGGTCGTGCCCGAGCGACTCGAGCGTCTCCATGCGCTGCTTCTGCGCCTTCAGCTGCGTCTCAGGCTCACCGTAGGTTACGCAGGGCGACTGGACGTTGATGAACGCGAAGCCCGGGAAGCGGATGCCTTCCTCGATCAGCTTCGAGAGCTGGCCCATGTCGGCCGGGGTGCCCTGCGCGACGAACCGGGCGCCGTAGCCGAGCACGTAGAGCAGCGGGTTGACGGGGTCCTCCATCGAGCCGTAGGTGCTCGAGGCTGTCCGCAGGCCGCGCGGAGACGTCGGTGACAACTGTCCCTTGGTCAACCCGTAGATCTGGTTGTCCATGATGATGTAGGTGAGGTCGATGTTGCGGCGGACGGCGTGCGCCACGTGCCCGCCTCCGATCGAGAAGCCGTCGCCGTCGCCTCCGGCCACCAGGACGAGCAGTTCCGGGCTCGCCAGCTTGATGCCCTGGGCGATGGGCAGCGCGCGGCCATGGACGGTATTGAAGCCGTAGGCCGTGGTGTAGCCGGGAATGCGGCTCGAGCAGCCGATGCCCGACACGAACGCGATCTCGTGAGGCGGCCGGCCGATGGCGGCCAGCGCGCGGTAGATGGCCTGCACCACGCCGAAATCGCCGCAGCCGGGGCACCAGATCGGCTTGAGCTCGCTCTTGAAGTCCTTGGCCACGAACGCCTCGGCGGCGCGCGGCAGGGCTGATGTCGCCATGTGATCTCCTGCGTCCGGCGGGCGGCTACCTGGTCGCCGCCGCCACCATCCAGCGGGCGGCGTCCCGGCCGCCCCGCGGGCAATCCCGGATCGGCCTGCCGGCCGTCCTCACTCCGCCTGGCTCACCGGCTCCCGATTGGCCAGCAGTTCACGCGCCTGGCTGCGGAGCCGCTCCACGAGTTCCACCGGGCTGATCGGGTTCGATCCGCTCCGCGCAAAGGATTCCACACCAGCCGGCATGTCGACGAACATGCGAATCACGCGATAGAGCTGCCCCTGGTGCGACTGCTCGACCACCAGCCCCCGCTTCACCGACGCGAAGAACTCGCGGTAGACCTCCTCGGCCACAGGGTACAGCAGGCGCGGCACGAGCAGCTTCACGTCGAGGCCGGCCCGGTGCGAGAGTTGCAACGCTTCGAGCGCCAGGCCGGAGATCGAGCCCCATGCGACCAGCGCGAGCGAGGCGTGGGCCGGTCCCTCGGTCAGGAACAGGTCGGCGCGGCTCTTGAGCGGGCCAAGCTTGCGCAACCGCTTGTCGTTCATCTTCGAGTGAACCAGGCCGCTGGCCGTCGGCGCGCCGCTCTCGGTGTGCTCGATGCCCGAGGCGAGGTAGTTGCCGCCCTTCATCCCCGGGTGGCTGATCGGGCTGACGCCGGACTCGGTGATGCGGAACCGGACGTAGTGCTCCAGTTCCTGCTGATTGGGAACCCGCCGGCGTTCGACGCGAAGCGAGGAGGTGTCGGGCCGATCGATGGCCTCCTTGCGCTGCGAGATCTCCTGGTCCGAGAGGATGATGACCGGGGTCTGGTACTTCTCGGCGATGTTGAACGCCTCGACCGTGATCGGGAAGGTGTCGGCCACGTTGATGGGCGCCAGCACGGGCCGCACCGCGTCGCCGTGCGCCGAGAAGGCGGCCTGGAACAGATCCGACTGCTCGCTCTTGGTCGGGATTCCGGTCGAAGGGCCACCGCGCTGCACGTTCACCACCACGAGCGGCAGTTCGGCGATCGTGGCCAGCCCCAGCATCTCGGTCTTCAGGGACATGCCTGGCCCGGAGGTCGCCGTCAGCGCCTTCTTGCCGGCAAACGACGCGCCCACGCAGGCCCCGATGCCCGCGATCTCGTCCTCGCACTGGAGCATCGTCCCGCCGTACTTCCAGATCTCGCGGTTCAGGAAGTGCATGATCTCCGACGAGGGCGTGATCGGGTAGCCGCCGAAGAACTCGCAGCCGGCGTAGATCGCGCCGGCCGCGCACAGGTCGTTGCCGTCGGTGACCAGCTTGGTGCTGGCGCCCTCCGGGGCGGGCCCCAGCGTGCGCGCATGGCGCAGGGGGTGCTCGCGAGCCCACGCCAGCCCTGCCTCGAACGCCCGCTCGTTGCGCGCGACGATCTCCTCGCCCTTCTTCGCGAAACGCTTGCGCAGCCCGGCACGGATGTTCTCGGGCGCCAGGCCGAACCAGCCGGCCATCAGGCCCAGGACGATGGTGTTCTTGGCCTTCTCGCTGCCCACGGTGTTCTTGGCCATGGCCTCGATGCCCACCATGACGACCTCGGCCGGCTTCACGCCGGTGACCGGGATCTTGTCGGGCGCAACGCCGGTGTTCTCGTCGTAGATGACGACGGAGTGGCCATCGAGCGGGAGTTCGCCACCGAACTTCAGGAAATCGTCCCAGTTCAGCGCGACGGCCACATCGAGCGTGCCGCCGGGGCTGAGGACCGGGCGGGTCGACACCCGCAGGCGAAACGACGATTCGCCACCCCGGATCTGCGGTCCGAAACTCTTGGTGAGCATCGCGTGATAGCCCGCCAGCGCGAGGGCCGTCATCAGGGAGTCGCCCGCCGAGACGATGCCGTCGCCGCCCGAGCCAGCCATGCCAATCGTGAGTTCGCTGGTCATCCGTGTCCTCGAGAGCGCCGGGCGCGCACGATGCCCCCGGCGGGAGAGTAGACAGGGCAAGAGATGCGCGACGCGGGTCCGCGTCACGCCCGAAGATGCACGCAGGATACCACGCCGATCGGATCGGGCCGGGATGAGGCACCGGCTCCCTCCCTGCATGGATGCCTGGCCATGAGCATGGTCCGTTCTACTTGAAGAACACTTGGAACAAAAAAGTAAAATTTCAGCTCAAGTGTGATTTTGAAATTGCGATCGCAACACACGGGCGCGCATAATTCCGCATCGTCACAACGGCCGGACCGTCTCGCAGGGAGCCGGGCGAGGCCGCAGACAAGGAACAGACGTCCATGGGTTCTGCCGCGCTGCGGGAGGCGGTCAAGGTCATCCGCGACTGGAGCATGACGCCCCCCGGGGGGGCCACCAAGGCCTCGCACGCCATCGAGGCCTACGGGAGCCTCGCCTTCAACGACGGCGTCCAGCGCGCCCGTCTCCCCAAAGAGGTGTATCGCGCCCTGCGGCAGACGATCGAACGCGGTCAGTCGCTGGATGCCGCCGCCGCCGATACGGTGGCCACCGCCATGAAGGACTGGGCGGTCGAGCATGGGGCGACGCACTACACGCACTGGTTCCAGCCCATGAGCGGCATCACGGCGGAGCGGCACGACAGCTTCCTCACGCCGACCGCCGACGGCAAGGCCATCGCGGAATTCAATGGCAGGGAGCTCATCCGGGGCGAGCCCGACGCCTCCAGCTTTCCCAACGGCGGCATGCGCTCCACCTTCGAGGCGCGCGGGTACACCGCCTGGGATCCCACCAGTCCGCCCTGGCTGCTGAAGGCCTCTTACGGCTGCACGCTGGTCATCCCCAGCGCCTTCGTCTCGTGGACGGGCGAGGCGCTGGACAAGAAGACGCCGCTGTTGCGTTCCATCGAGGCGCTGTCGACGCAGGCCCTGCGCGTTCTTCGGCTGCTGGGCTCTGCGGCCACCCGGGTCCAGGCCACCTGCGGGCCCGAGCAGGAGTACTTCCTGATCGAGCGCACCTTCTATCTGATGCGGCCCGACCTCATCAACGCGGGCCGGACGCTGTTCGGGGCCCGCCCTCCCAAGGGTCAGGAGATGGAGGATCAGTACTTCGGCTCGATCCCCGAGCGCGTGCTGGCCTGCATGATGGAGGTGGAGGACGAACTCTACAAGTGCGGGGTCCCCGTGCGGGCGCGCCACAACGAGGTGGCGCCGAGCCAGTACGAGGTCGCGCCGCTCTTCGAGCACGCCAACGTCGCCATCGATCACCAGATGATGACCATGGAGGTGCTCAAGCGCGTGGCGCCGAAGTTCGGCCTGGCCTGTCTGCTGCACGAGAAGCCGTTTGCCGGCGTCAACGGGTCGGGCAAGCACCTGAACTGGAGCCTCGCCGACGAATTCGGCAACAACCTGCTGAACCCTGGCGACACGCCCGAGGAGAACATCCAGTTCCTGCTCTTCTGCGCCGCGATGCTGCGGGCCGTCGATCGCTTCCAGGGCCTGCTGCGGGCCAGCATCGCCGGCGCCGGCAACGATCACCGGCTCGGGGCCAACGAGGCGCCACCGGCCATCATCTCGGTCTTCCTCGGTGATCAGCTCACCGAGATCTTCGACCAGATCGAGGCCGGCAACGCGACCGCGGCACGGCGCGGCGGCGTGCTCGACACCGGTGCGACCGTGCTGCCCAAGCTCGCCCGCGACGCCGGCGACCGCAACCGGACCAGTCCCTTCGCGTTCACCGGCAACAAGTTCGAGTTCCGCGCCGTGTCCTCGAGCCAGAATGCGGCGCTGCCGGCCATCTGCCTCAACCTCGCGATGTCCGAGGCGCTCGATCACATGGCCACGGCGCTCGAGGCGGCCGTCGCCGCCGGCGAGCCGCTGGAACGGGCCGTGCGAGCGCTGCTGGCGGCCACGGTGAGGGACCACAAGCGCATCATCTTCAACGGCAACGGCTATTCGGACGAATGGCGTGAGGAAGCCGCGCGGCGCGGGCTGCTCAACCTGCGCGACACGGTGGAGGCGCTGCCGCAACTGGTGAGCGCCGACGTGCTCTCGACCTTCGAGCGCTATCGCGTGATGAACGGCCGGGAGGTGCGCGCGCGCTACGACGTGGCCATCGAGGCCTACAACAAGACCATCAACGTGGAAGCGCAGTTGATGGTCCTGATGGCGCACCGCTACATCCTGCCCGCCAGCCTCACTTATCAGACGCAGGTGGCCACCAACGTCAACGCCGTGAAGGCGGCCGGCGCCTCGGCCACGGCTGGCGAGCGCATCCTGCGGACGCTCTGCGATCTCAACGACGCGTTCGAGGCCGCCACCGCCGATCTCGCACGCGCCGTCGCCCACACCAACGGCTCGCCCGAGAACCACGCGCGCTACGCCCGCGACGAAATCCTGCCGCGGATGGTGCGACTGCGCGACCTCGGCGATCGCATCGAGTGCGTGCTCCCGTCCGAGAGCTGGCCGTTGCCCACCTATCGCGAGATGCTGTTCATCAAGTGACACCGTCGGCGCCCCGTCCCTCACGCGACCCGCCGATCGCCAGCGCGGCGCCCTGCGGTAGAATCGCAGGCTGCCGCGCGCGTTCCAACCCGGGCCGGCGCGCTCGTCCTGCCGGCAATCCTCCGCTGCTGATGGCCACGTCCTACACCGCGAAAGACATCACCGTCCTCGAAGGGCTCGAGCCGGTCCGCAAACGGCCGGGCATGTACATCGGCGGCGTCGGCGCGACCGGCCTCCACCACCTCGTCTGGGAAGTCCTCGACAACGCCGTCGACGAGGCGATGAACGGCCATGCCACGAGCATCGCCGTCACGCTGCACGAGGACGGCGCATCGGTGACGGTCACCGACGATGGCCGGGGCGTCCCGGTAGACGTCCATCCGAAGACCGGCCAGAGCGCGCTCGAGGTCATCCTCACGGTCCTGCACGCAGGCGGCAAGTTCGACGTCGGCAGCTACAAGACCGCGGGGGGGCTGCACGGCGTGGGCGCCAGCGTCGTCAACGCGCTGTCGAAGGAACTGGTGGCCACCGTCAGGCGTGACGGGTTCCAGTGGGAGCAGCGCTACCGCCAGGGCGTACCGCAGGGGCCGGTGCGGAAGATCGGCCCGGCCCGCGGCACCGGCACGACGATTTACTTCCATCCCGATCCCACGATCTTCCCCCGCGTCGAGTTCGACGCCGCGTTGATCCGCGAGCGCCTCGAAGTGGCGAGCTACCTGCACAAGGGGCTGCGCATCTCCTTCGACGATCGCACGAGCGGAGAGAAGCTCGTCTTCCAGCACGACGAGGGACTGCTCGCCTACCTCCAGAAGATCGTGAGCGGCCGGCTCGCGCGCGCCGTGCACGAGGCGCCGTTCGCGCTCGCGCGCGACAACGGCCTCCGGATCGACCTCGTCCTGCAGTGGACCGAATCGACCGACGAACACCTCCGCAGCTACGTCAACGGCATCCCGACGGGCTCCGGCGGGACGCACGAGAACGGCCTGCGCGCGGGGCTCGGCAAGGCGGTACGCAACTTCATCGAGACCCACGGGCTCTCACCCAAGGGCGTGACGCTCACCGCCGAGGACCTGCGCGAGGGGCTGACGGGCGTGCTGAGCGTGTTCGTGCGCGACCCGCAGTTCCAGGGCCAGACCAAGGATCGGCTGAACAACCCCGAGATCGTCTCGCAGGTGGACTCGCTGGTGCGCCCCGCGCTCGAGCACTGGCTCAACCACAACATCTCGGCCGCCGAGGCCATCGTGCTGCGCATCGTGCTCGCGGCACGGGCCCGCGAGGCGAGCCGCGCCGCCCAGCAGGAGGTGGCGCGCAAGACCGCCACCTCGTCGCGCCTGAACCTGCCGGGCAAGCTGAGCGACTGCACGACGCCGGGCGCGGCCGACAGCGAGCTGTTCGTGGTGGAAGGCGACTCGGCGGGCGGCTCGGCCAAGCAGGGCCGCGATCGCACGCGCCAGGCGATCCTCCCGCTGCGCGGCAAGGTGCTGAACACCGAGAGCGCCTCGCTCGCCAAGGTGCTCGAGAACAAGGAACTGGCCGATCTGGTCACGGCCCTGGGCTGCGGCGTGGGCCGGCACTTCGACGCGGCGCGCCTGCGCTACGGCAAGGTGATCATCCTCGCCGATGCCGACTCCGACGGCCATCACATCGCCACGCTGCTGCTCACCTTCATCTACCGGCACCTGCCGGAACTGATCCGTCTGGGCAAGGTATACCTGGCGCAGCCGCCGCTCTACCGCATCGACATCGGCAAGGACACCTACTGGGCGCTCGATGACGAGGACCGCGCACGCATCCTGAAGGCGCATGCCCGGGGACGCGCCGTGCCCGAGATCACCCGGTTCAAGGGGCTCGGCGAGATGATGCCGAAAGTGCTGTGGGAGACCACGCTGAACCCGCGCACCAGGCGTGTGCTGCGAGTGGCCATCGCCGACGCCCTCGTCACCGATCGCGTGATCAACGAACTGATGGGCCGCGACGCCTCGGCGCGCTTCCGCTTCATCATGGACCGCGCCGACCAGGCCGAGGCGCTCGACGTGTGAGCGCCGGTCCGCGCGCCCTCTCCTTCCGGCCGGCTTCGGTATAGACTTCGTCGATTCCTGGCATACGCGCGCGGCACCGGGGTGCGCCGCCCTGCGCGCGCGGCGTCCTCAGGCGCACACGGAGCGTGCATCGTGCCCCGTCCGATCCCGAGAACCCTCTCCGCCGTCACGATCCTCCTCGCCTGGCTCCTGCCGGCCACCAGCCGGCCGGCCAGCGCGCAGGCGGCCGCGCCGGCGCGCGCCAGCGACCACGTGATCGTCATCTCCATCGACGGCTTCCGTCCGGCCTTCTACCTGGATGCAGCACGCGAAGGCGTCCGGATCCCGAACCTCGATCGGTTGCGCAACGCGGGGTCGGCCGCCGAGGGCGTCGTCGTGTCGTACCCCTCGATGACCTATCCGTCGCACACGTCGCTGGCCACCGGCGTCGCGCCGGCGCGGCACGGAATCGTCAGCAACACGAAGTTCGATCCGCCGGCGGGCTCTCCCATGTGGTACTTCGAGAACCAGGCGGTGCGCGTGCCCGCGCTCTGGGACGTCGTGCGGCGCCGCGGGCTCACCGCGGCCGGAGCGTCGTGGCCCGTCACGGTCGGTGCGACGATGGACGCCCTGTTCCCGGAGTCGAACCAGGGGCCCGGCTGGCTGTCGCGCGCGCGCGCCGAGTCGACGCCGGGCCTGGTGGACGCCGCCGTCGCGCGACTGGGCGGCTTCGGCGAAGACGACAACCGCGACCCGGTGCAGCGCGACCGCTTCACGGCGGCCGTGGCCACCTACCTGATCGAGACCCGCCGGCCCAACCTGCTGATGCTCCACCTGATGGAAACCGATGCGGCGCAGCACGCCGACGGCCCGTTCTCCCCTGCGGCACGGACGGCCATCGAGCACATCGACGCCCACGTCGGCGCCATCGTTTCCGCGGTGGACGCCGCCGGCCTCACCGCGCGGACGACGTTCATCGTCACCGGCGATCACGGGTTCTCGCGCGTGCACACGCTCATCCAGCCCAACGTGGTGTTGCGGGAGGGCGGGTGGCTGCGGGCCGGCGAGCGCGGCCGCATCGCCGATGACTGGCAGGTGGCGGCCCACGCCATGGCCATCCGCCTGCGGAACCCCGCCGACGCCGAACTGGCCGCACGCGTGACCGCCCGGTTCGAGGAACTCGCCCGCGGGCGGTACCGCGGCATCTTTCGCGTGATCACGCGCCGGGAGCTCGATGCGCGCGGCGCCTATCCCGAGGCCGCGTGCTTCATCGAGCCGGCCGAGGGCTATTACGTCTCCGATGGCCTCGTCGACGACGCGGTGCTGGTTGCCACCGACCGCCGTGGCGCGCACGGGTTCCTGCCCACCGAACCACGCATGTACACCGGGCTGATCGTGTCGGGTGCGGGCATCAAGCGCGGCGTGCCGCTGCCGCTCGTGCGGCAGATCGACATCGCGCCGACGGTGGCGAGGCTCCTCGGCGTCGAGATGCCAGAGGCCGACGGCACGCCCATCGTCGGCGTCCTCGCGGCCACGCCGTCACGCTGAGCGCAGGGCCCGGCCGGCCTCGCCGGCCGGATCGCCCCCTCAGTGCGCCCGCACCCGGTGCACCTCGGCATGATCCTCGAGGGCCTCGATGTGGGTGACCACCTCGACGTCGAAGGGCACGCGCCCGGGCAGGCGCTCCTCGAGGGCCGTGGCCAGCCCGTGCGCCTCGCCGACGCTCATGCTGGTGGGAACCAGCACGTGCAGGTCGACGAGGACGCGTTGTCCGGAGTCGCGAAAGCGCAGGTGGTGGTACTCGATGCCGAGTTCCCGGCAGACGGCATCCACGTGGACCTCGAGCACGCGGGCCACCCGCGGATCCGAGTAGTCCATCAAGCCGGCCACCGAGCGCCGCACGAGGTGTCCGCCCGACCACACGATGTTGAGCGCGACGAGGATGGCGACGATCGGATCGAATGGCTTCCAGCCGGTTGCCAGCACCAGGCACAACCCGCCGACCACGCCGAAGCTCGTCCAGCTGTCGGTGAGCACGTGCTTGCCGTTGGCCTCGAGAATCAGCGAGCGCGTGCGGCGGCCGACGTAGACGAGGTAGCCACCCAGCGCCAGATTGAGCAACGCGGCCGCAAGGACGATCAGGGTGCCCGTGCCCAGGCTCTCCAGCTCGAGCCCGGCGAGCCATTTCTGGACGGCCGTGGTGATGATGAAGATCGCCGCCAGGACGATGAGCGCGCCCTCGACGCCCGCCGAGAAGAACGCGATGCGCTCGTAGCCGTACCGGAACCGCTGATTGGCCGGACGCGTGCTGAGGTTGAGGGCGAAGGCCGCGAAGGCGACTGCCGCAACGTGGATGACCGATTCGGCGGCGTCGGAGAGAATGGCCGCCGAGCCTGTCATGGCGTAGGCGACGCACTTGCCGACCAGCATCGCGATGCCGACGGCCAGCGACCAGCGCATGGCCCGGCGCCGGTCGCGCAGACTCGAGTCCGATGACGTGTCGGTGAACATGACGGCTGCGTGGCGCGGTCATCTTACCGCGCCGGCCAGCCGCGCCGCGGTCACTGGCCGTGCATGGTATTCTCGTCAATCAGCCCGTTCGCGGCAGCGCCACCGGTTGCGCGGCACGGTCGGCATCCACGCCGGCCCGCCGCGGCAGTCCCGCGAGGCCGCCGTAACGTCAGAAGAAGCAGTCGTACGTGCCGGATCCGCTCCCCGCTTCTCCCTCTGCAATCGGCGTCGCCGGATCGGCGTGCCGTCTCGACGGCAAGTTCCTCCAGGTCGGTGGTCGGCGCTGGTTCGTCAAGGGCGTCACCTACGGCACGTTCGCGCCCGACGAGGCGGGCGACCAGTTCCCGCCGCTCGATCGGGTGCGTGCGGATTTCGCCCGGATGGCGGCAAGCGGCATCAACACGGTGCGTGTCTACACGCCCCCGCGCGAGGCGTTGCTCGACGCGGCCGCCGAAGCGGGCCTGGGCGTGATGGTGGGCGTGCCGTGGACGCAGCACGTGGCGTTTCTCGACGACATGGCGCTGGCGCGGGCCGCCCGCCGCGAGGTGGCCGCGCACGTCGGCCGGCTGGGGCTTCACCCGGCCGCACGGCTCTTCGCCGTCGGCAACGAGATCCCGCCCGGCGTGGTGCGCTGGCACGGCGCCCGGCGAATCGAGCGGTTTCTCCGCGATCTCGCCGACGCCGCGCACGAGGCGTGCCCCGACGCGCTGCTCACCTACGTCAATTTTCCGCCCACCGAGTTCCTCGATCTCGATTCGTTCGACGTCTGCGCGTTCAACGTCTACCTGCATCGCGAACGCGATCTGCGGGCCTATCTGACGCGACTCCAGCACGTGGCCGGCCAGAAACCGCTGCTGCTGGCCGAGGCAGGCGCCGACAGCGTGCGCGAGGGCGAGGCCGGGCAGGCGCAGTTGACGGCGATGCACCTGCGCGCCGCGTTCGAGGTCGGGTGCTGCGGCGCGATCGCGTACGCGTGGACCGACGAGTGGTGGCGCGGCGGCCGGGAGGTGGCCGACTGGAAGTTCGGCCTCGTCAACGCCGAACGCCAGCCGAAGCCGGCCCTGGCCGCGGTGGCGGAGGCGTTTCGTGACGTGCCGTTCGGGGCCTCGGCCCGCGCGACGTGGCCGAAGGTCTCCGTGGTGGTGTGCGCCTACAACGCCGCCGACACGCTGGAGGACTGTCTCACGTCGCTCGAGCGCCTCACCTACCCGGATGTCGAGATCATCGTCGTCGACGACGGATCGAAGGACGCGACACCGGGGATCGCCGCCCGCCATGCGAGCGTGCGGGTCATCTCGGTGCCCAACGGCGGATTGAGCGCGGCCCGGAACCTCGGCCTGGCACACGCCACCGGCGACATCCTCGCCTACACGGACGCCGACACGCGCGTGGATCCCGACTGGCTGACGTTTCTCGTCCAGCCGATGCTCGACGGCGAACTCGTCGGGTGCGGCGGGCCGAACGTCGTGCCCGCCGACGATCCCGACCTGGCCCAGTGCGTGGCGCGCGCGCCCGGCGGTCCCACGCACGTCCTGCTCGACGACCGAATCGCCGAGCACGTGCCGGGCTGCAACATGGCGTTCCGCCGTGCGGCGCTGCAGGCGATCGGCGGCTTCAACCCGATCTACCTCAGGGCCGGCGACGACGTCGACGTGTGCTGGCGGCTGCAGGCGGCCGGCGGCAGGATCGGGTTCGCGCCCGCGGCGCTCGTCTGGCACCATCACCGGGCGTCGGTGAAGGCCTACTGGCGGCAGCAGGTCGGCTACGGCGAAGGCGAAGTGTGGCTGCGCCACCAGCACCCCGACAAGTTCTCGGCCAGCAACATGGTGTGGCACGGCCGGATCTACAGCGCCCTCCCGTTCGTGCGCGCGCTCACGCGGCAGCGCATGGATACGGGCGTCTGGGGCCTCGCGTCATTCCCGTCCATCTACCACACGGGCGCCGAGCCCTGGACCTACCTTCCGCATTCGGCCCCGTGGTACATCGCGACGGCCGCGCTGCTGCTGGCCGGTGCTGGCGCGCTGGCGACGCTGGCGCATCCCGGCATCGGCTGGCTCCTGCTGGCCGCCGGCAGCGCGGGGCTCGCAACCACGGCAGGCCGCTGCGTGCGCTACGCTCGCGCCAGCGACCTGCGCGGGCTGGTCGGTCGCGACGATCCGAACGCCTGGCGGCGGGCCTGGCGCCTGCGTGCCGTCATCGCGTGGCTGCACTTCCTGCAGCCGCTGGCGCGGCTGCGCGGCCGCCTTCGCGGCCGGCTCGAACCGCCGGCGCTGCCGGCCGTCGCAGCCACCATTCCACCGGCAACGTCACGTCCGGTGCCGGCCCTGTGCGACGTGTGGACGGCGCTGCGCGTGCTCGGCGGCGCGTCGGTGGAAGACGTGGCGTGGAGTCAGCAGTGGCTTGCGGTCGATGAGGTGTTGACGCGAGTGCTGGCTGCGCTGCGCCTCGCCCGCGTCTCGCCGCGCGTGGAGGTCACCGACGGCTGGGAGCAGCGACACGACGTGACGGTGGGGCTGGGCCGCTGGTCGCGCTTCGAGCTGTCGATGCTGGTGGAGGAACACGCGGAGGGCCGCGTCCTCGTGCGGCAGCGCATCGGCCTGCGCCCGAGCCTGCTGGCCGGAGCCGTCGTCGTGCTGGCCGTGCTGGCGATCGTCGCCGTCTCGTTCAGCCCGGTCACCCAGCGCTGGCCGGCGCTCACCGCGGCGGCGGTGCTGATGGCCGCCGTGGGCCTGCTGGCACGCATCGCATATCGCACCGCGTCGGCCCTGGCGGGCCTGCGCGGTGTGACACGACACGCTTTGGCGACGCTCTCCGCGCAGCGCGTCGGCGATCGGCGGGCGCGCATCAGACCCGGCGACGGCCTGGGCGTTTGGCACTACGCCGCGCGCATCGCCCTCGCGGGCCTGCTGGCGTCCGGCCTGGTGCTCGGAAGCAGCCTGATCGTGCGCGATGCCGTGGTCACCACCGAGCGGCAGTTCGACCTCGATCTGCCGCTGCCCGAGGTTCACGCGCCGCGCGATCCCGCGGTGCCGCACATCGGCCTCGCCCTCGCCTCCAACGGCGACCTCTACCTGTCGGACACCCGGCAGGACACGCTGCTGCGCGTCTCCACTCGAGGAGAGCCCGCCGTGCCGGCCGCGTTCGGCGATGTCGCAATCGTCCTGCGCCCCCACGAAGGCGCGCCGCGGATGGGAGCCTCCGGCGGCATCGCCATCGCACCTCGCGGCGATCTGTTCGTCGCCGACATCGAGAGCCACCGGGTCTATCGGGTCGATCGGGTGCGGGGCACCACCACGATCGTGGCCGGCGCAGGGCATGCCGGTTTCGGCGGTGACGGGGGACCGGCCACCAGGGCCCTGCTGAACCAGCCGGCGGCGGTTGCCGTAGATCGCGACGGCAACCTCTACATCGCCGACAGCGGCAACCACCGGGTACGGAAGGTGAACCACCGCACGGGCGTGATCACGACGATCGCAGGCACCGGTTCCACGGGGGGCGCGCCGGTCCCGGCGTCGCCGCCGGCACCCGCCGGCGCCCACGCGGTGAGTGGCCAGGATGGGCTTCGCGTGGGGCTGTCCTGGCCTACGGATCTCGCGATGGGCCCCAATCACGACCTCTACATCGCCGACATGGGACACCACCGGATTCTCCGGCTCGACGGACGCCGCGGGACGGCGACGACCGTTGCCGGCACCGGGGTTGCCGGGGCCGCCGGGGATGGCGGGCCGGCGACGGCTGCCCTGCTCTCCTCGCCAACGGGCGTCGCGGTCGTCGCCAGGGGGCGCCAAGTGACACTCTACATCGCCGATTCCTCGAACGGGCGGGTGCGCGTGGTCACGCCCGACGGGACGATCGGCACGCTGACGCTGCCCGACGCGACCAGAGTCGGCTCTCCCTTCCGGGTCGCGTACCACCCGCGCGGGTATCTCTACGTGGCTGGCGCGGCCGGCCGCGACGCGCTGACGGCCGTGCAGCTCGGACGCTCGGGCGCGGTGACGGCCTCGCGCCGGACATCGCGTCCCGCGCCGCTCACGATGCCCCAGCGGAGGATCATGTGAGGACGGCGGACGCGCCATCGTCGGCGGCGCGTCCCGAGCCGTCGCTGCTGGCCTGGACGCTTTCCTTTCTGGGCCCCTACCGATGGCAGGTCTGGATCTACGCCGGCCTGTCGTTCGTGGAGGTCGCGCTCGGCGCCCTGGCGCCGTGGCCGCTGAAGGCCATCATCGACAACGTGCTGGGCGGCCAGCCCCTGCCGGCCTGGATCCGCGCCGGTCTGGGCGGCCTCGACGACACCCCGATCAGGCTGCTGATCGTGGTCACGGTCGCCGGCCTCGCGCTGCAGCTCGGCAGCCAGATCGTCTCGGCGGTTCACACCCAGGTGATGGTCGACACCGGGCAGCGAATGGTGCTCGATCTGCGCCGGCGCCTGTTCGCCGCCCTGCAGGCGCTGCCGCTGCGCCACCACGTCCACACCAGCACCAGCGACGCCGTCTTCCGCGTCGAGATCGATGCCTACTGCATCGACAACCTCGTGATGAAGGGCGTCTTCCCGCTGGCCTCGGCCGCGCTCACGCTGCTGGTGATGTTCGTCATCCTGCTGCGTCTCAACGTGACGGTGGCCCTGCTGTCGCTGGTGGTCGTGCCCTTCCACTACGGCAGCCTGCGCTACTACATCACGCACCTCGCCGATCGCGCCGAAGGCGTGCAGCAGCTCGAGTCGAAGGTCTACGAACGGCTCTACGAGAGCTTCTCCGCCATCAAGCTGGTGAAGAGTTTCGTGCGCGAGGCGTTCGAGCTGACGAAGTTCGCGCGTGTCGCAGCCTCTGGCATGGACGCGCGGATCGATCTGACGTGGCGCGAGTCGCTGTTCAACGTGGTGGTCAACGCCATCACGATCGCCGGCACCACGCTGGTGGTGACCGTCGGGGCGCTGGCGGTGCTCGACGGCCGCCTGACGGCGGGCGCGCTGCTCGTGATCATTGCGTACCTGCAGTCGGTCTACGGCCCGCTGTCACAGATCGCCCACACCACGGGTTCGCTCCAGCAGGCGGTCGCCAGCGCCCGGCGCGTGCGCGCGATTTTCGCGCTGGAGCCCGAGGTCGGACCTCAGGTCGCGGGGCTCGACGGATCGGCCATCCGCGGCCACGTCCGCTTCGACGACGTGTCGTTCGGCTACGACGAGCGACGGCTGGTCCTCGATCGTGTGTCGTTCGAGGCCCGCCCTGGGGAAGTGGTGGCGCTGGTCGGCCTCACCGGTGCCGGCAAGACCACGCTCGTCAGCCTGCTGCCGCGTTTCTACGAGCCCACCCGGGGTCGGATCCTCGTGGATGGCCACGACGTCCGCGAGTACGACCTCTCGAGCCTCCGGCAGCGCATCGCGATGGTGCTCCAGGAGTCGGCGCTGTTCTCCGGGTCGGTCGCAGAGAACCTCCGCTTCGGCCGGCTCGAGGCCGGCGACGCCGCGCTGCGACAGGCCGCGCTCGACGCCCACGCCCACGAGTTCATCATCCGGCTGCCGCAGGGCTACGACACCAGCGTGGCCGAGTCGGGCGCCGGCTTCTCGGGTGGTGAGCGGCAGCGCCTGGGCATCGCCCGCGCAGTGCTCAAGGACGCCCCGATCGTCATCCTCGACGAACCGACCTCCGCGCTCGACGCGATATCGGAGGACATCGTCTTCAACGCCATCCGGCGGTTGCGCGAGGGACGCACGACCATCGTGATCGCGCACCGGCTCTCGACGATTCGCGACGCCCACCGGATTCTCGTCCTCGACGGCGGCCGCATCGTCGCCAGCGGCCGCCACGACGACCTGCTGGCGCACAGCGAGCTCTACCGGCGGATGTGCGCGCGCCTGAGCGTGGGCAGGTCGCTCGACGAGCCAGAGACGGTGGACGAAGTGATGCGGGTGGCGCAATGACGAGCACGCCGGCGGTCACGGGGACGCACTGCGGGGCGCGCGCGTCATGAAGGTGGTGGTGGCCGGCATCATCGCGCGCCATCCGTTCGGCGGCGTCGCCTGGTGCTCCCTCATGTACTTGCTGGGGCTGCGCGCCCTCGGGCACGACGTGTTCTACGTGGAGGACACGGGCGAGTGCGTGTACGATCCCGACCGCAACACGATCTCGGAAGACCCGGCGTACGGGCTCGCCCACATCCACGACACCCTCGCGCCGCACGGCCTGGGCGACCGCTGGGCGCTGGTCAACTACGACGGGCGCTACTTCGGCGCGCCGCGCGAGCGCGTGGCCGCCGCGTGCCGCGACGCCGATCTCTTCCTGAACCTGTCGGGCGGCTGCTGGTTCTGGCGTGACGAATACGCGGCCATACCCCGCAAGGCGTTCATCGACTCCGACCCCGCGTTCACGCAACTCTCGCTCGTCAGACGTGAAGGCTCGCTCCGGGAGTTCTTCCAGCGATTCGACCGGCTGTTCACCTTCGGCGCGAACGTGGGCACGACGGCGGCCGATGTGCCCACGGCAGGATTCGACTGGCACCACACGTGGCAGCCGGTCGTCCTCGATCAGTGGCAGCCGGGCGGCCCGCCTCGCGACGACCGCTTCACGACGGTCATGAGCTGGCGGATCAAGAGCTTCGCCGACGTCGGGGGGCACAAGGACGAGGAGTTCCTGAAGGTGCTCGATCTGCCGGCGCGCGTCGGCCGCCGGTTCAATCTGGCGGTGAACGGCCCGCACGAACTGCTTCGCGCCCACGGCTGGGACACGGTGGACGCCATGGCGGCATCGCGTAGTGCCGACAGTTACCGTGACTTCGTGCGCGGCTCATACGCCGAGTTCGGCGTCGCCAAGCACACCTACGTGCGCACGTGCTCGGGCTGGTTCAGCGACCGGACGCAGTGCTACCTCGCGGCAGGACGGCCGGCCATCGTGCAGGACACCGGCTGGACGGCCCATCTGCCATCGGGAACGGGCCTGCTGGCGTTTCGCACGGTGGACGAGGCCGCCGAGGCGATCGCCCGCGTGGACGCCGAGTACGCCGTGCACGCGCGCGCGGCCCGCGAGGTGGCGCAGGACCACTTCGAGTCGTCGCGAGTGCTGACGGCGCTGCTCGCGCGCGCCTGCGACTGAGGGCCCCGCGCGCATGTCCCGCCGCATCCGCCTCGCCCACGTCGGGCCCGTCGCCATGGCCATCCCACCCGCCGGCTCGGGATCCGTGGAGCTGATGACGTCGCTGCTCACCGAGGCACTGGTTCGCCGCGGCCTGGACGTCACCCTGTTCGCCACCGCCAACAGCCGGACGCTCGCGCGGCTGCACGCCACCTTCGACCGGGGCTACGTCGAGAACCCCGACATGTGGCCGTGGGAACTCTACGAGATGCTGAACCTCGCGGCCGCGGTCGAGCGGGCCGGCGAGTTCAACCTGATTCATTACCAGGCCGCGTACTACCCGATGTCGCTCGCCTTCGCACGGATCTCGCCCACGCCCATCGTGCAGACGCTGCACCATGCACCGTCGCCCGGCGAGGTGGCGCTGTGGTCGCGCTATCCGGAGATCCCCTTCGTCGCGATCTCGCGGGAGCAGGCCCGGCTGCTGCGCGGGGTGACGCTCGCAGGCACCGTCCTGCACGGCATCGACACCGCCAGCTTCGCCTTCCGGGCCACGCCCGACGACTACCTCCTGTTCCTCGGCCGTTTCACCGCGGGCAAGGGCGTGCTGCAGGCGATCGATATCGCCCGCCGCGCGGGATTGCGCCTGCTGCTCGCCGCGCCGGAGGACGATTACTACCGTGCCCAGGTGGCCCCGCAGGTCGACGGCACGCGCATCGCCTATGCGGGCGAGGTCGGACACGACGACAAGGTGCGCCTGCTCGGCGGCGCGCGGTGCCTGCTCTACCCCGTGCAGGCCGGCGAGCCGTTCGGCCTGGTCCTCCCCGAAGCGATGGCCTGCGGGACGCCGGTGGCGGCCCTCGACCGCGGCGCCGTGCGAGAAGTCGTCGAGGAGGGCGTCACCGGACGGATCTTCGCCGACGAGGACGCCCTGCTGGCAGGCCTGCCCGACGTGCTCGCCCTCGATCGCGCCCGCGTTCGCGCCCGCGCCGTCGAGCGGTTCGGCATCGACCGGATGGCTGACGAATACGTCGGCGTCTACCATCGTCTCCTCGAGGGAGGCGGCCGGTAGGCAGGATCCTTCCGATACACGCCCTCAAACACCCATGCGGCGCCTGCTCGCCATCTTCGCGCACCCCGACGACGAGTCGCTCGCCTGCGGCGGCACGCTGGCGCGCTGCGCCGACGCCGGAGTGGAGGTGACGCTGGTCTGCGCCACCCGCGGCGAGGCGGGCAGCATCGATCCGGCATGCGGCATTCGCCGCGAGGATCTGGGCGAGGCGCGCGCGGCGGAGCTGCGCGCAGCGGCCGGTGTGCTCGGCATCAGCGAGGTGGTGCAGCTGGCGTATCCCGACGGCATGCTCGAATGGGCCGACGCGGCACGCCTCGAAGCCGACCTCCATGCCGTGTTCGAACGCATCGCCCCCGATACCGTGATCACGTTCGGCGCCGACGGGCTGTACTGGCACCCGGATCACATCGCCATCTCGTGCCGCACGGCGGCCGTCGTGCGGGCTCGCGCCCACGTCCGTCCGGTGACGCTGTATGAGGTGACGATGCCGCCGGGCGCGATGCGCGACCTGGTGGCGGCGGTGCAGCGCCGCCCCGGCGGCACGGTTCGCGCCCCCTGGGGTCTCGCGGTCGAGGCCTTCGGCAAGGGCGCCCTCCCCCCGGCGGTGGCCGTCGACGTGTCGAGCGTCATCGACCGGAAGTGCGCCGCGCTGGCGTGCCACCGCAGCCAGCTCGCTGCGGAGAACCCGCTCGCTCGTCTCGACCACGATCTCGCGCTCGCCCACCTCGCCGTCGAGCACTTCCACGTCGCGCCCGGCAGCCCGCTGGCCAGCGGGTGGCTCGACACGCTCATGTCGAGGGGCTGACCGCACCGGCCCGATACCTGATTCCGCGAGCGGGCAGGTCCCTGTCGCGCGTCGTGCCGCGCGCGCCTGACCTCGAGAGCGGCGTCGTCGCCCGCGTGACGTCCGCGCGGCCAGCCTGCGGGCTCGGGAGCCCCCCGGGAGCGGAGACCGCACCAGGCAGGGGCTTTGCTTGCCGTGAAGCGACATGGCCGCAACAGCGCCCGTGACGCCCTTCGTACGCGCAATTCTTCTCCGGATCGGCAGTTTCGTCATCCTGCTGCTCCTCGCTGCGGTCGTCGGCGCGGCCGCCCAGCCGGCCGCACGCGGCGTCGAGAAGGCCGGTCCCCTGCCGGGGCCCCTCCCGATTCTCCCCGCGGACAACTGGTGGAACGCCGACGTCAGCCAGGCGCCGCTCGACCCACGCAGCGACGACTTCATCACGTTCGTCGGCCGCACGCGGCGCCTTCACCCCGACTGGGGCGCCGAGTGGGGTGACCAGGGGATCTACGGCATCCCTTACGTGGTCGTCCCGGGCAGCGAACCGCTCGAACCGGTTACCTTCGAGTACGACGACGAGAGCGATGCCGGCGCGCCCGGGCGGCCGCCGGGGTACCCGATCCCCGTCGAGGCGCGAACCGAACCGCGCTGGATCGAAGGCGGGACGCCGGGTGGCGGCACCGGGGGCGATCGGCACCTGCTGATCGTCGACCGCGATCATCGGCTGCTCTACGAGTTGTACGCCCTGCGCTGGGACGGCGGCCGGCAGCGCTGGTCCGCCGGATCGGGCGCGGTGTTCCCGCTCGACACCAACCTGCGCCGGCCCGACGGCTGGACGAGCGCCGATGCCGCCGGCCTCGCCATCCTGCCCGGCCTCGTGCGCTACGACGAAGCTTACGCACCCGCGCCGATCCGCCACGCCTTCCGCGTCACCGTGCGCGCCACCAACGGCTACGTCTACCCTGCCTCCCATCGCGCCGGATCCAACGGCTCGGCGCTTCCCATGGGCGCCCGCCTGCGGCTGAAGGCCTCGAAGAACATCTCGGGCTACGCCCCCCACCTTCAGCGGATCTTCCAGGCGATGAAGACCTACGGCCTCATCGTCGCCGACAACGGCACCGACATGTACGTGACCGGCACCTACGATCCGCGCTGGGACATGGATCCGATCGTGCCCGCGTTCCGCACGCTCACCGCAGACGATTTCGAGGTCGTGCAGCTCGGCTGGCGGCCACCGACGGGTCCGCCGCCGGCCCCGTCCGACGACGAAGATGAAGACGGGTTGCCGGACGACTGGGAACGCGCCAGCGGTCTCGACCCGGGCGATGGCACGGGTGACAACGGCCCGCGTGGCGACCCGGACGGCGACGGGGTCGACAACGCCGGTGAGCACGCCGCCGGCACGCACCCTCGCGGCACCTGGACACGCTGGCTGGCCGAGGGCGTCACCAGCGCCACCTTCTCCACACGGCTGGCGCTCTTCAACGCGTCGGAGGCGCCCGCGCACGTGCTCGTCCGGTTCGAGCGCACCGACGGGAGCGTGGTGAGCCAGTGGCGGACGCTCGCGGCGCACGAGCGGCAGACCGTGAACCCCTCGGCGCTGACGGGGTTGTCGGATGCGCAGTTCGGCATCCGGGTCGAGGCCGATGCCGAGGTGGTGGTTGATCGCACCGTCAGCTGGGACGTCACCGGCTTCGGCGCGCACGCGGAGACGGGCCTGCCGGCGCCGGCGCGTGAATGGTACTTCGCCGAAGGCGCGACGCACTCAGGCTTCCAGCTCTTCTACCTGTTGCTGAACCCGGGGGACCAGCCGGCCGAGGTGCGCATCGACCTCATGCGGCCGGGCGGGCGGCCCGTCATCACCCACACCCGCACCGTCGGGCCACACGCGCGCGAGACGGTCTGGGTGAACACGCTCGACCCGGCGCTGGCCGCGACCGACGTGTCGGCGGTCATCTCCACCGCGTCGCCGTCTGGCGTGGTGGCGGAGCGCGCGATGTACCTGAGCCGCGCCGACGGGACGTTCGTGGCCGGCCATGCGGCTGCCGGCGTCACGGCGCCAGCGTCGAGGTGGCTGCTCGCGGAAGGCGCGACGGGCTTCTTCGACATGTTCGTGCTGCTGTCGAATCCGGGGCCGCTGCCGGCCGAGGTCGCGCTCACCTACCTGCTGCCCGATGGCCGGTCGGTTCCCGACTCGCGCACGCTGCCGCCGTGGTCGCGCGAGACGGTCTGGGTCGACCTCGCGGCCCCTGAACTGGCCAGCACCGCCGTCTCGGTGATCGCGGAGACAGCGGCGGCGACTCCGATCGTCGTCGAGAGAGCCATGTGGTGGCCCGGAGATGGGTCGCGGTGGTACGAAGCGCACGCTTCGGCCGGCACGACCCGCGACGGCCTGTCGTGGGCCGTGGCCGACGGCGAGGCCGACGCGCGACGGGGATTGAGCACCTACGTGTTGATGGCCAACGTCGCGCCGGTGCCGGGCGTGGCGCGCGTTCGCGTGTTCTTCGAGGGCGGCGGCAGCGCCGAGATCTGGCGCGAGCTGCCCCCGGGCAGCCGTACGAGCGTCGACATCGGCTACGAAGTGCCCGGCGCCGACGGCAGGCGTTTCGCCGTGCTGGTCGACAGCATCGGCAGCGCGCCGGCGCCGCTCGCGGTCGAGCGGGCCACCTACTGGAACGTCCGGAGCGTGCACTGGGCGGCGGGAACCAATGCGCCGGCCACGCGCCTGCGCTGATGCCATCCGCGCGCGAGCGCGCACGCGGTGTCGACGCCCGTTGTGTGCGCTCCGTCGCTTACGGCTTCGCCTTCGCGATCCCCAGCGCGGCCAGGCGCGCAACGATGTCCGCGCCGGCCGTGCGCACGTTGACGTCGCGGTCGATGTAGAGGATGCGGCCGTCGACGCCGACGTAGAACGTCCAGCGAGACGGCCGGGGCCGTGCCGCATAATGCCGTCGTGGCTTTCCGGTACCGGCCAGAAGTCCTCGAGACCCTGCTGCGTCACGGGCTGGCTCCCCGCC
>WBZO01001500.1_pt1 | contig 36015 bp, 34 predicted proteins | sample 5204261 | NCBI WGS metagenome assembly WBZO01 (sample SAMN12412400, study PRJNA552823) | activated sludge metagenome | isolation source: activated sludge from anammox sidestream of wastewater treatment plant... | place: USA: North Carolina | collected 2017-09
GCCGCGAGCTGCGGCGGCGGCGTGTCGACGACGCGGCGCCCCTCCGCGCGGACGCGCGCGATGATGGCTTTGACCGCCTGGAACCGCGCCTCGAACTGCTCGTTGCCGACGATCTTGACCCGCTCGCCCTTCTTCAGGTGCTTGGTGATGAGGGCAACGAGATCGGTGAGCATGGCTTCGCCCTGCTTCTTCGTCATCTCATGATCCTCCGCCAAGGCCGCCGCGAGATGTTTCAGGGTGACCTTGTTGACACTGTTGCTCGCCGGCTTCTTGGCTGCCGGCTTGGCTTTCGGTTTTGCCGCCATGTTGAAATGCCCTCACTGGCGCGACGCGCGCCGTGTCCCCGATTAGGAGATTCGCGCGCGGGTGCGAAGCGTCGAAAGCCTTCGCCAACAGGGTTTTTCAGCAGGAAACAGGCGCTTTTTCGCAAGCGCGGGTAACGCCATGCGGCCGCGGGACAGCGGCTGCGCGCCTTCCTCAGCCGCCGCGGAAGCCGGTCGCAAGCACATAAAGCTCCGCCGAGCCGGCGCGGCTCGCCGGCGGCTTGACGTGACGCACGGTCGCGAAATCGCGCCGCAACTGCGCGAGCAGTTCGCCCTCGGTTCCGCCCTGCAAGACCTTGGCAAGGAAAACCCCGCCCGGCGCCAGCACCTCGGCGGCGAACGCGGCCGCCGCCTCGACCAGCCCGACGATCTTGAGATGATCGGTCTTACGGTGGCCGGTGGCGTTGGCCGCCATGTCCGAGAGAACGACGTCCGCCGGCCCGCCGAGCATCGCCTTGAGGCGGTCGGGCGCGTCGGGATCGAGAAAGTCGAGGACGAGGAATTCGACCCCCGGGACCGGATCCATGTCGAGCAGGTCGATCGCCACCACCCTGCCCCGGCCGGCCTCGACGCCGACGCGCTGCGCGGCGACCTGGCTCCAGCCGCCGGGCGCGGCGCCCAGATCGACGACGCGACAGCCGGGTTTCAGGAAACGATACTTGTCGTCGATCTCGATCAGCTTGTAGGCGGCGCGCGAGCGGAAACCCTCGCGCTTGGCGCGCGCGACATAGGGATCGTTGAGCTGGCGGTCGAGCCACAGCTTGGACGACAAAGTGCGGCTCTTGCCGGCCTTGACGCGCACCTTCAGGTCGCGACCGCGTCCGCCGCCGCGCGCAGACGTCATTGCGAATGGCCCTCCGCCCAGATGCGGTCGTCGCGCATCATCTGGACCAGCATCCCCTCGCGCAGGCCGCGGTCGGCGATGCGCAGGCGCGTGCACGGGAAGGTGCGCCGGATCGCTTCCAGGATCGCGCATCCGGCCAGCACAAGGTCGGCGCGCTCGAACCCGATGCAGGGATTGGCCGCTCGTTCGTCGTAGCTCATCGCCAGCAGGCGCCGCATCACGCCGGTAATTTCGGAATCGCTCATCCAGGAGCCGTCGACGCGGCGGCGGTCATAGCGCCGCAGCGCAAGGTGAACGCCGGCAATAGTCGTCACCGTTCCCGACGTTCCCAGAAGATGCACGCGCAGCGGATCGTGCCCGCTCTGGGCCGCCGCGAACGGCGCGATATGGCCGGCCACTTCCGCGATCATCGCCTCGAAAATGTCGGGCGTGACGACGATGCCGCCGTGCCGCTCGGCAAGCGTGACGACACCGACCGGCAGCGAGATCCAGTCGCGCATGGCGGGCGCGGGCGGACCGTGACGGGCGGCTTCGGGATGGCCGAGCCGCACGATCTCCGAGGAACCGCCGCCGATATCGAACAGGACCGCGCCGTCCGCCTGCGGATCGATCAGCGGCGTGCAGCCGGTGGCCGCAAGAAGCGCCTCGGTCTCCCGGTCCACCACTTCGAGGTCGAGGCCGACCTGGTCGCGCACCCGGGACAGGAAGGCGACGCCGTTCTCGGCGCGCCGGCAGGCTTCGGTCGCGATCAAGCGCGCGCGCGTGACGCCGCGGTTGCGCATCTTGTCGCGGCAGATTTTCAACGCCTCGACCGCGCGCTCGATCGCCGGCTCGCCCAGCCGTCCGGAGGCGGTGATGCCCTCGCCCAGCCGGATGATGCGCGAGAAGGCGTCGATCACCCGGAAGCCGTCGTGGGTCGCACGCGCCACCAGCAGGCGGCAATTGTTGGTGCCGAGATCGAGCGCGGCATAGGTCGGACCATAGAGGTCCGTCCCGTGTCCGCCGCCGTCCAAGCGCGGATGCAAGGGCGCACCGCGATCCCGCGTCGCCCGGATTTCGGCCCGAGGCTCGCGAAATGCACGCTCACGCGCGGGATCGAGGCCGGTCGCCCGGGCCTCGTCGTCCATTGTGTTCGTCCTGCCGCGCCGAAGGCAATGCCGCCCTGCAGCCGGCGTGTTTCCACTGATCGGCGCAAAGTTTAAAGAGTGAGCGTCCTTCGCGCAACCGCCGCATGGCCGGGTCGCGGCGCGCGCCTTGTGGCGGCCGCCTGCCGCCGCTATTTCAGACCTTTCCGCCGGAAATGCCCGATGAACATCCGAGAAAAGACCGCAGCGACCGCCGACGGCCTGGCGCTCTCGAAATTCGGGATCGGCCAGCCGGTCGCACGGACCGAGGATCCGGTGCTCGTCCAGGGGCTCGGCCGCTATACCGACGACCTCAACCTACCCGGCCAGGCCTATGCCGTGATGGTGCGCTCGGTGCATGCGCACGGCGTCATCCGCGGCATCGACCTTGACGCCGCGCGCGCGATGCCCGGCGTGCTCGGCGCCTTCGGCGGCGGCGACCTTGCGGGCTACGGCCCGCTCAAATGCACGGTGCCGTTCAAGAACCGCGACGGCTCGGACATGACCAAGCCGCCGCGGCCGGCACTCGCCGCCGGCAAGGTGCGCTTCGTCGGCGATCCGGTGGCGTTCGTCGTCGCCGAGACCCTGGCGCAGGCGAAGGATGCCGCCGAAGCGGTGACGGTGGATATCGATCCGCTGCCGGCGGTGACGCTGGCGAGCGAGGCGGTGAAAGAAGGCGCGCCGCAGCTCTACGACGAGGCGCCGGGCAATATCGCGCTCGATTATCACTATGGCGACAGCGCGCAGGTGGCAGAGGCGTTCGCGCGCGCCGCGCACGTCACGCGGCTGCCGCTGCGCAACAGTCGTGTCGTCGTGAACGCGATGGAGCCGCGCGCCGCCGTCGCCCTGTACGATCCCGCCCGCACACATTTTACCCTGCACGCGCAGAGCCAGGGCACGTTCGGCATGAAGGGCCAGCTCGTCGACATTCTCGGCACCACGCCCGACAAGGTGCGCGTGCTGACCGGCCAGGTCGGCGGCTCGTTCGGCATGAAGGCGCCGGTCTATCCGGAATATGTCTGCATCCTGCACGCCGCGCGCGCGCTCGGCCGTCCGGTCAAATGGACCGACGAGCGCTCCGGCTCGTTCGTGTCCGACCATCACGGCCGCGATCACGAGATGACGGCGGAGCTCGCCCTCGACAAGGACGGGCATTTCCTCGCCGTGCGCCTCACCGGTTACGCCAATATGGGCGCGTTCCTCGGCACCGTGGCGCCGCTGATGGCAACGCTCAATGCGGTGAAGAACACCCCGAGCGTGTATCGCACGCCGCTGCTCGAAGTGTCCTCGAAATGCGTCTTCACCAACACCACGCAGGTGTCGGCCTATCGCGGCGCCGGACGGCCAGAAGGCAATTACTATATGGAGCGGCTGATCGACGAGGCCGCCCGCGAAACGGGGATCGACCGCCTCGCATTGCGCCGGCGCAATCACATCCGGCCGCGCCAGATGCCGTTCAAGGCCGCCTCCGGCATGACCTATGACAGCGGCGATTTCCCTGCCGTGTTCAAGGAGGCGCTCGCGGCCGCCGACGTGCAAGGCTTTGCGAAGCGCCGGCGCGAGAGCCGCAAGGCGGGCAAGCTGCGCGGGCTCGGCATCGGCAGCTATCTGGAAGTCACCGCCCCGCCGAACCGGGAAATGGGCGGCATCCGCTTCGAGGCCGACGGCACCGTCACCATCGTCACCGGCACGCTCGATTACGGCCAGGGCCACGCTACCCCGTTCGCGCAGGTGCTGAGCGAGAAGCTCGGCGTGCCGTTCGAGCGCATCCGGCTGTCGCAGGGCGACAGCGACGCACTGATCGCGGGCGGCGGCACCGGCGGTTCGCGCTCGATCACCGCAAGCGGCATGGCGATCGTGGAGGCCGCGGCCCTCGTGATCGAACGCGGCCGGCAGATCGCAGCCCATGTGCTGGAGGCGGCGGAGACCGATATCGTGTTCGAGCGCGGACGCTTCGTCATCGCTGGCACCGACCGTTCGGTCGGCATCATGGAGCTTGCGGCGCGGCTGCGCGGCGGCCTCGCGCTGCCGCCCGGCGTGCCGTCCTCGCTCGACGTCTCGCATGCGAGCGAGCCGGTGCCCTCCGCGTTTCCGAACGGCGCCCATGTCGCCGAAGTCGAGATCGATCCGCAGACCGGCACGGTCGCGCTCGTGCGTTATTCCTCGGTCAACGATTTCGGCACGCTGATCAACCCGCTGCTGGTCGAGGGCCAGGTGCATGGCGGCGTCGTGCAGGGCCTCGGCCAGGCGCTGCTGGAGCAGGCGCTCTATGACGACAGCGGCCAGCTTCTCACCGGCTCGTTCATGGATTACGCAATGCCGCGTGCGCACGATGTCTGCGACATCGGCTTCTTGAGCCATCCGGTGCCCGCCCGCACCAATCCGCTCGGGACGAAAGGCTGCGGCGAGGCCGGATGCGCGGGCGGCCTCGCCTCGATCATGAACGCCATCGTCGATGCGCTCTCCGTCCTCGGCATCCGCCACATCGACATGCCGGCGACGCCGGAACGCGTCTGGCGCGCGATCCGGGACGCAAGCGGCACAAACGGCGCATGATCCGCCTCGCGGCCGCGATCGCCTTTGCCGCGGTCCTGCCGCTTTCGCCCGCGTTCGCCGAGCAGCGCCAGCAGGACGTGGGGGCGACCGACTTTGCGACCTATGTCCGCAACCTGTGGCCGCAGGCGCAGGCGCGCGGCATCACGCGCGCGACCTTCGATCTCGCCTTCACCGGCGTGACGCCCGACGCGGACGTCATCGCCGCATCAAAAAAGCAGGCCGAGTACGGCCGCCCGGTCGGGACCTATGTCGCGGGCGCGGTGTCGCCCGGGCGCCTGTCGGGCGGCCGGCAGCAGCTTGCGAAATGGGCCGACACGCTTGCGGTCGCCGAACGCCGCTACGGCGTCGACCGCGCGATGCTCGTTGCGATCTGGGGCATGGAGACGAGCTACGGCGGCTATTACGGCAACAAGGACATCATCCGCTCGCTGGTGACGCTGGCGGCGAGCGGCTATCGCGAAACCTTCTGCCGCGAGGAATTGCTGCATGCGCTGACCATCCTGCAGCAGGGCCATATCGCGCGCGACAGGATGACCGGTTCGTGGGCGGGCGCGATGGGCCAGCCGCAATTCATTCCCTCGAGCTTCATGCGCTGGGCGGTGGATTTCTCCGGCGACGGCAAGCGCGACATCTGGACCAACGTGCCCGACGTGATCGGCTCGATCGCCAATTATTTCCGCGAGAATGGCTGGCAGCCCGGCCTGCCCTGGGGATACGAGGTGACGGTGCCGCGCGGTTTCGATTTGGCGAAGAGCCGCGCGGGCTTTGCCGAGTGGAGCGCGCGCGGCCTGCGCCGCGCCGACGGCGGCGCGCTGCCGGCAACCGGCGACGCCTATCTTCTGTTTCCGACCGGCGCGGACGGGCCGGCCTTTCTCGTCACCGCGAATTTCGAGGCGATCAAGCGCTACAATATCTCCGACGCCTATGCGCTGGCGGTGGCACATCTCGCCGACCGGCTGCGCGGCGGAAAACCGTTCGTCACGCCCTGGCCGAAGGACGACAGGCAGATGTCGCGCTCTGACCGCATCTTTTTGCAGCGCGACCTCGCCGCGCGCGGCTTTCGCGTCGACAATTTCGTCGGCCAGATGGATTTCGTGCAGCGCGACGCCGTCCGCGCGATGCAGGCCAAAGCCGGCCTGCGCCCCGACGGCCACCCGACCGGCGATCTCCTGCTCTGGCTCGCGGCCAATCCGCCTTAGCGGAACGCATACGAAGCGCACGCCGCCGCATTGCGCATTTGTGCAAACCGCGATCGCAAGGCGCGCCGGCCGCCCGCGGCGGATTCTTGCATCCGCTTTCGATATATATTATTGGATATATCGAACTGCCGCGCGGCCGGCAGGAGCACGGAATGGAGCGGATCGTGGGCACGACGGTGGATATTGCGGAACTGACGGTCTGCGAGGTGGACGAAAGCGGCCGCCTCATCCGTCTCGGCGCGCGCGACCGCGCCGGCGCGCCCGTTACCATCACGCTGTCCCTCGACCAGGCGGAAAGCATCATGATGACGCTGCCGCATCTGCTCAAGAAGGCGCTGCACGCGCGCACCAACGACCCGCATTACCGCATCGTCTTTCCGCTCGGCCGCTGGACGGTGGAGCAGGTGGAAGGCCATGCGTGCCTGATCATGACGCTCGGCACCGCCGACGGATTCGAGGTGTCGTTCGGCGCGCCGCCTGACATGTCGCGGGCGCTGGCCGCGGTGCTGAAACAGGCGGCGCTTGCCGTCGACAGCCGCATCGGCGCGGACGCGTGGCGCGCGAGCTGCGGTGCGCTCAACTGAACCGGCCTGCGCGGCGCGCGCCGCGCTCACAACATGCTGTCGAGCCGGTCGAACCGGATGACCTCCACGAGATCGCCCGCCTGCGCGGGGGGCGCGAACGGCCGGCGCCGCACCAGGACGTCGGCATGGGTCAGCGTCATCAGCATGGAACTGTCCTGTGTCGGGAAGGTCTCGACGCAGGCCCGTCCGTCCGCCGCGATTTCCAGGCGGGCGCGCAGATAATCCAGCATCGCCCGCTCGAAGACGGGTTGCGTGTTCGCAAGCCCGAGCATCGCCGCCATTGCCGGGCGCAGGAACAGAAGCGCACAGACAAGCGCCGACACCGGATTGCCCGGCAGGCTGAGCACCGGCAGGCCGGCGGCCTGCCCGAACATCAGCGGTTTGCCCGGCCGCATCGCGATGCGCCAGAAATCGAGCGCGAAGCCGCGCTCCGCGAGCCCGGCATGCACGAGGTCATGCTCGCCGACCGAAGCGCCGCCAGTCGTGACCAGCAGGTCGGCGGAGCGGGCGCGATCGAGCGCGGCCGCAATCGCCTCGCGCCGGTCGGCAACGATCCCGAGATCGACCGGCGCGCCGCCCCATCCGGCGATGGCGGCGGAGAGCGCGACGCTGTTCGAGCCCACGATCTGGTCCTTGCCGGGCGTCTCGCCCGGCGGGACAAGCTCGTCGCCGGTCGCGAGCACGGCCACCTTCGGCTTGCGGATCACCGGCACGGCATTGTGACCCGCCATCGCAAGAAGCCCGACGCGGCGCGCGGTCAACACTTCGCCGCGCGTTGTGCAAACCGCCCCGGCCGGAAAATCGAAGCCGGCGGGGCGGATGAATTTGCCTTTCGCCGGCACCGCGTCGATCGTGACGTGGCCGTCGCTCTCGCTCGCGTCCTCCTGCAGCGCGATAAGGTCCGCGCCGCGCGGCATCGTGGCGCCGGTGAAGATGCGAACGCAGGTGCCGGGCGCGACAATGCCGTCGAAACTTTCGCCCGCGCGCGACGCTCCGATCCGCCGCAGCCGCAGGGGCAGCGAAGCTGCGTCCTGCGACCGCAACGCATAGCCATCCATCGACGAGACGGCGGCCGGCGGATGGCTGAACCTCGCCCGGATGTCTGCAGCGAGCACGCGGCCGAGCGCATCCGCAAGGGCCACGCTTTCGTTGCCGAGGACGTCAAGCGCGCCGACGATGCGCGAGCGCGCCTCCTCCACCGACAACAGCGGCGCCTTCTCCCTGTCGTCCGGCCGCGCCTGGGCGCCCACCGCTCCGCCGTCCACAGACATTCCCGTCGTCTCCGTGCGAAAGCGCTCAGTCTATCCCGACCATCACATCGGACGCCTTGATCACGGCATAGGCCGATCCGCCCTTCTGGAGCTTCAGGTCGTCCAGGGCCTGGTGACGATCGAGCCGCCGACATCGATGCGCACATGCGCCGTGGTCTGTCCTTTGGTGACTTCGACGATCGTGCCTTTGAGAACGTTGCGGGCGCTGAGTTTCATCTGGCCGCTCCTGTTGTGGAAAAGCAGATCGCGGATCCTTCCGGCGGCATCATCTGAGCGGACCCAGCAGGGGCTCGCGCGCCGCCGCGTCGATCTCGACTTGATAGAAGAGTCGATAGAAGCCGGCGGCGGTTTCCGCAAGATCGGATTGCCGGTCCTGCGGAAAGAAAAGCCCGGAAAGCCATTCGAGGCCGATGAAACGGTTCACCGAGGGCGGAAAATCGATCCAGCCGTAGGGAAGCGCGGGGCTGAGGAAGACGCGGTTGCGCCGCACCGCCTCGATCTGCGACCAGCCCGGCAGGGTCCGCACCGTCTCGAAGAATTTGCGGTCGACGGTGATGATGGTGTCGGGATTCCACGCCAGAAGCTGTTCCAGCGAGGCGTCGTAGAGACCCCCCTCGCCCAGCGCGGCGTCGGCGACATTGATGCCGCCGGCGCGCTCGATGATCTCGGTATTGATCGAGCCGCGGCCGCCTGTCTCCAGCCCGTTCGGCCGGCGCGCGAGATAAACGCGCGGCCGCTTGTCCGGCGGCACGGCTTGCGCCGCGTGCGCGGCCTCGCGCAGGACGTTTTCCGCGTATGCGCGATCTGCTCGGCGCGCTCGCGCACGCCCGCGATATCGCCCAGCATCCTGATGGCGGCGACCGTGTTGTCGAAGCGGCCGTCGATCAAAATATAGGGAATGCCGGTCTGTTCCTGCACGCGGTCGGCGAGCGAGACATAGGTATTGGCGATGGAACCGAAATCGACGATCAGGTCCGGCTTCGCCGCAAGGATGACTTCGAGGTTCGCCGTTCCGCCGCGCCCCGTGATACGGCCGATCTCCGGCAGCCTGGCCGCCGCGGGCGCGAGGAACGCGGCTTCCGCCGGGCTCGGCTTGCGATTCCAGCCGACGAGCTTTTCGGGCGCAAGCACATAGACCAGCACGGACGCCGGCGGACCGGCCGCCACGATCCGCTCGATCCGGTCGGGAATTTCGATCCTGCGGCCCGCGGAATCGACGACGATGCGCGCAGACGCGGTTTCGAGCGCCGACACCGCGAGCAGCACGCCCGCGCCGTCAGCGGCTGGCGGCCGCCTGCGGGCTGCGATCGGGTGCGCGCCGTAACGATGCATTGCCATGCCGGTCTCCCGTTCGGACATTCGCCCAAGATCTCAACAATCATGGGCCGGACGGGCATGATTTGACTTTAGGCAATATATTTATCTGGATACATCGTAGCAATCAAACCCGATGTCCCCGCGCAGGTCCGGACCGGTCCGCCGGTCGCGCCGCCTGCGTCGACATTTTTTTCGCTACGCGAACGCGGGCCGGCCCCATCCCGGTCCGCCGGCGCACCCACGGGAGCCGTCGCTTGCCTTCCTCGTTATATTCATATAGATATTACGATATCGACGATATGGACGGCCAAGCTGCGGGCGTCCGTGCCTGTCCCCGGGGCCGCTTGGCGCGTGCCGTCAGCAGCCCCGGGACTTTTTCCCGGCGCACGCCGCATTCTCCCCGACCGCGCGACAGCGCACGTCTTCCGCACCCTTGCAGGCGCCCCACCTCGGGCGCGCCGCACGCGCCGTCTTCGCACGCGACAGGCAGCGATCTCATTTTTTCCGGCAGCGATCGTTCTTTCGCCGCCGAAGGGCGCGCCGACGAGCGCGCATCCGGCGCTATGACGTTTTGTCCCACGTATCCAGGGAGATGAGGTTTTGACTTACGTCATATCTATATGAATATAACGATAAATATAACGAAAAAACAATCCAGAGAAACAGAACAAAACCAAACTCAAGTCGAACGAAAGCTACAGGGGCTGGGTCATGAAATGTCTATCAAGGAATATCCTGCTTTCCGGCGTCGCGCTGACGGCGCTCGCATCGACGGCACTCGCACAGCAACGACAGGACGTGTTTTCGCTCGGCGAGATCAACGTCACCGCCTCGGGTGACGGGGGCACCGGCGTGGGAAGCGCCGTCGTCACGCGCGACGAAATCTGGAATTTCGACCGCGGCTCGCTCGACCGCGCCGTCAACACGGTCCCGGGCGTGGTCAGCACGTTCGATTCGAACGGACGGCGCAACGAGAGCGACGTGTTCGTGCGCGGCTTCGGCCGCTGGCAGGTCCCGCTGATGATCGACGGCGTGCGCGTCTATCTGCCCGCCGACAACCGGCTGGATTACAGCCGCTTCCTGACCGCCGACATTTCGGAAATCCAGATCCAGAAGGGATACGCCTCGGTGCTCGACGGCCCCGGCGGCATGGGCGGCGCCATCAACCTCGTCACCCGCAAGCCGGTGAAGCCGTTCGAGGCCGAACTGCAGGGCGGCCTGACCTTCGGGCGCAACGGCGCGCAGGAAGGCTGGAACACCTACGCGATGCTGGGCACCCGCCAGCAGAACTATTATCTGCAGGGCAGCGTGAACGCGACCGATCGCGATTTCTGGACGATGTCCGGGAAATACCAGCCGACCGCGACCTCGCTGGAGGACGGCGGCCGCCGCAACGGCTCCGACACGAGCGACTGGCGCGTCAGCCTCAAGGCCGGCTACACGCCCAACGCCACCGACGAGTACACGATCAACTTCATCAAGCAGTCGGGCGAAAAAGGCGCGCCGCTGAACGTCTACAACAATCCGCCCGTGCCCCCGAACAGCTACTGGCGCTGGCCCTGGTGGGACATCCAGAACATCTACTGGCTGTCCAATACCCAGCTCGGCGATGCGTCCTATGTGAAGACCAAGCTCTACTACAACACGTTCGAGAACGCGCTCGATGCGTTCGACAACAATACCTACACGACGCAGTCGGCGAACGGGCGCTTCCGCAGCTTCTACGAGGACAATGCCCGCGGCGGCAGCATCGAGCTCGGCACCCGCCTGATCCCGCAAAACACGCTGAAGGCCGTGGTCCATTACCGGGCCGATACCCACACCGAATGGAACCACAACCGCCCGACGCATCCGACGCTCAGCTCGATCGAGCCGCAGCAGAAGCAGTCGCAGGAGACCTGGTCCTTCGCCGCGGAGAACACGTTCCACCTGTCGCCGTCGGTCGATATCGTGACCGGCGTGAGCTACGACAAGTACGAGATCACCAAGGCGGAAGAGTTCAACAGCACGACGCGATCGATATTCAATTATCCGATCGGCGGCTCCGACGCGTTCAACTGGCAGGCAGCGGCGATCTGGCGCTACAGTGACACCGGCCAGCTCCACGCCAGCGTGTCCGACCGCTCGCGCTTCCCCACCATCTTCGAGCTCTACAGCACCCGTTTCGGGACGGCGATGCCCAATCCCAATCTCGGCCCGGAGCGCGCGCGCAACTACGAGCTCGGCTGGAAGGAGCGCTTCGCCAACGACACCAAGGTGTCGGGCGCGGTCTTCTACAGCGACGTCACCGACCTGATCCAGACCGTCCAGGTCTCGGCCGGCACCACGCAGAACCAGAATGTGGGAGACGGCCACTTCTACGGCTACGAGGCGTCGCTGGAGACGCGGCTCGCACCGATGCTGCGGTTCGGCGGCAACTACACCTATATCCACCGCACCATCCAGGACGCGTCGCAGCCCAACCTGCGCCCCACCGGCGTGCCGACGCACAAGACCTTCCTCTACATGGTCTGGCAGCCCTGGGAACGGCTGTCGGTCACGCCGAGCCTCGAAGTCACCAGCAACCGCTGGAGCGACGTCTCGACCAATCCGGTCCAGGCCTTCCCCTACACGCTGACCGGCGCCTACACGCTGTTCAACGTGCAGGCCGACTACAAGGTGGCGAACGGACTGGAACTGGCCGCCGGCATCAAGAACATCCTCGACCAGAACTATGAGCTTGCATGGGGGCTGCCGCAGCCGGGCCGCAGCTACTATGTGAAAGCGAAAGCGACGTTCTGATCTGCACGCGCGCCGTTTGGGAACGGGAGCCTGGCGACCAACGTGGAATGGGTGTTCCGCGCTCGGTCGGCAGGCTCTCGTCCCTTTGGACATGCCTCTTGCCGCAAACGCAATGCGCGGCGAGCGTAAAACACAATGCGGGGCGAGCGGAGCGCCCGCCCCACTCCGCTCAGAGATCGGGATCCACCTGATCGTCGCCGGGCTGGCGCGGCGCGGGCGGCGTAAATACCGTCCGATCGGGTTTGAGATCGAGCAGCGGCGTGCCGTCGATGCAATCGAGCCCGCGCACGGCGAGCACATGTCCCTCGACGGCCACGAGCGCGACGACGCTGGTCGCGATCGGATTGGGACGCAACGGCGATCTCAGGCTGAAGGTGCCGCGCACGTCGCCATCGCTGCGCGGGGCCTGCCGCAGGAGGTCGCGCCTGGCGAGGTGGAGCCAGTACAGCACCTCGATCCAGCTATAGGCGCCGATGCCGTCGAGCGCTGCGGCCCATTGCGGGAAAACTTCGATCCGGCAGAGCGGGCCGTCGAGGCGTCCCTACCGCGGACATTGCAGACGATCGGTCCATGGCGTGCGGATCCGTTCGATGAAGACCAGGCCGGCGTCGGTGGCCGGCGGCCCTTCGGCGGCGATCTCGTTTGGCCGGAGCGTGTTCATCCCCGCCCGCGCCTGCCGGACCTGCGCATACCCGCTTGCCCGCGCTGTCAGACCACCGCCGCCACCGGCACGCGCATGCCGTCATGACGGCGTGCCCGCAGCACGACCTTCTGCGCCGACTTGCCGAAGAAATGATAGCCGGAGCCGCCTTCGGCGAGAATGTCGAGAAACTCGTTCGGATGCGTCACCTGGATGCTGCCGAGAATGTCGCATCCGCGACGCAGATAGGCATCCGGCACGAGCCCGACGGTCGGACCGACCACGACCTTGCAGGCGTCCGGCCGGGCCATGGCGAGGATGTCGTCGAGCGTGTCGTTGAGCAGCGTCGTGCCGGTGACCAGGATGACGTCGGCCTGCGGCACGATCTCGGCGGTCTGCGAGGCATGCCGGTAGAACGGCATCTCGTCGGCCTTGAGCGTCGCCGGATCCTGCTCCAGCACCACGAACCGCTGCCCGCGCTGCTTGAGCGCGCGCAGGAACGGAACGAACGCCCCCACCACGACGACGAACTGACCCGGGCGGATATTCGCCGCGTCGAACGCATCGATGCCGGATTCCAGATCGACGTCGGGATGCGGCCGGCAATCCCAGCAATAGGCGGCCAGCGCATTCATGGCCGCAACCGCGACCGCGCGGCGGATGCCGTTCTCGTGATGGACGTCGTCGAGGAAACCGATCGCCGGCCGGCCGCGCATCTTTCCCGGAAACGGCATGGCATGCGCCGAGCTCGGGCAGCACACGGCCTCCGGTATCGTCTTGACCGGGGTCGCGCAGGCGCCGACATGGCCGGTGGCGAGCTTCACGCCGGTGAAGAAAAGGCCGACCACCGCGCGCTCGATCGGGATTTCGGCGATCCCCTCCGGCGCGAATTTGCGGATCGCCTCGATCGTCTCGGACAAGAGCCCGTCATTCATCTGCATCTCCATCCATCGTCCCGGCGATGCCATCATAAAAACTCAAGGCCCTGATGTCCGGGATTGCCTTGATTTCGGTCAGTTGCCGCCTGCGGGCGGCATTTTCGCCGGTCCCGCGGACAATTCCTTTCCGCCCTTTACGCCGGGGGTTTTTCGTGCGACATTCGATATATATTCGTAAATATAGCGTAAGGTCGAGCGTGTCATCGATGTCCGGACAGTTTCGGGGCGGCGGCGCGGCGGTGCCCGCCTCCGCAAGGGCGTGAATGCAGATGGCTTCCGTATCCGACGACTTCGGGCCGAGGCTTGCCGCCGTTGTCTTCGAGCCCGGCGAGGACGCAGGCAGCGGCGTCGACGCGATCCTGCGCCAGACGGTGACCGCGCTCCGGCTTCAGGGTGCGCGCGTTGGCGGCATCGTGCAGGTCATCGGCAAGCGCTGGTCGGCCTGCCGGCGCGTGATGATGGTCGAGGACATTCTGACCGGCGAAACACTGAAGATATCGCAGGATCTCGGCGTGCATGCGCAGGGCTGCATTCTCGACCAGGCCGCGCTGACGGACGCGGCGGCGATGTTCCGTCTCGCCATGGACAGGGGCGTCGACGTCCTGATCGGCAACCGCTTCGGCGAGCAGGAGGCGGAAGGTCGCGGCCTGCGTGCCGAATTCGCGGATGCCGCGCTTGCGGGTTTCGTCGTGCTCACGGCCGTGGCGACCAAGCATATCGACGCCTGGACCGCGTTCGGCGGCGGCTTTGCGGTCACGCTCGAGCCGTCGCCGCAGATCGTGCTCGACTGGGCCGTGCGCGCGCTTGCCGCGCGCACCCCGGCCCAGGTCGATGCCGCCTGACGGCACGCGCTCAATCGTCGTCGCGGCCGGGCTGGTAATGCTTCCTGAATTCGGAGAACGCCGTGTTGGCTTCGTCGGAGAAACGCTTCTCCACGTTGCGATAGGTCTCGACCAGACGCCGGCCGAAATCGGTGACCTGCGCGCCGCCGCCGTGCGAGCCACCCATCGAGGCGACCACGACCGGCTTGTCGAACATGCGGTTCATGGCGTCGACCAGGAGCCAGGCGCGCCGGTAGGACATTTCCAGCCGCCGGCCGGCCGCGGAAATCGATCCGGTTTCAATGATCCGCTCGAGCAGGGAGATTTTTCCCGGACCCAGACGGCGCTCGCCGGCAAAATCGAGGCGGATCGAGGGGAGAATCTTGCACGACGGACGCGACTCCGTTCGCGCCGCGGCTGCTTTTCGTACACGACCTGCCATCTCGCCCACCGGGAATCATCACGCATTCGATCCTGTAACTTTACTGTCTGCGGCTGCGCCGGAAAAGCGCCTTGCCCGGACGCGCCCTGCGGCAACCTGCCGGGCAGGACCGGGCTCCCGGGCGGCCGCGGCGTTCGGCAAGGCGGAGCGCTTGTCGTCCCGCGCCGGCGATGCTCTGATGGCCGGAGCATTGCCGCCGGCCGATGGGCCGGACCGGCAGGCGCACGGCGAACCGCAGCCTGCATGAGGCTTTCGCCGCGGCCGGACAGGCCGATACCTTTCTCGTTCATCGCGCTGCTGCGCGCGCGGCGCTGCGAACATCTTCCGGCTTGCGGCCGGCGGAACTCCGCAAAGCCGGACGGACCTGCGAGGCGCGATGCGGCCGTGCGACGATCGATGCGGGCAATGCGACCGACGGGACGGACCGGATGCCGGCTGGCGCCGCGGGAAGAAAAGAGAGGAAAGCCATGCTGTCGCGCCGTTCGCTGATCGCGGGTCTTACCGGCGCCCTCGCCCTGCCGCTGCGTGCCCGCGCCCGGACGGCAACCGACGATACCGGGCGCGTCCTGAAAATCCCCGAGACGGTCGCGCGCGTCTTCCCGGCCGGGCCGCCGGCGGCGATCCTGCTCTATACCCTTGCGCCCGATCTCCTGATCGGCTGGCCGCGCGCGCTCAGCCCGCAAGAGCGCGCCTTGCTGCTGCCCGACATCGGCGCGCGGCCGGAAACCGGCCGCATCACCGGCCGCGGCAACACCGCCAATCTCGAACGGGTGCTGTCGTTCAAGCCTGATCTCATCCTGGATGTCGGCTCGATCAATCAGACCTATCTGTCGCTCGCCGAACGCGTGCAGGAGCAGACCGGCATTCCTTATGCGCTGCTCGACGGCCGCTTCATCGATCTGCCGGCGGCCTATCGCAAGCTCGGGGCGCTGATCGGCCGCGCGAACGAGGGCGAGAGCCTCGCCGGTCACGCCGCCCGCATGCTCGACACCGTCACGCAGCGCATTGCGGATATCGCGCCCGAACGGCGCCCGCGCGTCTATTACGGCCGCGGTTCGCGCGGGCTGGAGACCGGTCTCGGCGGCTCGATCAATGTCGAGACGCTGGAACTGATCGCGCGCAACGTCGCGGCCGGACGGCAGGGCGGGCTGGCCATCGTATCGATCGAGCAGGTGCTGGTCTGGAATCCCGACGTGATCGTCACCATCGAGCGCGACTTCGCCGCCAGCGTGAAGAGCGATCCGGCCTGGGCGAGCGTCGCGGCGGTGCGGGCCGGGCACGTGCATCTCGCGCCGGCGCTGCCGTTCGGCTGGGTGGATTTCCCGCCGTCCGCCAACCGGCTGATCGGACTGTGGTGGCTTGCGAAAATCCTCTATCCTGAGCGTTTCCCCGAAAGTATCGGCGAGATTGCGCGCGAATTCCATCTGCGCTTCTATCACGTCGCGCCGACCGAAGCGCAGATGAACGCAGTCCTGACCGGGAGGTAACGTGCGCTCCACGCTTCCGGGTACGCTCATAGCGCTCGCGGTGCTGGTCGCGGGCTTTGCGGTCGCGTTCCTGGTCGGCCGCTTTCCGGTGTCGGCCGCCGAAATCGTGACGGTGCTGTGGAGCAAGCTCACCGGTAGCGCGTCGGGCGTGCCGCCGGCGGTCGAAGCGGTGGTCGCGCAGGTGCGCGGGCCGCGTGTGCTGGCGGCGTTCCTGGTCGGCGCCGCGCTCGCCATCGCCGGCGCCGCGTTCCAGGGCCTGTTCCGCAATCCGCTGGTCTCGCCCGACATTCTGGGCGCATCGTCGGGCGCGGCGCTCGGCGCCGTGCTCGGCATCTATCTCTCGCTCGGCGTGTTCGCGATCCAGGCTTGCGCCTTCGCCGGCGGACTGGTCGCGGTTGCTGGCGTTTACATGATCGGCACCGCGATCCGCACGCGCGATCCGGTGCTCGTGCTGGTATTGTCCGGCGTCGTCATCGGCGCGCTGCTGGGCGCGGGCGTCGGGCTCGTGAAATATCTCGCCGATCCCTACAACCAGCTTCCGGCCATGACCTTCTGGCTGCTGGGCAGTCTTGCCGCCGCCAATATGTCCGATCTCATATTGCTGCTCGGCCTCGTGCTCGTGGGCAGCATGGTGCTGCTCGCCTTGCGCCACCGCATGAACGTGATGTCGCTGCCCGAGGAGGAGGCGCGCGCGCTCGGGGCGCCGACGACGCCGCTGCGCATCGCCATCATCGCGGCGGCGACGCTCGTGACCTCCGCGAGCGTCGCGACCGCGGGCATCATCGGCTGGGTCGGGCTCGTGGTGCCGCATCTGGCGCGCTCGCTGGTGGGGCCGGACTTCGCGCGCCTCCTGCCGGTGTCGGCCATTCTCGGCGGCGGGTTCCTGCTCTTCATCGACACGCTTGCGCGCACCATGGCGCAGATCGAGGTCCCGCTCGGCATCCTCACCGCGGCGCTCGGCACGCCGTTCTTCATCTGGCTGCTCGCGCGTGTGAGCAGGACATGGTCGTGAGCGCATGAGCATCGAGGCGCGCGACCTATCGATCGGCTATGCAGACCGGCTTGTCGGGACGGGCCTGAACGTGCGGCTCGCGCAAGGCGAAGTGCTCGCCTTGCTCGGGCCAAACGGCGGCGGCAAGACCACATTGCTCAAGACGCTGCTCGGGCTTCTTCCCGCGCGCGCGGGCGAGGTGCGCGTGACGGCGCGCGCGCTTGCCGACCTTCCCGTCGCCGAGCGCGCCCGGGTGATCGGCTACGTACCGCAGGTCCATACCGGCACGTTCGCGTTCTCCGTGGAAACCGTGGTGCTGATGGGGCGTACGGCGCACGGCTCGCTGTTCGCCGCACCCACCGCGCGCGACCGCGAGATCAGCCATGCGGCGCTGGAGCGCTTCGGCATCGGCGCGCTGGCGGGGCGCGCCTATACCGAGATTTCCGGCGGCGAGCGCCAGCTCGTGCTGCTGGCGCGGGCGCTGGCGCAGGAGCCGCGCTTCGTCGTGCTCGACGAGCCGACCGCGAGCCTCGATTTCGGCAACCAGGGAAAGGTGATGCGCGAGATCCGCGCGCTCGCCGAAGCCGGACTCGGCGTGCTCTTCACCACGCACGATCCCAACCATGCGATGCGCGCGGCGACGCGGGCCTATCTGCTGCGCGATGGGACGTGTCTCGTCGAGGGGCCGGTGCGCGACGTGCTGACCGTGGAGCGGCTGGAAGAGCTTTACCGCGCACCGGTGCAGGCGCTGCACGCGGACGGACGGGTGGCGTTCGCCCCGGGCTGACATGGCACCCGCGGACGCGTCTCCCTCGCGCCAGGCTGATCACCGGACGACTGTCATATGATCCTGTCGCACTTGATCCTGTCGTTCCGGGCTCCGACCCGGCCGCCGCCCTTTGCCTGCGATCGCCCGCGTCCGGCCCGTGCGGCCGATCCGCCACCCGGCACGGCATGCAGTCCGTCTGCCGGGCCGGTCGAAATGCAATGCGTCGGCGCAAACCGCGATCCGGCGCTTGGAAATTGTGGCCAAATCCACTAAATGAAGCCGGCGCAATCCCCGCCAAGGGCGCGCCCCTGCCAGCTCTCCGAGCGCCGGAAATAGCTTCAAGCTATTGAAATCGCTTGCGGATTGGGGAATAGTTCAACGGTAGAACAGCGGACTCTGACTCCGTTAATCTAGGTTCGAATCCTAGTTCCCCAGCCACTTCCCTCCCCGCTTTCTCAGCCATCTGCCACCCGTCCATGAATCCCGTTCGAGGGTCGGGCCGGACTTCATGGCGAACGACGACGCCGCGGAGCGGCGCGCGTTCGTTGACGCCGCCCGTCAGCCGTTTCCCGGCGGCCGCGGCGACGACGCTCCGGTCGATGCCGCGGCGCATCCGTCGGCTCAGAACTCCACGGTCAGACCGGCATTGAACGAACGCCCGGGCCCCTGAACCCGTGCGGCGTTACGGTTTCCCGTCTGCGTGAAGACGATCGCGCTCAGCCCGCCCAGAGACGGCTGGTAATCGCTATCGAAGAGATTGTCGATCCCGAGATCGAGCCGCGCCTTGCCGTAGGTATAGCGCGTGCGCAGATTGACGAGCGCATAGGCTTCCGTGTTCTGCTCGAACCGCTGGGTATCGACCCGGTCCTTGTCGGCGACCGCCAGTACCTCGAGCGTGCTCGACCAGTTCCCGAGCGTGTGATCGAGCGCGACCAGAGCGTTCAGCGGCATGATGTTGTAGAGGCTGATATCGGCTTCCAGGTCCTTGCCGGCGAGATAGCTGACCGCGCTGCGGATTTTCCAGTCACCGCCGGCATGGCCGAGATATTTCGCGGCTTCCAGATTGGCCCCGTACAGCTCGGCATCATGGTTGATGAAGCGGAGCAAGGCGCGGCGTGCCGTGGCGCTCCCGATCAGGCCGATCCGCTCGGCGTTGATATAGTCGTCGACACGGCTGTAATGGCCGGTCAGCTTGACGTGCCAGTCGCGACGGCCGGCGTCGTGCCACTCCAGGCTTGCCCTGGCCGTGTGCGCCACTTCCGGCTTCAGATCGATGTTGCCGACATAGCCGTTGAGATCGCCGAACCAGTTAATCATGCTCGCGGCCATCGCGCCGGCGGACCAGGCATACCGCTCGTAGAGATTCGGCGAACGGGTCTTGCGGGCGAGCCCGAGTTCCAGCGCATGGGTGCTGACGGGCTCGTATCGCAGCATGCCCGTCAGATCGAGATTGTGGTCTTCCCTGCGCCGGTCGCGCGCATTGAACGCGGCCGCCTCGGCCGTGAGGCCGGTATAGTTGCGGACCGTTCCGGTGTCCGTGATGACGTGTTCGTAGCGCACCCCGAACATGGTCTGCCATTGCGGCGTCCAGCGGGTCTCGATCTCGCCGAACAGGGCGAAACGATCGCGCCGGCCGTCGTTGATATTGAGGTACGTCTCCGGGCTCATCATCATGGAGCCTGACACCGGCGGCCACCAGTCGTCGAGGCGATAGCGGTGATACTCGTTGCCTAAGCGCAGGATGTGCCCGCCCAGCGACGTGATATTGGCCTGGACCTTATAGCCGGTGTCGCTGCCCTCGGTCTCCATCGGCATTCGTCCGGAGACGCGCAGCTTGTCCTCCAGCTTGTCCATGCTGTGGCGGACGTCATGACGGAAGAAGCGCGCCTCGAACGTGCCCCAATTGTAATCGCCGGCGTAATTGGCGTTAACATAAACGGATCTGTTGTCGGTCATGTCCATGAACTGGTTGACGAAGCCCTGGTATGGAATCTCCTGCCAGCCCACATCGATGCCGAGACGATGGTTCTCGCTGCGCCCCGCCGCGCGCACGAGATGGTTTGTCGCCTTGTAGAGCGTCGCCCCGACCCCGTTTCCGTTGCCGTCCCGGTAATTTTTCTGGACGACGGTCGCTCCGTTATAGGAGATGCTGAAGTCGTTGGTCGCAAGATACGTATAGAGGTTGCCGCCGATCCCGTTTCCGTTACTGCGGAAGAACGACGAAATCCGCCCGCCGGCGATGATCGTCTTGCCCGCCGGCGCGAACACCGGGGCCGCGGAGCTGGCAGAGATGGTTCCGCCGATGCTGTCGCCGCCCATGCTCACGGGCGTGACGCCGGCATAGACCTTGGCCGACTGGACGGCGCCGGAATCGATGTAGGACAGCGGCGGATTCATGAAGTTCCCGCACGATGACGTGATGCTCATGCCGTTGACGAGCGTCTTGACGCGATCGCTGGCGAAGCCCTCCACGACCGGCAGCGCCGAGACGCCGCCGGCGCTTTGAAGCGAGACGCCCGGAATGCGTTCGAAAAGCCGTGCCGCGTCGTTGCTCGACATGCGGCCCGCCACGAGATCGCTATCCGGCGCCTCGTTCGAGGCGGTGACAAAATTCGTCCACCACGACCGCGTGTCGACAACGGTGATCGTGCCGAGCGGGACGCTGCCGGACGCCGGACGCGGCGCGTGTGCGTGCGGATCGCTCTGGGCCATGCCCGGCGCAGACGAGAGCGCCAATGCGCCCGCGGATGCCAGAATTATGCTGCGCAGGCGGACGCCTTGCGTTTTCTTGCGTTGCATTTTCGTTCCTCAAGTTCACAGGCACGGCTTCCCGTTCGCCGCCGCGTGACGGCGTGCGCACAAAGACATCCATGCCGAGCCGGTGCGACCGGCCGGATTACGTTTCGATTTTGCTTATGCGGATTTGCGTGAGCGCACGTGTGGCGCGAAAGCGCCGGTGTGCGCTCACATCAGGCGAGGACGGGTGGCGCCCGCGGCCGGGAAATTCCCGAGAAAAGGCTGCGAATCTCGAAATCAATGGCGGGCGGAGACAGGCGAACCGTCTCGGCGATGCCCGCCGGCGCCTCAGGAACGGCAGTGCTTGGCAGATCGAACGCTTTTGCGCCGCAGAGAACGCAGGCCTGTGCGCCGAGCGGCTTGTCCGGCTGGGGGACGCCGTCCGGCCGCTCGGGACCGCCGTTGAAGCAGATTTGCTGAAGTGCGGCCAGCAGGCCCGTATCGGTGTCCGCGCGCGGAACCGATGCGATCGCCACAATCATCGCATGGAGGACGAAGCCATAGATGGTCACGACCGCCAGAGAGCGCCGCAACCAGCCTTTCCGCCTGAACAGAGCGTTCATCGCAGCAACATCAATTTGGCCATTCCGGCCGTATTCAGTTTTGGTTTTTAACGATTGTGCGGACGCTTCGCAATCGAGTCTTTATAATCTTGTCCCAATTTACGCATCATAAGCCTGCGACCCGGCAGCGCAGCCGCGGAAAGCCGGGGACAAATCCGCTTTGCTGAACCTACGATCAATTGTCTCGCTGTGAGCGCTTTTATCGATACTGTCTTTTCCAGTCGCCTCACCCCCAATTTACTGCCGCTCGAACGCAAATTCCGGTGGCCGGCGAGACTCGATGTCGGCATCGCATGCCGGCCCGACATGCCTCCCAGCCGCGCCGCGCGCACTTCGCATGCAACGTCATCGGCCGGCGCGTTCCCTCGACGACAGCCATGCATCTTCGGACGTGCGAGGAAGAACGCGACCCCATGCATGACATGCTTTGCGGTGACGACGCGCCATGTCTCGTGCCATGTCTTCACGATCATGTCTTCACGAGGCTGACGGCAGCAGCCTCGTCGCCACGCGCGAACGGCGCCGCATCGTTCCGCGCGGTTCAGGACGGATTGCAGGATCGCCGAGCGGCCGGGACAAGAACGATTGGAACGTCTCTATTGGAACGTCTCTATTGTGCGCGTCATGTGAGCCCATCATGCGCTCCATATATCGCCCACAGTTTTTAGAGATTCTAATCAAGGGCTTCATTACGCCCGTATTCAAAGCACTTGGCAAAGCACTTGGCGACGATTGCAAAGCCCGCGCCGCTGGAACGCAGACGCATAACGCGTTAATTTCATCGGACCACGACGCTCTGTCGTCATGAAATAAGTCAAAGCCATGCGGCGCGAGGCCCGGTACTTTACCCGCATGCACGGGCGCTGATAGAAGCTCCGCCAAGAGGCACGCAAGAGGCATGCGGTCTCGACGCACAGCGTACGAAAGAAATCAACCGACGACGGTCACCATGCAACGACTCCTGCTCTCGGCTTCAACGGCGTTCTGCGCTCTCCTCACCTGCGGCGCGGCGATGGCCCAATCCGAGCCTGGTGTCGGCGTGCCGGATATCGAGGCGACATTGCCGCGCGACCTGTCGCCCTGGGGCATGTTCCTCGGCGCCGACATCGTCGTGAAAGCCGTCATCGTCGGCCTGCTTTTCGCATCCTTCCTCACCTGGACGATCTTCCTCGCAAAGTTCTGGGAGCTTTCGGCGGCGCGCCGTCGCACCGCCAAAGCCAACGCGGTGCTGGCCGCCGCGCGCAGCCTCGACGAGGCGCACGCGAAGCTGCCGCGCAAGGCCGTCTGCAAGACCGTGCACGGCCTCGTCGCCGCCGCGACCCAGGAGGCCGCGGTCTCCGGCGACCTTCCGGCCGACGGCGTGAAGGAACGCGCGGCGATCTCGCTGTCGCGCATCGAGGTGAAGGCGGCCGCCGCGATGAACCGCGGCACTGGCCTCCTCGCCACCATCGGCGCCACCGCCCCGTTCGTCGGGCTGTTCGGCACCGTGTGGGGCATCATGAACAGCTTCATCGGGATTTCGCAGGCCCACACCACCAACCTCGCGGTCGTCGCGCCCGGCATCGCCGAGGCCCTGCTGGCCACCGCGCTCGGCCTGTTCGCGGCCATCCCCGCCGTCGTCATCTATAACGTGTTCGCCCGCTCCATCGGCCGCTACCGGCAGATGCTGGCCGATGCCTCCGCCGAGACCCTGCGCCTGCTCTCGCGCGACCTCGACCGCAAATCGCAGGCCGGCCCGCGCGTGCGCGGGATACGCGCCGCCGCCGCGGAGTGATCCGATGGGCGCGCAACTCCATCACAGCAGCAGCGACGATCTCGCCGAAACCCACGAGATCAACGTCACGCCGTTCATCGACGTGATGCTGGTGCTGCTCATCATCTTCATGGTGGCCGCCCCGCTCTCGACCGTCGACGTGCTGGTCGAGCTTCCGGCCTCCGCCGCGCAACCGCAGAACCGCCCCAAGGACCCGCTGTTCCTCACCATCCGGCCGGACCTGACGCTTTCGGTCGGCAACGACAGCGTCACCTCCGACCAGCTCGCCGCCGTGCTCGACCAGCGCACCGGCGGCGACCGGCAGGAGCGCATCTTCCTGCGCGCGGACAAGACCGTCGCCTATGGCGAGATGATGAACGTGATGAACGCGCTGCGCCGCGCGGGTTATCTCAAGATCGCCCTTGTCGGCCTCGAAGGCGCTCCCGCGCCGACGCCGCCCGGCGGCGCCGCGGCTGCGCCGGCGCGATGAGGACGCTCACCGGTGCCCCGATCCCTCAGGGATGAAGTCCTGCGCTGGTCGCTGGCCGCGCTTGCGGTGGCGTTCGTGCACGCGGCAGTCGCCGGCGCGGTGCTGCTCTGGAAAAAGAGCGAGAGCTTCGCCGAGCCCGCGGCCGCGCCGATCCTCGTCGAACTCTCGCCGCTGCCGGTCGCTCCCGAAGCCGAGCCGACCGATATCGCGCCGGGCCCGGAGATGAGCCAGTCCTCGCCCTCGATGCGGGTGGAGCCCGAAAAGAAACTGACCGAGACGATCCCCGACAGCCCTGTCCCCGAACCCGAGGTCGCACTCGATCGCCAGGACGCCAAGGAAGACCGGAAGAAACCCGATCCCAAGAAGCAGACCGCAAAGGCCGCGCCCGACAGCAAGGACAAGGATCCGCCTGCGCCGCAGACCACCGCGCCGCCGCGCATCAAGGCCAAGCGCGCGCCCCGCATCGCCGCGCCGCGCATCGGCCTCACCAGTTCCACCGCGTCGCAGGCGAGCTGGCGCAGCGCCCTCGTCGCCCATCTCAACCGCCACAAGCGCTATCCCGGCGACGCGGGCGGCGCCACCGGCACCGCCGTCCTTCGCTTCAGCATCGACCGCAACGGCCGCGTGACCGGCTATTCGCTGGCGCGCAGCTCCGGATCGGGCGCGCTCGACCGCGAGGTCCTTGCCATGATCCAGCGCGCCAATCCGCTGCCGCCGCCACCGCCGGACGTCGGCGGCTCCCAATTCAGCTTCGGGGTCCCGGTGCGGTTCAACGTCCGCTAGCGGCGACGTGCCCGACACGCCTCAAAGCTGGGCGCGCACGTTCTTCGGCGAAATTCCGAAATAGCGCTTGAAGGCGGTCGCGAAATTGGCGGCGCTGCCATAGCCCGCCAGATACGCCGCCTCCGCAACCGAAATCCCGTCGCGCTCGAGCGCCTCGCGGGCGCGTTCGAGATTGCGCGCGCGCACATATTCGAACACGGTCTTGCCGTGGACGGCGTGAAACAGCCGCTGCAGCGTGTTCACGCTCATGCCGAAATCGCGCGCGATCGAATCGAGCGTGATCGGTTTGTCCGAGTTGTCGTGCAGGAATTCGCCGATGGCGCGGGCGCGCTGATAGTCGCGCGGCCGCAGCGCGTAGCGGCCGGGCGGCGCGTCCGACTTGCTGATCACCTGCAGCGCCTCGATCACGATCTGGATGGCGCGGCTTTCGAGATAGAGATTCTGCAGCACCGGCGCGAAGACCGGCGGACGCAAAATCTGTTCGGCCAGCGAAATCGTGCGCGGCGACGGCCGCTAGCGGCCGAACGCCAGATGGGTACGTGCGAACCTGCGCACGGCCGCCGCGTCCTCGGCGCCGTCGAGCCCGCTATTCTCCAGCCATTCCGGCGTCACCGTGACATTGACCTTGCGGATATGGGCGCCGGTGCGCGACTGGCGCACGAAGGTTTCCGGCCGCGCGCGGCTGATCGCGGTTGCGTCGAACTGCTGGGAGCTCCGCTCGGCACCGCGGCCGAGCGAAAATCTCCGCTCGCCGATGCGCGCGGAAATACGGCCCTGCAGGAAGATCGAGAATGTGAGGCTCGGCCCCTGCACCGATTGGGTTTTCAGGTCGTGCAATTCGTGGACTTCGGTGGCGTGCAGATAGAGGCCGTCGCGCAGGCAGAGCTGCGAAAAGTCGCCGCGCAGCACCACGGCCTCGTCCGCGAGCGCTGGATCCACGAGCTGGAAATGACTCGTGCTCACGTCGGCGAGCTTCTTCAGATCGGCGTGCGTGACGACGCGCCGCATCGACGTCGCTGGCCTTGCGACTCCCGGATCATCCCTTGGCTCTTGCATCGCGCTTCAGCAATAGTTCACCTGCGGGGCGAGTCAACAAACGCAGTCAGACTTGAAATAGGCTGGTTCTAAACTGGCATTTTTGGATCGTTCTAAACTCTGCACATCGACATGAACGCTCTCGCTAAATTCTCAGCAATTTCTTTAGCCCATTTCGATTTGGTTTCCGCGCAAACGATTATTATTCCTGAGCAAACGCATTTCTGATGGAATGTAATGCACGTGCCGCCTTAACTGCCCCGGGGAATGAGGCGCCTTTAACGCCTCGGAAGAACTGGGGGTTTGGATGTCTTATTCGAGTAACCGTTTCCTGCGATCGGGCGCGCTGCTTGGCACGGTCGCTGCATGGGTGCTGGTCGCAGCCGAAGCGCGCGCGCAGGATCGCGCGGCGCCGTCCCTGCCGACGATCACCATCGAAGGACAAAACGAGGGCGTCACCACCGAAGGCACCGACAGCTACACCGGCAAGGTGACGATCGGAAAGGACGCGCAGCCGCTGCGCGCCATCCCGCAATCGGTGAGCGTCGTCACGCGCCAGCGCATCGAGGACCAGAATCTGACCACGCTCGACGAGGCCGCGCGCCGCGTTCCGGGCCTGCTGGTGCTGCAGAACGACCGCGGCCGCTCCTCGGTCTTCTCGCGCGGATTCGAGTTCGACACGTTCCAGATCGACGGACTGCCGGCGCCGCAGTCGAGCATCTACGGCACGCAGCCCGACCTCGCGCCGTTCGACCGCATCGAGGTGCTGCGCGGCCCCGGCGGCCGCACGGTGAGCGCGGCCGACTTCTATCTGTTCGCCGGCGATCAGACGGCGCTTCCCGCCATTTCGGCCATTCTCGAGAAACTGCCGGCGGACGCCCGCGGCGAGGCTTTCATCGAAATCCCCGATGCCGGCGAGGAGCAGCGTCTTGCCCGCCCGGCCGGCGTGCGCGTGCACTGGCTGCATCGCGGCGATGTCGCCGCCGGACGCGCGACGCTGCTGCAGGATGCGGTGCGCGGCTTTCCCTGGCCGGACGCGGAGAGGATTTTCGCCTGGATCGGCTGCGAGTCGGCGGCCATGCGCGAACTGCGCGCCTATGTGCGCGACGAGCGCAAGCTCGACCGCAGGAGCATTCTGGCGATCGGCTACTGGCGGATCGGGATGACGGAAACCGAATACGGCAAGAGCTTCAAGAACGACCGCGACGAGGATTATTTCCGGACAATGCAGGAAGAGATGCAGGCGCACGCGGACGCACGCCGTCCTTGACGCATCTGGCCGGGCGTTAAGGAGCCGATCCTTTCGATGGATGCGCGGATCAAGTCCGCGCATGACGATCCCGGATAGACTTGGATCGCCCTAGGCCCGCAAACGCTCGATCGCCTTCCTGACCGGCGGATCGAGACCCTCCCCGCCCGCCTCCAGATGCGCGATGATGGCGCTGCGCATGCGCGGATCCCAGAATTTGCGGATATGGACGAGCGTGCCGTCGATCGCTTCCTCCGCGCCCTGGCTCGCGAAAAACTTGCCGATCTGGTTCGCCATATAAACGAGCTTGTCGGCGGACGTCTCATGCGACATGGGCAGCGGCCTCGGTCACGATACGGTGCGTGTGGGTGAACATCTCGAAGCCGTCGCTGCGCGCGACCGCAACGAGGGTGATGCCGGCGGTCTCCGCCGTCCGTACGGCAAGCGCGGTCGGCGCCGACACCGCGACCGCGAGCGGCACGCCGATCGCCGCCGCCTTCTGGATCATTTCCACCGAAACGCGGCTTGTAAACACGATGAAGCCGTCGGCGGCCGAAATGCGCTTGCGCGCCAGCGCGCCCGCGAGCTTGTCGAGCGCGTTGTGGCGGCCGACATCCTCGCGCAGCGCGATCAGGCCCTGGGCGGGGGTGAAAAAGGCGGCCGCATGCACGGCATGCGTCTGGCGGTTGAGCGTCTGGGCGGGCGCGAGCATCTCGAGCGCGCGCATGATGTGATCGGGCGAGAACACCGCCCGGCTCTCGACCTTCTTGGGCGCGCGCATCGCCTCCGACAGCGATTCGATCCCGCACAGGCCGCATCCGGTCGGCCCCGCGAGATAGCGCCGGCGCTCGCCATAGGCCGTCCCGCTCGGCGCGCTCAGCCACATGCGCAGCTCGATGCCGAGTTTCTCCTCGATCACCGCCAGCCGCTCGATCTCATCCACCGACGACACGATGCCTTCGGTCAGGCTGAAGCCGTAGGCGAAGTCCTCGAGGTCCTGCGGCGTCGCCATCATCACCGCATAGGAGCCGCCGTTATAGGTGAACGACACCGCGACCTCTTCCGGAATCGTCCGCTCGCCCGCGGAGCGGACATGCCGCTTCCAGGCGGTGGACGGGACGCGGTCGGTCGGCTGCATCGTCACTCGGCCGCTTCCAGCGGCGCGATGCGGCGGCTGAGGCGCGAGAACTCCTCGTAGTCCTCCTGCCAGCGCGACGGCCCGTTCGACGGCGAGACCTGCACGGCGGTGACCTTGTATTCCGGGCAGTTCGTCGCCCAGTCCGAGAAATCGGTCGTGATCACGTTGGCCTGCGTGTCCGGATGATGGAACGTGGTATAGACCACGCCCGGCGCCACCCGGTCGGTGATCTGCGCGCGCAGCGTCGTCTCGCCGGCGCGGCTCTTCAGCCGCACCCAGTCGCCGTCGCGGATGCCGCGCTGCTCGGCGTCGTGCGGGTGGATTTCCAGAAGGTCCTCGGGGTGCCAGACCGAGTTGTCGGTGCGGCGGGTCTGCGCGCCGACATTGTATTGCGACAGGATGCGCCCGGTCGTCAGCAGCAGCGGGAAGCGCGGGCCGGTCTTCTCGTCGGTCGCGATATATTCGGTGACGATGAACTTGCCCTTGCCGCGCACGAAGCCGCTGACGTGCATGATCGGCGAGCCTTCCGGCGCCTTGTCGTTGCACGGCCACTGCACCGAGCCGCGCTCGTCCAGCATCTGGTAGGTGACGTTGGCGAAGCCCGGCGTCAGCCGCGCGATCTCGTCCATGATCTGGGAGGGGTGCTCGTACTGCATCGGATAGCCGAGCGCGTTGGAGAGCATCACAGTGATCTCCCAGTCGGCATAGCCGTTCTTCGGCGCCATCACCTTGCGCACGCGCTGGATGCGGCGTTCCGCGTTGGTGAAGGTGCCGTCTTTTTCCAGGAAGGTCGAGCCCGGCAGGAAGACATGGGCGAAGCGCGCGGTCTCGTTGAGGAAAAGGTCCTGCACCACAACGCATTCCATCGCTTCGAGCCCTGCCGACACGTGCGTGGTGTCGGGGTCCGACTGCAGGATGTCCTCGCCCTGGATGTAGATGCCCTTGAAGCTGCCGTCGACCGCCGCATCCAGCATGTTGTTGATGCGCAGGCCCGGCTCCCGGTCGAGCGTCACGCCCCAGTCCTTCTCGAACAGGTGGCGCGGCTCGTCGAGCGAGATGTGACGGTAGCCCGACAATTCATGCGGGAACGAGCCCATGTCGCAGGAGCCCTGCACGTTGTTCTGGCCGCGCAGCGGGTTCACGCCGACGCCCGGCCGGCCGATATTGCCGGTGCACATCGCCAGGTTGGCGATCGCCATCACCGCGGTCGAGCCCTGCGAATGCTCGGTGACGCCGAGCCCGTAATAGATCGAGCCGTTGCCGCCGGTGGCATAGAGGCGCGCCGCGCCGCGGATCGTCTCCGCCGGCACGCCGGAAATTTTCGCGACCTCTTCGGGCGAATTCTTCGGCAGCGAAACGAACTCCGCCCAATGCTCGAATTCCGACCAGTCGCAGCGTTCGCGGATGAATTTCTCGTTGTAGAGCTTCTCGGTCACGACCACGTGCGCAAGCGCGGTCACCACCGCGACGTTCGTGCCCGGACGCAGCGCGAGATGATAGGCCGCCTCCAGATGCGGCCCCTGCACCATCTCGGTGCGGCGCGGATCGATCACGATCAGTCGGGCACCCTGGCGCAGCCGCTTCTTCAGGCGCGAGGCGAACACCGGATGGGCGGCGGCCGGATTGGCGCCGATGATGACGGCAACGTCGGTCTCCTCGACCGAGTCGAAATTCTGCGTGCCGGCCGAGGTGCCGTAGGTCTGGCCGAGACCGTAGCCGGTCGGCGAATGGCAGACACGCGCGCAGGTATCGACGTTGTTGTTGCCGAAGCCGGCGCGGATCAGCTTCTGCACGAGGAAGGTCTCCTCGTTGGTGCAGCGCGAGGACGTGATGCCGCCGACCGCGTTCCTGCCGTATTTCTTCTGGATGCGCTTGAACTCGGAAGCCGTGTGGCTGATCGCCTCCTCCCAGCTCACCTCCTTCCAGGGATCGGTCGCCTTGGCGCGGATCATCGGCTTGAGGATGCGCTCCTTGTGCGTCGCATAGCCCCAGGCGAAGCGTCCCTTCACGCAGGAATGGCCGCGGTTCGCCTCGCCGTTCTTGTAGGGCACCATGCGCACGAGTTCCTCGCCGCGCATCTCCGCCTTGAAGGCGCAGCCCACCCCGCAATAGGCGCAGGTCGTGATCACCGAATGCTCGGGCTTGCCGATCTCGATCACCTTCTTCTCGTTCAGCGTCGCGGTCGGACAGGCCTGCACGCAGGCGCCGCAGGAGACGCATTCGGAACCGAGGAAGCTTTCCTGCATGCCCGGCGACACGCGGCTGTCGAAGCCGCGGCCCGCGATGGTGAGTGCGAAGGTGCCCTGCGTCTCCTCACAGGCGCGCACGCAGCGCGAGCAGACGATGCATTTGGACGGATCGTAGGTGAAATACGGGTTGGATTCGTCCTTCGGCAGAAAGTTCTGGTTCGCCGCACCGTCCTTCTTCGCAAAGACGTGGTTCTCGCCCTCATAGCCGTAGCGCACGTCGCGCAGGCCGACCGCGCCGGCCATGTCCTGCAATTCGCAATCGCCGTTCGCCGAACAGGTCAGGCAGTCGAGCGGATGGTCGGAAATGTAAAGCTCCATCACGCCGCGGCGGATCTGCGCGAGACGGTCGGTCTGAGTGCGCACCACCATACCGGGACCGACCGGCGTCGTGCAGGAGGCCGGCGTGCCCGGACGCCCCTCGATCTCGACGAGACACAGCCGGCAGGAGCCGAAGGCGTCGACCATGTCGGTCGCGCAGAGCTTGGGGATCTGCGTACCCATCTCCATCGCCGCGCGCATGATCGAGGTGCCTTCCGGCACCGTGACTGGCTGGCCGTCGATGGTCAGCGTGACGGTCTTTTCCGACTTCGATTTCGGAGTGCCGTAATCGGTTTCATGAACGAGCGACATGGCGTCTCTCCTATTCCGCAGCCTGTTTCTGCGGCGCGGGGACAAAGTCCTCGGGGAAATGTGTGAGCGCGCTCATCACCGGATAGGGCGTGAAGCCGCCGAGCGCGCACAGCGAGCCGAACTTCATCGTGTTGCAGAGGTCGGTGAGCACGGCGAGATTCTTCTCCGGCTCGACGCCCTCGACGATCCGGTCGATGGTTTCGACGCCGCGCGTCGAGCCGATGCGGCAGGGCGTACACTTGCCGCAGGATTCCACTGCGCAGAACTCCATGGCGAAGCGCGCCTGTTTTGCCATGTCGGCCGTGTCGTCGAACACCACGACGCCGGCATGCCCGATCAGACCGTCGCGCCCGGCGAAGGCTTCGTAGTCGAACGGGGTATCGAACAGCGCGCGCGGGAAATAAGCGCCGAGCGGGCCGCCGACCTGCACCGCCTTCACCGGCCGGCCGGTGAACGTCCCCCCGCCGATGTCGTCGACAAGCTCGCCGAGCGTGATGCCGAAGGCGGTCTCGAACAGGCCGCCATATTTCAGGTTGCCGGCAAGCTGGATCGGCATCGTGCCGCGTGAGCGCCCGACGCCGAAATTCTTGTAATAGGCAGCGCCCCTGTCCATGATCACCGGTACGCTCGCCAGCGACAGCACGTTGTTGATCACGGTCGGCTTGCCGAACAGGCCCTTGTGTGCGGGCAGCGGCGGCTTGGCGCGCACTTGGCCGCGGCGACCTTCCAGGCTTTCGAGCAGCGCCGTCTCCTCGCCGCAGACATAGGCGCCCGCGCCAACGCGCACCTCGATGTCGAAGGCGAACGCGGAGCCGGCGACGCTGCGCCCGAGATAGCCCGCATTTTTCGCCGTCCGGATCGCGTCGTTCATGACCGCGATCGCGTGCGGATATTCGGAGCGGATATAGACGTAGCCCCTGGTGGCGCCCACGGCGATGCCGGCGATGGTCATGCCCTCGATCAGCACGAACGGGTCGCCTTCCATGATCATGCGGTCGGCGAAGGTGCCGCTGTCGCCCTCGTCGGCGTTGCAGACGATGTATTTGCGGTCGGCCTGCGCATCGGCGACCGTCTTCCACTTGATGCCGGTCGGGAAGCCAGCACCGCCGCGCCCGCGCAAGCCGGACTCCGTCACTGCCGCGACGATACCGGCCGGATCGGCCAGCGCCTTCATCAGGCCCTTGTAGCCGTCATGCGCCAGATATTCGTCGAGCGAATGCGGATCGACGATGCCGCAACGCGCGAAGGTGAGCCGGGTCTGCTTCTTGAGGAATGGATGCTCTTCGGGGACGCCGACACGCAGCTTGTGCGCCGCCCCGCCCGCGATCATGGCGTCGAACACGCTTTCGAGGTCGTCCATCTCCACCGGGCCGTAGGCGATGCGGCCCTTGTCGGTGACGACTTCCAGCATCGGCTCGAGCCAGTGCATGCCGCGCGAGCCGTTGCGGACTATCTCGACCGCGACCTTGCGCTTTGCCGCCAGCGGGGGAATCGCCTTGGCAATGCCGTCGGCGCCGCAGGCCACCGCCGCGGCGTCTCCGGGGACATAGATGCGCAAGCCTGCCATCACGCCGTCTCCGCCATCAGCTTGTCGATCTTCTTCTCGTCGAGCCGGCCGACGATGCGGCCGTCGAGCATCGCCGCGGGCGAGACCGAGCACAGGCCGAGACAATAGACCGGCTCGAGCGTGACGCGGCCGTCCAGGCTCGTCTCGCCGAATGCCACGCCGAGGTGCTTCTCGCAGCGCGCGGCGAGCACATCGCCACCCGCCGCCTGACAGGCTTCCGCGCGGCAGACTTTGAGGACATGGCGGCCCGCCGGCTCGCGCCGGAAGTCGTGATAGAAGGTGACGACGCCGTGTACCTCGGCGCGCGACAGGCTGAGGGCCTCGGCGATCATCGGTTCGGCCGGCTCGGGCACGTAGCCGAACGCCTCCTGGATATCGTGCAGGATCGGCAGCAGGGCGCCCTCGCGCCCTTCATGGGACCGGATGATGTTTGCGGCGGTGTCCGCGCTCCATGCCTCGTAGGCCATCGTCTGCACTCAGATTGAAATGAAATGAAATTTTGCCGCTCATAACGATAGGCATCAAGCTGCCAACCTCAATGGTTTAATTTGATTTCTCAATTAAAAGGTTCCGAAAGGCCTGCAAATCACTGTTACCGGAGGCAGATCGGGGCGCCGGAACAGTTTGGCGCGGCGTTTGCGTCTGCCGCAGGCACGAGTCCAAGCCGAATAACCGCTTCCTGTACCTGAGACCAACCTTAAGTCACTGTTCTATGGCTATAATTTCAAATACGAGCGGCCCCGGCGGCTCCGGCCGCGATCCGCACTGCCACTATAACTGCCAATATATAAGTATGTTGCCGCCGCTCGCAGACGCCGGGGCCGGATTTTCAGGCGGGCCGAATCGGCGGCGTCGCGACGCGATGCCGTCCGGTGAAAATCTCGAATTCGTCGGCGCGCGCGACGGCGATCAGGGTCAGGCCCGCCGTTTCGGCGGCGCGGACCGCAAGCGCCGTCGGCGCCGAAATGGCGACGATGATGGACGCGCCGAGGGCCGCCGTCTTCTGCACCATCTCGATCGAAACGCGTCCGGTCAGCATCACGACGCCGCTCGCCCCCGCGATCCCGCGGCGCGCGAGATCGCCGACCAGCTTGTCGAGCGCATTGTGGCGCCCGACGTCCTCGCGCATCGACACGAATCCCTCGCCGGGCACGAAGAAGCCCGCGGCATGCACCGCGCGCGTCTCGCGAAACAGCGGCTGCGCGGTCGCAAGCGACGACAGCGCAGCGAACACCGCCTGCGGCGCGATCACGATCCCCTCGCCGACGCGCGGGATCGGCGGCAGCACGCCGTCGAGGCTCTCGGCGCCGCACAGGCCGCATCCGGTCGGCCCCGCAAGGCTGCGCCGGCGTTCGCTGAGCGCGGAGGCGCGCACCGGCGACAGCCACATGCGCAGCTCGATGCCGCTCTCGTGGCTCACGACATCGAGGCTCTCGATATCGTCGGGCGAGACGATCACGCCCTCGGCGAGGCAGAATCCGACGGCGAAATCGGTGAGATCGGCCGGCGTCGCCATCATCACGGCATAGGCGGTGCCGTTGAACGTCAGCGCGACCGGCACCTCTTCCGGCACCCCGCGCATGCGTTCCTTCGCCTCGTGCTCGCGGCAGGCGAGCGAGGCGACCCGGTCGATCGGCGCCGGCAGATCCGCGTGCGTTGCGCTTTCAGTGCCGGCGGTGACGGCTTTGTCGACGGCCACCGGTCCCGCTCCCTTCAGGAGGGGATGACGACGTGGCTCGGATCGCGTCCGCGCGCGGGCGTGTGCGTGATGACATGCCCGCGCGTATGGGCGGCACGGGTGATCATCATCCCCTTCAGGCCCCAGCCGGTCGCCACCGCCAGCAGTCCGCCGAGCGCGGCCGTATTCCATCCGGCAAGCGCCGCCGCAAGCAGGACGATCGCCAGCCAGCGCGCCGCGGTCAGGAGCTTCTCCTCGCGCCATGAGAACCAGGCGAGCGTGCCGGCCGGCGCATTCGCCTTCACGAGGCCACGGCGATAGAGCTCGCGCACGAGTTCGCGCAGGATCGCAATCCCGCAAGCGGTCGCGACCATCGCCGGCGGCGCGCCTGCAATCACGAGGAAGAGACCGGTGCCTTCGGCAAGGCCGGTCGAGAGGATCAGCGGCACCGTCTCCTTCTGGCACCAGGCCGGAATGCCGCGCGAGGCATGGAGCATGCGCGCCTGGCAATAGAGAAAGCCGGCGGCGAACAACGCGGCCAGGAGGACGAAGCGGATGTCGAATACGACCGCCGCCGCTCCCGCCGCCATCAGCGGCGGCACGAGCATGGCCTCGCGCGTCATCCACGAGGTGCGCGGATTGAAGAAGACGTTGATCGCCCGCCACGGCCGGCCGATCTCGAGCCAGACGCAGAACAGGCCGAGCCCGATCAGCCCAAGGCCCGTCGCCACCGCGAGCACCGACGGCACGCCGATAAGAAAGCCGAGCGCCGACGCAAGGATCAGCCCGCTGCCGGTGCCGCCGAAACTGAAATTGCCCGCCGCGCGGATGTCCCAGTAACGCTGAAGCCGGACCTGCACCACCTGCTTCATAGCGGCGCCTCCTTGTCCCACAGATAATAGAAACCGGGCGCCGTCCCCACCTCCTCGTGCATGCGGAACCATTTGTTCTCCGCAAGCAGCTTGGAGACGTTGCTGTCGGGATCGTCGATGTCGCCGAAGGCGAGCGCGCCGGAGATGCAGGTGTTGACGCAGACCGGCGTCGCGTCGGGATCGACCCCCGGCGTCAGGCCCTTGGCGCAGCCGCCGTCGATGCGATCGACGCAGAAGGTGCATTTGGTCGCGACGCCGATTTTCTTCTCGTCGAAGCGCGCCTGTTCGGAGACCGACGGCTCCTCGCCGAAGGCGAAACGCGGATGGTCCACGCGGTAGCGCGCCTCGTAGGGACAGGCGACGGCGCAATAGGCGCAGCCGATGCACAGGTCATAGTCGATCGTGACGATGCCGTCGGGACGCTGCTTCGTCGCCGTCGTCGGGCAGACATGCATGCACGGCGGATCTTCGCAATGCTGGCAGCCGGTCGGAACATAGACGCGCTTGACGTCGGGAAACTCGCCGACCTCGATGTCGAGCACGCGCCGCCACTGCACGCCGATCGGCGTGCCGTTGGCTTCCTTGCAGGCGGCGGTGCAGGCCTGACAGCCGACGCAGCGGCGCAGGTCCGCCACCATCACATAGCGGGTCATGGCCGCGCTCCCTTTCCGGGCCCTTCGACCTTGCGCACGCAAACGCGCACGACGTCGGCGCCGGAGCCGGTGGCGTCGGTCAGTTCCATCGACATCTGCGTGACGGTGTTGAGCGAGGGGAAGTTCAGGTCCTTGGCAAACGGCGTCTTCCAGTGCTCGTGCTGGCCAGGAATGACGATGGTCTCGGGATGGCAGCCCTGCACCGGCACCGCGCGCCCGCGCGTCGCGGCAACGATGGAGCGCACCTCGATCCAGTCGCCGGCGACGATGCCGAGCTTCCCGGCGACACCCGCATTGAGGATGATGCCGCCATGGCCGCGCACGTTCTGCCCGACCTCGTGCATCAGCGGCACGCCGGAATTGTTGCCGGCGGAATAGAACATGGTCTTGGTGGTGATGCCCCAGAAGGGAAAGTCCTCGGGCTTCTTGCCCGCCGCCACCACTGCCTTGATCCAGCGGCCGGGCACGTCAT
>WBZO01001501.1_pt1 | contig 36003 bp, 30 predicted proteins | sample 5204261 | NCBI WGS metagenome assembly WBZO01 (sample SAMN12412400, study PRJNA552823) | activated sludge metagenome | isolation source: activated sludge from anammox sidestream of wastewater treatment plant... | place: USA: North Carolina | collected 2017-09
TTCTCTACCCGGACGTCGAGGACGTCGTGAAGCCGAAGACGCGCGCCGAGTGCATCGGCAGCGAGCGGCCGTGCCCCTTCGTCTCGTGCAAGCACCACCTCTACCTCGACGTCTCGGCCCGCACCGGCGCCATCAAGCTGAACTTCCCCGACCTCGAGGTCTGGGAGATGAACGAGACCTGCGCGCTCGACGTCGCCGACCGTGGCGGCACGACCCTCGAGGAGGTCGGCGCGATCATGAACCTGACGCGCGAGCGCATCCGGCAGGTCGAGGTGAAGGGGCTCGCGAAGCTCCAGGCGCTCAAGGACATGAACGCCCTCCGCGACTACGTGGACGAGGGCCCCGTCGGCAAGCGCCGCCTCCCGGTCCTCGCGCGTGACGAGGAAGACGAGGGCGAGGGCGGCGAGGACTCGGACGACGACTTCGACGTCGACGAGTTCGCCAGCGACGCGCTCGACGCCGAATGATTTCTTAGACCTCCCGCTCAGCTCTTCGAGCTCCCTTTCGAGACCCCCTGCAGACGGCGGCCCGGCTCAAACCGGGCCGTTCGCCTTTTGTGTGGCGCTCGCTCGCGCCTTCGTGAGCCCTCCGTGAGCGCGTCCGGAGCACGTTCGCACATGGTGCGTTGACCCTGGGCGGCGGGGTCGCTATCTCGCGCGCCATGCCCATCCGCGTCGCGCTCCTGTCCGTCTCCGACAAGACCGGTCTGCTCCGCTTCGCCTCGGCGCTCGCGAAGCGCGGGGTGAAGATCCTCTCGAGCGGCGGCACCGCCAAGGCGCTCGCCGCCGAAGGCATCGAGGTCACGACGGTCGAGGCCTACACCGGCTCGCCGGAGGTCATGGGCGGCCGCGTGAAGACGCTGCACCCGAAGGTGCACGGCGGCATCCTCGCCCGCGAGGGGACGGACGAGGAAGACCTCGCGAAGCTCGGGGCCGGGTTCATCGACCTCGTCGTCGTCAACCTCTACCCGTTCGAGAAAGTCGCTGCGAATCCGAACGCTTCCTTCGAAGAGCTGATCGAGAACATCGACATCGGCGGTCCGTCGATGGTGCGCTCCGCGGCGAAGAACCACGACCGTGTGACCGTGGTCTGCGACCCGGGCGACTACGACCGGGTGCTCGCCGAGATCGAGAAGTCGGGCGAGACCTCGAAGGCGACGCGGCGCGAGCTCGCGGCGAAGGCGTTCGCGCACACGGCGGCGTACGACGCGGCGATCAGCGGCGTGCTGTCGGGCCCGCGGGCGGACGGCGGAGAGAGCACGTACCCGCGCTACCTCACGTTGCCGTTCGAGCGTGCATATGGACTTCGATATGGGGAAAACCCCCATCAGACGGGCGCCTTCTACGTCGAGCGCGATGCCGCGGCGGGCACGATCGCGCGCGCGGAGAGCCTCGGCGCCGGCGGCAAGGAGCTCTCCTTCAACAACCTCGTCGACGTCGATGCAGCCCTCGAGGCGGTGCGCGAGTACGAGCGGCCCGCGGCGGTGGTCGTGAAGCACACGAACCCGTGCGGCGTCGCCGCCTCCGACACGCTCGAGGCGGCCTACCGCACCGCGCGCGACGCCGACGCGCTGTCGGCGTTCGGCGGCATCGTCGCGCTGAACCGCGAGGTCGACGAAGCGACCGCGCGCGTCCTCGCCGAGACGTTCCTCGAGTGCGTCGTCGCGCCGGCGTTCTCCGCTCCGGCCCTCGAGATCCTGCGCGCGAAGAAGAACCTGCGCCTGCTCTCCACCGGCGCCTGGCTCCCGGCCGATGCTCCGGCGCTCCAGTACAAGCGCGTGTCGGGCGGTCTCGTCGTGCAGAGCCGCGACGCGACGGGCGCGGGCGAGGTCACGAAGGGGAAGGTCGTTACCAAGCGCGCGCCGACCCCGGAGGAGCTGAAGGGCCTCGAGTTCGCCTGGCGCGTGTGCAAGCACGTGAAGTCGAACGCCATCATCCTCGCCAAGGGAGAGCGCACGGTCGGCGTCGGTGCGGGCCAGATGTCTCGCGTGGTTTCCGTGCAGATTGCATGCGAGAAGGCAGGTGAGAACGCGCCCGGGAGCGTGCTCGCCTCCGACGCGTTCTTCCCGTTTCCCGACGGCGTCGAGGCCGCGGCCAAGCACGGCATCACCGCGGTCGCCCAGCCGGGCGGCAGCGTGAAGGACGCCGACGTCATCGCGGCCGCCGATCGCCTCGGCCTCGCGATGGTGCTCACCGGCGTCCGTCACTTCCGGCACTGAGCCGGGATCAGGTGAAGTCGGCCAGGATCTCGCCCGCCGCGCGGATGCCCGTCTCGGCGCCGCCCTCCATGAAGCCCTGCCAGTCGTAGAACGAGTCGGTCATCTCGCCGGCGAAGTACAGGTTGCCGACGGGCTTCGCCGGGCGGCCCTCGATCGTGGTGAAGTACCCGGGCTGGTTCGCCGAGTAGGCGCCCTTCGTGAGCGGGTTCGACGGCCAGTGCTCGAGGTGGCAGACGTAGTTGCCCTTCGCGTCGCGGCGCGCGCGGGCCTTCGACCCGGGGATCACCGCGTCGAAGTTGGTGAGGAACCGGTCGCAGTCCGCCTGCACGTTCTTCGGCGACAGCGAGACGGAGAGGGCATCGCCCGTGTAGTCGGTGAGGATCGCGCGCGAGGCGTTGGCGGTCGACGGGCTCGTCTCCCAGCTCGTCTGGAGGTAGGGCAGATCCGTGTAGACCGCGCCGTTGCAGCCGGCCTCGGTCCACGGCTGCCCCTGGAAGCCGATCATGAGCTTCGCGTTGTTGCCGCAGACGAAGCTCTGGATCGAATCGAGCTTCCACTGCGGGAGCCCGAGGCTCGGGTCGAGCTCGACGTCGCGCAGCAGGTGATAGGGCAGCGTGAAGACGACGGCGTCGTGCGTGGCGGTGATGGTCTTGTTGCCCTGCTTGAAGGTGAGCTCGATGCGTCCGTCCGAGAGCTTGCGGGCGCGTACGAGCTTGCGCTCGAAGAGGATCTGACCGGGCAGGCGCGCGGCGAGGCCGAGCGGGATCTGCTGGTTTCCTCCGACGACGTGATAGCGCTCGTCGCTCCAGTTGCCCCACAGGCGAAGCTTCGACTGCTTCGACGCCTTCGCGAAATAGAGGAACGCAAGGCAGCTCATGGCGCTGGTGTCGACGCCGTACTCGATGTTGTACGCGACGTTCAGGAGCGCCTTGATGTTCTCCGGGGCGCCTCGGCTCTCGAGGTACTCGGCGAGGCTCATCATGTCGAGCGCGCGATCGGCCTCGGTGAACGAGTCGGCGGTGGGCCAGTTGGCCGCCTGGAGGTCCTTCTTCATCGCGTCGACGAGCACGCGGTACTCGTCGACCATCGTGCTCTCGGCGATCCGCTGGCCCCTGAACATGTAGAACACGTCGCCCGGCGGCTTGAGGTAGCTCTCGAGCGAGAGCCCGAGCTCCCGCGCGTAGCCGATCATCGCCTTGTGGGGCGTGTCGATCAGCTCGCCGCCGCGCTCGATCGCCTGGCCGAGCCACTTGGGATCGCTGTCCGAGTAGATGCGGCCGCCGACGCGCGTGCCCGCCTCGTGGATCGTCGCGGCGCAGCCCGAGCGCTTCAGCTCGTAGGCGCACGAGAGGCCTGCGATGCCGGCGCCGACGATGCCGATGTTCGCGTTGATCTTCTTGAGCGATCGCTTGGTCTCTCCGAGGTTCTCGGGACCGTCGGTGGGCGCCGCGCACGCGGCGAGGAGGTTCGGGGTCGCCACTGCAGCGGCCGCGGCTCCGGCGCCGCGGAGCACGTCGCGTCGCGAGAGGCCCCTCCGCTTCTCGCGCATCGCCTGGACGACCTCGCCTGCCGGACCGTTCGAGCGGCTGATGTGCAGCGTCTCGAGCAAACGCGTGAAGAGCGGCGTGCGACCCATGGTTGTTCGTTCCTCCCGGAGCCGATGTAGGTGCAACCGGTGTGCCGCTCGGTTTGGTCATGCAATTTGTTGATTTCATGGAATGTTCAGGGTGATGCGCGGCCGCTCGCGCGTCGGCCGTACCAGCTACGACGGTCGCCCGATCCAGGTCGGTACGGTTGCCGGATCACGCCGCCGCCGCTCCCTGGGACGCGTTCTCCGATAGCCACTTATTTGGCCCAGCACGCTCCGCTGTGGCACCGGTGGATGCATGGCCGGGATGCACGAGACCTGCACGGTGTGCGGGCGCAACTTCGAGGTCCAGTTCCGCTACCAGATGGAGGAGCGGGACAACGCGTTCTCGTTTTTCTGCTCCCAGGCTTGCCACGGCAAGAGCCTGCGCGGGGAGACCACGAGCGGCGTCGTCTGCAACTGCTGCAACAAGCGGTTCGTCGTCGAGCTCGTCTCGCAGGTCGTTCGCATCAAGGGCGAGGCGCGCTACGCGTGCTCCGACGGCTGCCGCTCGCAGCTGCTCGCGGAGGCCGGTGGCCAGCGTCTCGGCAGCGCCATGGCGCCCCCGCCGCCGCCCCCGTCCTCGACGGTGAAGCCGACCTTCGCGCCCACGCCCGCGCCCATGCCGGTCGCTCCGGCCGGCAGCGTCGCGACGGTCTCTCCCGCTCGTCCGAAGATCGCCGGGCCGACGCGCATGGCGATCTTCAATCACAAGGGCGGCACGGGAAAGACGACGACGACGGTGAGCGTCGCCGCCGGCCTCGCGATGAAGGGCTACAAGGTCCTGCTCGTCGACACCGACTCGCAGGGCAACGTGGGCGTCTCCCTCGGCGTCAAGGCGGAGAAGACGCTCTACCACTGCCTCGTGATGGGGCTGAAGCCGCAGGACGTCGCGGTGAAGGTCCGCGAGAACCTCGATCTCGTCCCCTCGAACGAGACCCTCGCGGCCGCGGAGCTCTATCTCGCGGGCCGCCAGAACCGTGATCGCATCCTGCGCGACCGCCTGATGCAGGCGCAGTCCCACTACGACGTGATCATCCTCGACTGCTCGCCGTCGCTCTCGCTCCTCAACCAGAACGCGCTCGTCTTCGCGGACGGCATCCTGGTCCCGGTGGCGTGCGACTTCCTCTCGCTCGTCGGCGTGCGGCAGGTCATCAAGACGGTGAAGAACGTCAACTCACTCCTGCACCACCCGGTGCAGATCTTCGGCGTCTTGCCGACGTTCTACGACGCCCGCGCGCGCATCTGCCGCGACGCCTGGGGCACGCTCAAGGAGCACTTCGGCGACCGATGCTTTCAGCCGGTGCGCTCGACGATCAAGATCAAGGAAGCGCCCGCGCAGGGCCGCACGATCTTCGAGTACGCGCCCGACTCGCATGCGGCGGTCGATTACCAGCGTGTCGTCGATCGGATCATCACCGGTCGCGCAGGCGAGATGACGGACGACGCGGACCTCGAGGCCGAGGAAACGCGCGCCATGACGGCTTGAAGGGATCGAAGGAGGAAACGATGGCAGCGCGAGACGACGGCGGAGCGGGACTCGGAGCGGCACGCGTGCTCGACGGCGACGAGGTGCGGGACGTGCTCTCGGGCGCGTTCTACCAGGCGCCGCCGGAGAGCGGACGGATGCAGAAGGCTGCGGCCGTGCGGGAAGAGAAGGCCGCGAAGCCGACGCACTACAAGGTGATCTGCATCTCGATGTACACGAAGGACCTCGACCGCCTCGACGAGCTGGTCGAGGAGCTGAAGGGCCGCGGCATCACGAAGGCGAACCGAAGCGCCCTCATCCGTGTCGCGCTCGAGCAGCTCGATCTCGACAAGGTCCCCCGCGGCCTCTGAAATTCGGGAAAATCCAGGGGAATCCGACGCGTCTCAGGCGCGTCCCCTCGGGTGCCCGCGCTTGCGCCACGACGCGGTGCGTAGCATTACGGTGGCGCCCGATGATGCGCCTTCGCCGATTCGCCGCTCTCGCGACGATCCTGGCTGCGGCCTGTGCGTCGAGCGAGATGCCCGACGTCTCGCCCGACGTCGACCCGTCGCTTCCGGGGGTCGAGGGGACCGACGACCCGGCGCGCGCCACGGGATCCTCGAAGACGCCGGACGACGCCGGACGCTTCGACTCGGGCTCGACGCCGAAGCCCGATCCTCCGCCGGCCGACGGCGGCTCGGGCGACACGTCGACGATCGTCCCGCCGGATGCGGGCCCGCCCCCTCCGCCGAAGCCTGCCCAGGGCGAGGTCCTCATCACCGAGGTGATGTACGACCCGTTCGGGACCGAGCCGGACAGCGAGTGGTTCGAGCTCCACAACAAGACGAGCGAGCCGCGCTCGCTCGGCGGCCTGCTCCTCTCCGACGGCGGCGGACGCACGCACACCATCAAGGCGGGCACGACGATCGCTCCGGGCGCGTACCTGGTCTTCGTGCGCAAGACCAGCGCGGCGGGCAAGGTGCCCGGGGCCGCGATCGCTTACGAGTACGGCGAGTCGCTCCCTTCGAACGCCGGCATCCAGCTCGCGAATGGCGACAGCGGCGCGCTGTACCTGCGCAACGGCGCCACGATCGTCGCGCAGGCGGACTACGGCGGCTGGTTCAGCCAGTCGGGCGGGAGCTCGGTGCAGCTGAAGGTCCTCGACTTCACGGCCGCCGCCAACAAGGCGAGCTGGTGTCTCTCGTACAACCTCTGGACGACCGGCTCGGACAAGGGGACGCCGGGCGCGCCCAGCGACTGTCCCTGATCGGCGCGATCAGAGCTCGTTCCAGAACGCTTCGAGATCGGCGGGCAGCGGCGCCTCGACGACGAGCGGCGCGCCGGTGATCGGATGCGCGAGCGCGAGACGCGCGGCGTGCAGCGCGTGCCGCGGGAGCTCGAGCTTCTCGTGGTCCTCGGCGGTGAGCTCGCCGTCGGCGCCTCGCGCGAAGCACGACTCGTCGGGGCCGTAGAGCTTGTCGCCGACGATCGGCGAGCCGAGGCTCGCGAGGTGGATGCGGATCTGGTGCTGGCGCCCGGTCTCGAGATCGCAGCGCACGCGCGAGTAGCCGTCGCGGGTGTCCTCTACGTGGAAGCGGGTCGCGGCGTAGAGCGCGTCCGCCGACTCGCCGAGGCGCATCTTCACCTTGTAGCGGGAGGTCGGATCGAGCTCGACGGATCGCTCGTAGCGGAAGCTCCTCGTGCCGCCCTTCGCGGGCTCGGGCATGCCCCACGTGAGCGCGACGTACGTCTTCTCGATGTCGGCGCGGTCCTCGAGGGCCTTCTTGAGCGCACGATCGCACGCTGGCGTCTTCGAGACGAGCAGCACGCCGCTGGTCTCGCGATCGATGCGGTGGCCGAGGGAGACGAACTGGCCCGGTCGGGCGCGCTTGAGCACCTCGATGAGCGTGTTCTTGTAGTAGCGCGCGGTGGGGTGCACCGGCAGCAGCGCGGGCTTGTCGACCGCGAGCAGGTGCTCGTCCTCGTAGAGCACCGGCACGTCGGTCGGGACCGGATCCTCGTCCCACGGCGGCCGCCAGAGCAGGACGTGCTCCTCCGCGCGGACCCGATGGTTGGAACGCAAGCGTTTGCCCCAGGCATCGAAGGCGCTGTTCGCGATGATGACCTGCGTCCGCGTGCGGCTCGTCCTCTTGAGCTGGCCCTGGAGGAAGACGTCGAGCCGCTGCCCCGCGACCTCGGGCGGAACGCGGAAGACGCTCACGATCGAGCCCTCCGGCACATCCGCGGGACGCGCGTAGCCGTCGATGCCGACATCGGAGGTCCGGAGGCGGGTCACGGCTGGTCTCTAGCACGAGGGGACCGCGGGTCCTCACTATGGTAAAAGCCCGCCTCGATGGAGATCCTCTTCGCCACGACCGAGCTTGCCCCCTACGTGAAGGTCGGCGGCCTCGCCGACGTGAGCGCGGCGTTGCCGAAGCACCTGAAGATGCTCGGCCACCGCGTCATCGTCGTCATGCCCCGGTTCCCGGCGTTCGAGGAGGCGGGGCTCATGGTCGCCCGCCGGCTCACGCCGCTGCGGCTGGAGCTCGGCGGCAAGACGTTCGAGGCCACCGTCTTCGACGGGCGCCTGGCGTCGCACGTCGAGCTCACGCTCATCGACGTGCCCGGCCTGTTCGACCGTCCCGGCGTCTACGGCGAGAAGGGCGAGGACTATCCGGACAACGCGCTGCGCTTCGCCGTCTTCTCGCGCGCCGTCGCCGAGCTCGCCGCGCAGCGCGCCGAGAGCGGGACCCCGTTCGACGTCGTGCACCTCAACGACTGGCCGGCCGCCCTCGCCGCGAAGCACATGAAGGATCTGGGCGTCTCGACCAAGACGGTGCTCACGATCCACAACGTCGCGCACCAGGGCGTGTTCCCCAAGGACACGCTGCCTTCGCTCGGCCTGTCGTGGGACGACTTCTCCGTCGAGGGCGCCGAGTTCTACGGGCAGGTCAACGTCCTCAAGCAGGGGATCGTCGCGGCCGACGTCGTCACGACCGTGAGCGCGACGTACGCGCGCGAGATCCAGACCGAGGCCCACGGCGCGAAGCTGCACGGCGTACTGCAGGCCAAGGGGCGCATCGTCGGCATCGTGAACGGCGTCGACTACGGCGTGTGGAACCCCGCCACCGACTCGAACATCGTCGCGCGCTTCGACGCCGAGGACACCTCGAACAAGGCGCGCTGCAAGGGCGCGCTGCAGAAGGAGCTCGGCCTCCCGCTCGATGCGGACGTGCCCCTCCTCGCCAACGTCGGGCGTATCGTCCCGCAGAAGGGCACGGACTTGATCGCCGACGTCCTGCCGCGGCTCGCGCGCGCGAGCGACGCGCAGTTCGTCATCGCGGGCGACGGCGACCCGGCACTGATCGAGCGGCTCGAGGCGGCGCTCACGCGCGTCCAGGGCAGGGGCGTCTTCGTCCGCGCCGCGTCGGAGCAGCTCGTCCATGCCATCTTCGCGGGCGCGGACATCGCCCTCGTGCCGAGCCGCTTCGAGCCGTGCGGGCTCGTCCAGCTCTACGCGCAGCGCTACGGCGCGCTTCCGGTCGCGCACGCCACCGGCGGCCTCGTCGACACGATCGTCGACTGCGACGCGAAGCTCGAGACGGGCACCGGGTTCCTCTTCGAGGAGCCGACGACGGAGGCGCTGTTCGGCGCGACGCAGCGGGCGATCGCCGCTTACGCGACGCCGCGCTGGCCCGCGCTCCGGCGCCGCGTCATGCGCCTCGACCGCGGATGGGAGCGCGCCGCCCGCCAGTACGAGCAGACCTACCGCACGCTCGTCTCGCGCTGAGATCCCGCGACGAGGCGCAGCGCGTTCGCCAGCCAGGACGCGCGCAGCGCCGTCCGCACGAGGACCACCGCCTGGTGGGCGACGAACACGGCGAAGAGCGTCGCGCCGCCGCTCGACCCGGCGAGCGAGCCCGCCGCCATGCCGAGCGCGAGCAGCGCCAGGCCGAGGGCCGCACGCCAGCCCCACGCGAGCAGCGCGCGGCCGAGCGCCCGGCGAGATGTCGCGAGCGCAGCGCGGATGCCGATGCGGAGGACGGTGAGCCCCGATTCGGGCTCCGCATCGGGATCGCGTTCGGCGACGTGCCGTCCGATCGCGACGCGCGCGAGGTCCGCGATCACTCCGACGATCGCGGCGAAGATCACGAACAGCCCGAACACCGCGAGGCGTACGCCGAAGGCTCGTGCGTCGCCCAGGCGATCGCGCAGCGCCGCGTCGAGCGCCGACGCCCCGAACAGGCCGAGCGCGAGGAGCATCCCCTCGATCGCGCCGGCGAGCACGAGCACGCCGAGCAGCGGGAGCCACGCGCGCACGCCCACCGCGAGCGCCTGGGCCGCGCGCACGCGGCGAACGAGCGACGCGACGAGCGCCCCGAGGGGGATCTGCCCGATGACCACGCCGGCGACGAGGAGGATCACCGTCGTCCGGATCACCACCGACGTCGCATCGTCGCCCGACGCGATCCAGAGCGAGAGCTCGCGCCCTCCGGGACGGAACAGCACAGCATCCCCGTCCGGGTGCGCGCCCCACACGCGCTTCGCCCACGCGTGCACCGGCGTGGCGACGAGCAGCGCCCACGTGAGCTCCCAGAAGAACACGAGGAGCACGAAGGCCGGCGCTCGGCGCGCGCGGATGTCCGGTGAGGGGCTCATGGCGCGAGCCCCTGGAGGAGGATCGAGGCCCAGAACGTCGCGCGCTCGAGCGTGCGCGGCGCGCCGGCGCTCGATCGTCCCCAGGCGGTGGCGAAGTTGTCCTCCGGGTTGTCGTCGAGGAGGATCTTGTCGTCGGGGTCGATGACCGCCGAACGGAGCGGCGAGCTGCCGGAGTAGGGGATGCGGACGTTGTCCGTGAGGCCGTCCCACGGGACGCGCGTGCGCGAGCCGTCCTCCGCGACGAGCTCGATGTCGACCGGCAGGCTGATCGTTCCGCGCCGTGACACGAGCACCCAACCGTCGTACTTGCCGCGCGTCTTCTCCGCGGGCACCGTCTCGCGCCGGCCCTCTCGGTCGAAGATGCCGGCCGCCGCGCGCGCCTCGTGAGAGCTCGTCGCCAGGATGGTGAAGTCGATCCATCCCTTGTCGAACAGGGCCGCCTTCAGCGCGTCGGCCGCCCGGTCGCCCATCTCGGCGCGGAACGTGGCGACGAGATCGTCCGGTTTCGGATGGGTGAAGCGGAACCGGCGCGCGTAGGTCCCCATCGTCCGCTGCATGGCCGCGTCGCCGAACACGCGCCGCAGCGTCTCGAGGACCGTCGCCGTGCGGCTGTACACGAGCGCGCCGTACGTCCCGCCGGTGGCGAAGGCATACGCCGGCTGCGCCACGCGATCGTCGTGCTCGTAGACGTTCGCGCGGACGGCATGCGCTTCGGCTCCGCCCAGCGTGAGGCCGAGGAGATCGACGACGCCGCCCGCGCCCTTCCACGCCTGGATCGCTTCCTCCTCGGCGTAGCTGTTGAGGCCCTCGTCGAGGAACGGCCACTTCACCTCGTTCGAGGCGAGGAGGCCGTAGAAGTACTGATGACCGAACTCGTGGATGGTGACGAGCTCGGGCAGGCGCAGCCCGGACGGCATCCATGCGTCGCCGCCGGTGGTGATGAGCGTCGGGTACTCCATGCCGCCGGCCTCCTGCGCCGTCGCCGGCGGGTGCACGACCGTGAGGACTCCGTAGGGATACTTGCCGTAGCGCGCGCCGAAGTGCGGGAGCGCGAAGCGCATCGCCCCTAGCTCGCGATCCGCGACGTCCTCGTAGCCGGGCGGGTAGAGGATGCGCACGTCGACGTCGGTGATGCGCTCCTTCTTCTCGATCCACTCGTCGAACGCGGTCCACGCGAAGTCGTGGATGTCCCGCTGGACGTGGCGCTCGATGCGGCGGCCGTTCTCCTCCTTCGACTCGACCGCGGGCCCTGTCGCGCCGATGGTGAACGACGAGGGTACGTCGAGCGTCACGTCGTAGGTCCCGTAGTCGGCGTAGAACTCGCCGAGGTGGTGGAAGGGAAAGTGCGCGAACGTCCCGTCCTCCTCGATCTTCGCGATCTTCGGGAACCACTGGGCCACCATGTGGAAGCGGCCGTCGAAGCCGGTGCGCTCGACGATGCTCGGCAGCTTGTCGTCCCACTCCATCTCGAGCGTGATCGACTCGCCCGGCGCGACCTCGCGGGGGAGGGGCAAGCGCGCGTCGGTCTCGTCCTCGTCGCCGGGTCGCTTCAGCTCGAGCGCTTTGAGGCAGTCGTGGCGCGTCTCTCCGTCCACGAGCACGAGCTTGCGTACGTCGATCGTGCCCCACTCCTTCGGCACGGTCGTGCCGCGGAAGCCGCCCACCGGCGCGCGCATGAACACCGACGACTGGTTCTTGAACGCGTTCAGATAGAGGTGGAGCCAGAGCTCGGAGACGGCCTTCTTCGACGCGTTCTTCCACACGACCGCGCCCGTCCCATGGACGGTGTGCGCGGAGGGATCGAGCGAGGCGCGCATCGTGTAGCTCGCGACCTCCTCCGGGTGCTCGCGCATCGGCACGTCCGCCGCGCTCGGCTCGGGGGCGCGCGGCGGCTCGTCCGCACGGGCGACGGCGTACGCGAACAGCCCGATCGCCGCCGAGAACCGTGCTGACCGCCGCATGGGCGGAGCACGTTAGCAGACGAGCGCGAGGGAAAGGATCACGCGCCGATCTCCGCGTCGAACCGCCGTTCCCAGTCGGCTTCCAAGCGCGCCTCGACCTCCGCGGCGACGTGGAGCAGCTCGCGGCTCAGCGGACCGCCCGCGCCACGGAGGAGCTCGGGCGCTGCGGCGCGCGCATGCAGGGGCACGGCGCCGAGGGCGCGGCACCAGCGCTCCTGGACCTCGGCCGACATCGCGAAGGCGACGTACGCGCTGGCGCGGTCCTGGGTCTCGCCCTCGAGCCCGCGAGGGACCCAGAGCGCGTCGGTCGTGTCGGCGACGCCCTCCTCGGGCACCGTCCAGTCGACGTCGACCCCCTCCGCAATGAAGCCGAGCGCGTTCGGGAGCGCGCGGTAGCAGAGATCGATCTCCCCGCGACGGATCGGATCGCCGAGACCGATGCTGTAGTCGGGACGGCCGAGCTGCGCACGCATCTGCCTCACGATGGACCAGCACGGGGACATGTCGTCGGGGATCGCGCTCGCCTTGCCGCCGCCGAGGACCTGCGCCACCGGGAAGAAGCCCTTCCCGCCGGGATACAGGACCACGCGACCGGCGTGCTCGGGCCGGAGGAGGACGTTCCACGAGCGCGGAGGCGCGGTGGGGTAGAGCGCCCTCCGGTAGACGAGCACGTAGTGCACGGCATACGCCTGCACGAACGGCCAATCGTCGCGGCCCGGCGGCTTCGCGCGCTCGTGGAGCTCGCCCAGCACCTCGAGGCCGTCGAGCGGCGCGCACCAGCCGCGCTCCGCCGCGCGGATCGCGGGCGTGGTGTTGCACCAGACGACGTCGACCGGCGGCGGCGCTCCGGTCTCGAGCGCCCCGCGCAGCGCGTCCGGCAGCCTGAGCCCGACGTGACGTACGTGCTCCACCGCGATGCCGGTCGCCTCGGTGAACGGCTGCGAGACCGCCTCGGTCAACGCGCGTCCCCACGCGCCGGCCCACGACAGGACGCGGAGCGCGTTCATTCGGCCGAGGCGGTCGTCGTCACCGCCTGCGACGGGAGCATCGCGAGCAGGCCTCCGGCACGCCAGATGCGGACGATGAAGTCGGACGCGGGCACGAGCGGGATCTCCTCGCCCGTCTCCGTGGTGAACGTCCAGCGCGCGAGCGAGATGCGCGCCGACCTCGCCGACGAGGCGCGCGCCACATCGGCCGGATCGCGCAGCTGGAGGCAGGGGATGCCGTTGTTCGTCGCGCTGCGGAAGAAGATGCGAGCGAAGTCCACGGCGACGATCGCGCCGATCGCGTTGAGCTTGAGGCTCTTGATCGACGTCTCGCGGCTCGAGCCGCAGCCGAAGTTCACCCCGCCGACGAGGATGTCACCCGGCGTGATGCGCTCCTGGAGCGTGGGATCGTACTTGGCGAACAGGCCCCTCTTCACCTTCGCCGGATCGAGGCTGAAGTAATCGGGGGGATGGATCACGTCGGTGTTCACGTGATCGCCGAAGGCCCAGACGCGTCCGTGGAGCTCGTCGTTCTGCATGGTCACTCCGAATAGAGGTCGCCGGAGAGCGCTCCGCGGAGCGCCGCGCGCGCGACGGTGCGTGCGCTGGCGAGATACGTGCGGCTCTCCCAGTGGCCCATGCGCCCGCGGAAGTTGCGGTTCGACGTCGAGACGCAGACGTCGTCCTTTCCGAGCACGCCCTTGTCGATGCCGCCGCACGGACCGCAGCTCGAGTGGTCGAAGATCGCGCCGGCATCGGTCAACGTGGAGACGTAACCGGCGGCGAGCGCGCGCTTGAAGACCTCGACCGACGCCGGAATGACGATGAACCGGACGTCCGGGTGGATCTTCTTGCCGGCGACCTCCTCGGCGGCGGCCTGGATGTCGGTCAGCCTCCCGCTCGAGCACGAGCCGAGGAACGCGGTGGTGATCCCGACCTCTTCGACGTCGTCGATGGGGACGACGTTCGCGGGCGACCAGGGCTTGGCGACGCGCGGCGTGAGCCGTCCGAGATCGACTTCGACCGTCCGGACGTAGCGCGCGTCCGCGTCGGGGAGCGTGAACGGCGGCGGCTCGCGCCCGTCGCGCGCGCGGAGGTACTCGGCGGTGACCTCGTCGGGCACGAAGAGCCCGAACTTGGCGCCCATCTCCACGGCCATGTTCGAGATCGCGAAGCGATCGTCCATCGAGAGCTTCGGCGTCGCGTCGTCGTGGAATTCGAGGCTCGCGTAGCGTGCGCCGTCCTCGCCGAAGATGCGGCACAGCTCGAGGATGACGTCGCGGCCGCTGCAGCTTTCGGGCAGGCGACCCACGAAGCGCACGCGGATGCTCTCCGGCATGCGGAGCCACGTCGTCCCCGTCGCGAGGGCGAAGAGGATGTCCGTCGAGCCCATGCCCGTGGCGCACGCCCCGAGCGCGCCGGCCATGATCGTGTGGCTGTCGGCCCCGAGGATGATGCTGCCCGGCTGGCTGAGCGAGTGCTCCACCATCAGCTCGTGGCAGATGCCGCGGTCGAGCATCAGGTGCTGGACGCTCTGAGAGCGGCTGAAGACCAAGAACCGCCGGGAGATGTCCGCCCGCTCGGTGGTCGCGGGCGGGGAGAAGTGATCGTTGGTGAAGAGCACGCGGCTCGGATCCCAGATCCGGAGGCCGCGCCGCTCGAACTCGTCGGCGAGGAGCGCGATCGTCGCGTCGTGTCCGAGCACCGCATCGATGCGGACGCGACGGAACACTTCGCCTTCGTCGCCGTCGAGCGCGTGCGCGTGGATGATCTTCTCGCAGAGCGTCTGACCCATGGCTCTCTCGTCCTTCCCGGGTGGCCCTTCAGGTGCCGGTGCGCGCGGTGAACGCCCGGAGCTCCGCCGGATCGATCCCGGCGAGCAGGCGGGCCTGCGTCGCGAGGTGACGGCGGTGCGCGAGCTCGTGCTCGCTCTTGTCCCGCGTCTCGGCGCGCGCCTTGACCTCGGCCAGCATCGCGCGCGCGCGAGCCTCGTCGAGGCCCTCGTCGCGGAACAGGTGGTGGAGGAGCGCGACGCCGCTGTGCTTGCCCAGCACGAACTCGGGCGAGCGGCCGAGCCAGGACGAAGGCAGGAACTCGTAGCTGTCGAGGTCCTTCAGCATGGCGTCGACGTGGACGCCCGACTCGTGGCGGAAGACGTTGAATCCGGTGACGGGCTTGAGCGCGCTCATGTGGATGCCGCTCATCAGCTCGACCTTCCGCGACAGCTCGACGAGGTGCTCCGGCTTCACGCCGTGCTCTACGCCGTAGATGTGCGTGAGCGCGGCCACGGTCTCCGCGAGGTCTGCATTGCCCGCGCGCTCGCCGATCCCGTTGACCGTGCAGGTTATCGCGCGCGCGCCGGCCGCGACCGCCGCGAGGGTGTTGCTCGTCGCGAGGCCGAAGTCGTTGTGGCAGTGCGCGCAGAAGATCGGCGAAGAGCCGAAGCGCTCCACGAAGAAGCCGACGAGGTCGCCCATGCGCGCCGAGCACGCGCGGCCGACGGTGTCGGCGAGGACGACGCGCTTCAGCACGCAGCGGCGAACGATCTGCTCGACGAGCTCCGCCATCCAGACGCGATCGGCGCGGGTCGCGTCCTCGAAGACGACGGAGGCGCCGAGCCCGCGGCCGGCGGCGTCCTCGATCCCTGCGACCAGGCGGCGCGACGCCTGCTCGCGGGTCAGGCGAAGCGTCTGCGTCAGCCGGCGATCGCTGGTCGGCATGAACACGAAGACCTCCGATGCGCGGGCGGCCTCGGCCGCGGCGACGTCGCCGGGCAGGGGCCGCGCGGTCGCGGCGATCGCGACACCGACGCCGAGCGCGTGGATGCCCTGCATCGCCTCCGTGTCGGCGCCGCTCGCGGCGGGGAAGCCCGCATCGAGGACGGTGACGCCGGCGCGGACGAGCGCGCGCGCGAGCTCGATCTTCTCGGCGACGGAGAACGATACGCCGGGCGACTGCTCGCCGTCCCGGAGCGTGCAGTCGATCACCTCGACGGCCTCGGGCAGCCGCGGGTGGAACGCGCGGGTCTCTTCGTACTTCTGGCTCTTCATCACGTCGTTCCCCGTCTCGCCAGGCCCGCAGACCCCGCGTGCATCTCGACGTCGCAGAAGCGCACCAGGCTCGCGACGCACGCCATGCCGTCGTGCTTCCACATCATGCTTGGCTCGGGCATTCGGCCCGGCTCGCAGACGCGCGACGCGCCGAGCATGGCCAGCGCGCGCGTCGCCTCTCCCAGGTCGTCCTCGGTGCAGCCCAGGCCGACGTTCTGCAGGTATGCGCGCAGCGGCCGGAGCTGCGCGAGCAGCGATTCGAGCCCGTCCACGGGGACCACGCGGAGGAAGCGGTTGCCCATCCCGTCCGGCAGCGTCAGCGCGTCGTCGACGACCACGGTCCACTCGAGCGCGTCGTCGTGCCAGACATCGCGCGCCTCCGAGGCCGCGGTGCGCCACTCGGCGTGGACGCGGGCGAGGCGGAGATGCGCCGCGTCGCCGGTGCGCAGGTCGCCGAGCGGGCACGTCACCGCGTCGCGCGCGAGCGCCGAGGCGACGGCGCCCGCGACGGTCCGCGCCTCGTCGATCGTGCCCTCGACGAAGTAGGTCTGGGGCGCGATGCACGCGTGCTGGTTGAAGGCGGCGACGTCTGCCGCGACGGCGCGTCCGATCTCGGCGATCCCCCGCCGATCGACGTAGGCCTTCGACAGGTATCCGAACGAGAGCTTGTGGCCGTGCTCGATCGTCTTGATCGTCGCCGGGAGCGCTTCGCGGAGGCTGCGGATCGCGTCCCTTCCGCCGTAGGCGACGACCACGTCGACCTCGCGGGCGAGCTCCGCGAGGAGATCGCGCTCTTCGCGGCCCCAGTACGTGACGAGCAGCGCCTCGCCGAGCTCCGGCCGCTCCTCGTACAGACTCTTGGCGAACGCCGCCGCGAACGTCGGCTCGCCGCTCGCGACCTTGGCCACGACCGGCGCCTTCACCAGGAGCGAGCGGACGATCGACAGCGCCGGGAGACCGGGCACGTTGCCGGTGAAGACGGCGAGGACGAGGTCGGGGCCGATCGCCATCGTCGCCCCGGGTAGCTCGGCGTCCGGACGAGGCGCGTCGAGCACCTGCGGATCTCCGAGCTCGCGGCGCAGCGTGCGCCAGAGGCTGTCTGCGCGGTAGTTGCGGAGCTCGAGGTCGAAGCTCCGATCGACGGCGGCGCGCGAGAACCCGTTCACCGCGGCGACGCGGTCGCGCACCGCCTGACGGACCGGCCACGACGGATCGCACCAGCGCGACGCGACCCGATCGATCGCGCTGACGATCTCGGCGATCGGGATCCGGCGCAGTCGCTCGCCCGCCTGGCGGAGGCGCTGCGCGGCCGCCGCCCACTGACCCGGCCGAGGCCTCTCGCAGGGGAACGTGAGCTCGCGATCGGGCGGTGTCGAGACGGTCACCTGGATGCGCTCGATCGCGATGTCGGCCGCCGAAGGGGCGAGCCAGGAGATGGCGCTGGAATTCATTCAGGCGCTCCCGCCGAGGAGGGTGGAACGAGACTCGAAGTGCAGCGCGCACCCGCGGCTCTCCGAGGGGCGCACCCGTCCGGTGATCGCGACCCCGCCCTCTCCCGCGAAGGCCCAGTCACCCGTGAGGACGACGTGCGGGCGATCGAGGATGCAGAGGTCGGCCACCTCGAGCAGGCCCGGACCGTGCGTGGTGTGCCGAAAGGAGAACGGATCGCGCACCCGGGGCGCGACGAACGCGGTCTTGCCCTTCGGGCGCTCGCCCTTCGGCCCGAGCGGTACGTCGACGGCGTCGTAGAGCTGGCTCGCCAGCTCGGTCATGCCGAAGATGTTCGTGCACCGGTCGCGGGCGATGCCGAAGACCGACCCCACCGCCGCGCGCAGCGCGTCGACGTCGAGCTCGCGCGAGCGTCCCTTGAAGCCGCCGGCATCCACCATCGTCGATCCGGCGGGCAGCTCCCACGATCGGCCGCGTTCGACGAGCGCGTCGCAGAGGTGGACGAACGCGAAGGAGCCCCCGAGCAGGACGACCGGCCGCCGGTCGGCGACCGCCCGATCGACGATCGCGACGAGGCGATCGAGGTCGAGCCCGTTCGGTCCGACGACGGAGGCGCTCGACCCGGGATCGCCGAAGGTCTCGGAGAGGACCTCCATGCCGTACGGCATCACGCCCTCGGGGATCACGCGCGACTCGGGGACGAGGCGCACGACGGTGGGGCGATCCAGCCCGCCGAAGACGTTCCGCCGTCCGTTCGCCACGATGGACCGCCGCATGAGATCCAGACCGCGCTCGGAGTACGCCGCCGAGCCTCGGTCGGGGCCGGACGTTCCGCTCGTCCGGAACGTGCGGGCCACGTGCGACTCGACGAAGTGGAAGACGGAGGAGCCGCGGAACGCGGTATCGGGCACGCCGAGGTCCGCCACCGATCGCTGGCGGTAGCGCGCGACCGCGCGGCTGTTCGCCGAGGCGAGCTCGTGGAGCCGCGCGGCGATCGCGTCGGTATCGCCGGCATTCCCTTCGATCAACGAGGCGATGTCCTCGTGGAGTCGAATCACGAATGGATCGTCATATCCAATCAAGCGATATCGCGGTGTTCACTCGAATGCCGACTCGGGTGCCGTGCCGCCCTCTTCGAGTCGCGCACTATATGCGCGCGATCGAGGTCGGCAATGACTCGGATATCGATTTGAGATCATTTAAATTTTCATTACCACCGAGGGAGTAGCGATTACTCCCTGGGTGGTATGAAGAGGGGCCGCCGCCTACGCCCCAGGGCGTACGGCCCATCCGGTATCTGGGCCCCAGGGCGTATCGCCCCGATCAGGGACCGAAGTAGCTCGCGTACTTCTGCTCGAGCGCGGCAGGGACGTCGCGGCTCTTGCTCATCGCCGCATACTCGACGCCCGCGTCGCGCAGCGCGCGCGCCTTGGTCGTGGGGTCCACCTGGTAGAGCCCGAACTTCATGCTCATCCCGTGGTTCCACTCGTAGTTGTCCATCAGCGACCACGCGAAGTAGCCGCGGACGTCGATGCCGTCCGCGATCGCGCGGCGTACCTCCGAGAGCGTCTGCACCACCCACGCCGCGCCGCGCGGCTCGTCGTCCTGCGTGGTGCCCGTCTCGGTGACGTAGAGAGGTTTGCCGTACTTGCTCGCGCTCTTCAGCGCCGTGTAGAGGCCGTGCGGATTCGCTTCGAACGGCGCGAGCATGTCGAAGGTCATGAAGGGCGAGATCAGCCCGCTCACGCCGCCGGGAAGGAACCCGGGCTTGGCGGGGAAGCGGAAGTAGTAGTTCACGCCGATGAAGTCGCATCGATTCGCGAGGTCGGCGCGCACCGGCGCCTTGCCGGGGCCCTGATCCCACTTCTCGTCGAGGCGCCCCTCGCAGGCGCCGTCCATGAACATGTCCTCGAAGAAGTACTTCGCGTTCGCGGCGGCCTGCTCGTGCTCCGGCGTCGTGCCCGTCTTCTGGATCTCGGAGTACGGATAGACGATGCCGACCTCGGCCTTCTTGCCGTCGCCGTCCGCGTCGACCCGGTCGTACGCCTTGATCGCGTCGTAGATGCGCGCATGCGCCTCGACCATTGCGGCGGCCGCGGTCTTGGCGCCGTCGATGTTCATCCACGGACCGGTGAGCCCCGGCGGGTTGGAGCGCATCGGCGTGCTCGCGAGGTAGCCGGCGACGACCACGGCCGAGAACGGCTCGTTCAGCGACGCCCAACGATCGACCTCGCCTCCGTACTCCTCACCGAGGAAGGCGGCGTACTTCGCGAGCTCGTTGACGATGCGCGCACGGTTCGGGTCCGCCCAGCCGCCCTTGCCGTCGGCGATGCACGCTGCGAGGTCCTGGTTGCAGGCGTTGCCGTCGTGGACCCACAGGGGGAGCGAGTAGTGGTTCACGGTCACGAACGGCTGAAGGCCGCGCTTCTTCATCGCGGCGAACAGCCGGTGATAGAACGCGATGCCGTCGGCGCTCGCGATCGCCTTCAGCGCGGCGTGGCTGCTGACGCCCCAGGTCGGCTTCGGGAAGATGCGGCTCCACTCGATCGACAGACGAAGCGCGCCGTTGCCGAGCTCCGACGCGCCCTTCCCGGCGGCGTTGTCGAGGTCCTTCTCGTACAGCTCGTAGAAGCCGGGCCCGTTCGAGGGCGGCTCCTTCGACATGAAGAGGAGCGGGTTGTCGAGGATGCGCTGGGTGGTGATGTACTGGTACCAGTCGCTCGCCCGGTCCTCGCACTTGTCCGCCGGGATCGTGGGGCAGCCCATGTCGACCTGGAAGCCCGCGATGGCGGTGCCGAAGACGAAGCCCTTCGGGAACGTACCGACGACCGGCTCCTCGGGGCTGCCGCCTTCGGGCGCGCTCGACGACGGACCGCTCGCCGGCGGCTCCCCGCGCGGGGAGTCGCCGCCCGCAGCGGGCTCGTCGCTCGCCCCGCCGCAAGCGACGGCCGCGAGGAGACACGTCGAGACCAGCGCCCACCGCATCGCATCCGTCAGTCGAGCACAGCGGATGCCACGGCGAAAGGCGCGGATCCGGCGGCGAACGCGCGGCTCGTCGAGCGCTCCTGGATCTCCCGCTATCCAGCCTGCGGCGGCGTCCGGCCGTCCGGCATGGATCCGTCAGCGATCCCGGAAGCGCTCGAGCGCGCTCAGCCTCGTGCGTACGTGGGCCGCGACGCGACGCGCCTGATCGACGTCGTATCGGTTCGACGAGAGGTGGACGTAGATCGCGCCCCTCTCCGCCTTCACCGCGACGAGGCGCTCTCCCGAGCGCTCGAAGACGTTCGCGTCGTCGGTCGCGCGGAAGGGGCGGACGGCGCGATCCCGAGCGCAGCCACGTCCTTCGTCGTGAGGAGGCTCCGGCACGGGCTGCTCAGCGTCCCGATCCACCGGTACACGCCCAGGGGCCAGGCGGCGATCAGCGCGACGACGACGGCGAGACCGCTCGACGCGAGCGCGATCGTCTTCCACGGGACCGGATCCGCGTGGTGCACCCCGAGGTCCTGACGGATCTCGCCCACGCGCAGCGTGACGAACCCACCGGCGATGCCGGCGACTCCGAAGATCGCCATCAGCACCGCCGTTCGCTGCAGGCGGAAAGACATGCGGAGGGTGACGCCGCACATCACGAGCAGGACGACGCCGAGGGCGATGGCCCCGATGCCGATCACGAGGCGGCGGACGAGCACACCTCGCTTCAACCTTCGTTCGAGATCGTCGAGATCGAGATCGGCCATTCAGAATCCGAACGACGTCTGTCCGCTCCGATCGGGACGCCGGAACGTCGCCGGGATCTCGTAGCGCCTCATCTCGTCGTGCGAAAGCCCATGTCGCCTCGCCGTGCGCTCGAAGAGCGCGGAGATCATCTCGGCGTACTGCCCGCCGCCGGTCTGGCGCGTACCGTACGACGAGTCGTAGAGCCTCCCGCCGTGTGCCTCGCGCATGCGGCGCAGGACCTTCTCCGCGCGCAGGGGGAGGTTCTGCCTGAGCCGCGCCTCGAACACGTCCTTCACCGCGCCCGGAAGCCGGAGCAGCACGTAGAAGGCATGCGTAGCCCCGGCCTCGCTCGCGGCCTTCAGCACCTCACCGAGGTGCTCGTCGTTGAGGCCGGGGACGATCGGCGAGACGCTCACGCCGACCGGGATGCCCGCCTTCGCGAGCATCTCGACCGTCCTCATCCGCCGCTCGGGCGTCGTCACCCACGGCTCCATCGCCTTCGCCACGTCCGCGTCCCAGAACGGGACGCTGACGCTCACGCGCACGCTCGCCACGCGCGCGAGCTCCTGGAGCAGATCGACGTCGCGCTCGATCACCGGCGACTTCGTGATGATGCCGACCGGGTTCCGATACTCGGCGCAGACCTCGAGACAGCCGCGCGTCAGCTTCCATGTCCGCTCGAGCGGCTGGTAGCAGTCGGTCACGCCGCTGAAGACGATGAGGTCGCCCCTCCACGACCTCTTGTCGAACGCCTCGCGCAAGAGCTCGGGGGCACGCGGCTTCACGACGATCTTCTTCTCGAAGTCCGTCCCCGCGCTGAAGGACAGGTATTCGTGCCCGGGCCGCGCGTAACAATAGGCGCAGGCATGCGAGCAGCCGCGATACGGGTTGATGCTCCATCGGAACCCGACGTCGGGGGAGTCGTTCGTCGCGAGGATGTTCCGCGTCTGGTCCTCGTGGACCTCGAGGTGCTGGTCGGGCGTCTCGCCGTCGTCGTACGCGACGCTCGTCTTCGCGAAGCGGTTGTGCGGGTTGAAGACCGGGAGCGGCTTCACCCGATGAACGATACCATACAGATGTTCAGTGGTCGATCGTCGTGCTGTCGCGCACTTACGCGTCGACCTTCTGCGGCTGCGGCGACGGGGAAGAAGGAGCCGTGCCCGCCGGCGTGCAGCGGAAGACGAGCTTCTTGCCCGGTTTCTTCTCGCCGGTCGCCTCGTCGACGACCTCCGCGTCCTCGACGTCGACGACGACGCTGCCGCCCTTCTCGAGCTTGCCGAAGAGGAGCTCCTCGCCGAGCGGCGTCTTCACTTCCTCCTGGATCACGCGAGCGAGCGGGCGCGCACCGAAGTCGGGGTCGTAGCCCTTGTCCGCGAGGTACACGCGCGCCTCGTCGGTCACGTCCATCGTGACCTTCTTCTCGGCGAGCTGGCTGGAGAGCTCCTTCAAGAACTTGTCGACGATGCTCGCCATGGTGAGCGGCGAGAGCGCATCGAACGCGATGCGCGCATCGAGGCGGTTCCGGAACTCGGGGCTGAAGAGGAGCTTGTACTCGCGCTCCGCGTCGCCCGTCGCGCGGCGATCGCCGAAGCCGACCGCGCGCCGACCGAGATCGCGCGCGCCGACGTTCGACGTCATGAGCAGGACGACGTGGCGGAAGTCCGTGGACTTGCCGTTGTTGTCGGTCAGCTTGCCGTGGTCCATGATCTGCAGAAGGACGTTGAACACATCGGGGTGCGCCTTCTCGATCTCGTCGAGCAGGAGCACGGCGTGCGGCGTCTTCGCGATCGCGTCGGTGAGCAGGCCGCCCTGATCGAAGCCGACGTAGCCGGGCGGCGCGCCGATGAGGCGCGAGACGGTGTGGCGCTCCATGTACTCGCTCATGTCGAAGCGCACGAACGAGATGCCCATGATCTTCGCGAGCTGTTTCGCGACCTCCGTCTTGCCGACGCCGGTGGGGCCGGTGAGGAGGAAGTTGCCGATCGGCTTCTCTGGCGAACGGAGCCCTGCGCGCGCGAGCTTGATCGCCGCGGCGAGCTGCTCGATGGCGCGGTCCTGACCGAACACGACGCCCTTGAGGTCGTGCTCGAGGTTCTTGAGCTTCTCCTTGTCGTTCGAGCTGACCTCGCGCGGCGGGATCTGCGCCATGCGCGCGAGCACGGTCTCGACCTCGGCGACGTCGACGACGATCCGCGGCTTCTCCGCCTTCGCCGCCGGAACGGGCTTCGCGTCGACCTCCTTCGGCGGATCGGCCGCCGCCGCCGCGCCGTCGAGCGAGCGCTCCGACGGAGGCGCGAGCAGGCCGAGCGGCTTCGCATCGACCGTGAGGCGCAGCTTCGCCGCGGCGCCCGCCTCGTCGAGGAGGTCGATCGCCTTGTCCGGCAGGCGCCGGTCGTGGAGGTAGCGCGCGGAGAGCACGGCGGCGGCGTCGATCGCCTCTTCCGTGTAGCGCACGCCGTGGAACTCCTCGTACTTCGGCCGCAGGCCCTGGAGGATCTTCTTCGTGTCCTCGACCGACGGCTCGTTCACCTCGACGCGCTGGAAGCGGCGCGCGAGCGCGCGGTCCTTCTCGAAGTGCTGGCGGAACTCCTCGAACGTGGTCGAGCCGATGCAGCGGAAGCGCCCCGACGCGAGCGCGGGCTTCAGGAGATTCGACGCGTCCATGCTGCCGCCGCTGGTCGCGCCCGCGCCGACGATGGTGTGGATCTCGTCGATGAACAGGACCGCCCCGTCGATCTTCTGCAGGGCCTTCACGACCCCCTTGAGGCGCTCCTCGAACTCGCCGCGATACCGCGTGCCGGCGATGAGCGCGCCCATGTCGAGCGAGTAGACGGTGGTCTTCTTGAGCGCGTCCGGCACCTCGCCGCTCACGATCTTGAGCGCGAGGCCTTCGACGATCGCCGTCTTGCCGACGCCCGAGTCGCCGACGAGCAGGGGGTTGTTCTTCTTCCGTCGCGCGAGGATCTGGACCATGCGCGAGATCTCGTTCGACCGTCCGACGAGCGGGTCGATGCGCTTCTCCTTCGCCTCCTCGTTGAGGTTGAGCGTGTAGGCCTTGAGCGGATCGCGCCGGGGCCGCGGTCCCTCGCCGTCCTCGCCGACGGACGCGGGCTCCTTCTCCTCGCGGGTGTCGCCCGGCTCTTCGGCCTTCGAGATCCCGTGGGAGATGTACGCGACGACGTCGAGGCGCGTGACGCCCGCCTTCTCGAGGATGCTCACCGCCGGCGACTCGCGCTCGGCGAAGATCGCGACGAGGAGGTTGGCGCCGGTGACCTGATCCTTGCCGCTCGACTGAACGTGGGTCAGCGCCCGGCGGATCGCGCGCTGGACTCCGAGCGACGCGGTCGGCGTGCCGTACGCGTCCTCGGGGACGCTCTCGAGCTGGTCGGTGAGGAACTGCTCGAGCTCCTTCTTGATCGCCGCGGGATCGCCGCCGGCGTGCCGGACCACCTGCGCGGTGCCCTCGTCGAAGAGCAGCGCGTACAAGAGGTGCTCGAGCGTGAAGTACTCGTGCCTCCGCCGCGCCGCTTCGTTGGCGGCGAGGGAGAGCGCGATCTCGACTTCGGGGCTGATACGCATCGTCTTGTCTCTTAGCGCGCGGTGCGCGTTCGTGGGGGCCGCCTACGTGGGTTCCGCCTACTCCGGTTCGGTGGTGAGCAAGAGCGGCATCCCTTGCTCACGCGCTTCGTCCATGACCTGCTGGGCTTTCGTCTCGGCGACGTCCTTCGTGTAGACGCCGGCTACCGCCGCGCCCTTGAAGTGCACCGTCAACATGATGTGTCGCGCCTCGGCATCGCTCTTGTGGAAGAAGCGCATGAGCACGTAGACGACGAATTCCTGGGTCGTGTAGTCGTCGTTGTGAAAGATGACCTTGAAGCGACGCGGCGTCGTCGAGATGGGCTTGTCTTCGAGGTCGACGTCCTCACTCTCGCCGAGATCGGGCTTGCCGGGCTCGGACGGCGGATCGTTCGGGCCGCCCGGAGCAGCACGGGGACGAGCCGAGAGGCCGCCGAGGGAGAAGCGTTCACGCTCGAGCTCCCCGCCGTGTCCCTCGGAGGGACCGGCGGTACTGGTGACCAGGTCTTTCACGGGCAGTCCCCATTGTGCGTCCCCGTGCGCGCGAGACAAGTGCAAACCAGGAGAAGGCGGGAGAAGACCGAGAGATCTCCGGTGCAGCGCGGGGGGCCCCGCACGCGCCGTGTAGCCGCTTGGATGCGGCCGTCGCATCACCCGTTTCGGCGACGTCCGGTTGCTTCCGCGCGGGGTGGGTCCTTGTTACGCTTGGTCGACGGCCGTGGGGCTCGATTCGAGTCGACCAGGGCGCGGGGAGACGCTAGGTCAATGCAGCTTACGGAGAACATGGTCGTCGCCGACCGCTACCGCCTCTCGCGGATGATCGGTCGTGGCGGCATGGGGTCGGTGTGGCAGGCGCAGCACCTGGGCCTCGATGCACCTTGCGCGATCAAGTTCATCGAGGGGGAGCTCGCGAACGTGGCCGAGGCCCACGCGCGGTTCGAGCGCGAGGCGAAGGCCGCGGCCGCGCTCCGCAGCCCGCACGTCGTCCAGATCTTCGATCACGGCGTGTGGCAGGGCATGCCGTACATCGCGATGGAGCTGCTCGACGGGCAAGACCTCGGCAAGCGCCTCGCCAGCCAGGGAGGGCGGCTGTCTCCCTCCGAGGTGAACACGATCATCCAGCAGGTCTGCAAGGCGCTGACAAAGGCGCACTCGACCGGCGTCGTGCACCGCGACCTCAAGCCCGACAACATCTTCCTCGTCAACGACGACGACGGGCGACCGATCACCAAGATCCTCGACTTCGGCGTCGCGAAGTCGACCTCGCAGGCGATCGACGGCAGCAACACGAAGACGGGCGCGATGCTCGGAACGCCCTATTACATGAGCCCGGAACAGGCTCAGGGCATCAAGACCGTCGACTCGCGCAGCGATCTCTGGTCGCTCGCCGTCATCGTGTTCCAGTGCCTCACCGGGCGGCTGCCGTTCGAGAGCGAGGCGCTCGGCGACCTGCTCGTGAAGATCATCGTCAACCCGATCCCGAAGCCGTCGGACTACAACCCGAACGTGCCACCGGGCTTCGATACCTGGTGGTCGAAGGCGGCCGATCGGAACCCGGACAACCGCTTCCAGACGGCGAAGCAGTTCGGCGAGTCACTCGGGATGGCGCTCGGGCAGTCGTCCATCACGGACGTGAACCTCGATCGCGCGAGGCTGCAGAAGCTCGGCGGCGGCACCGCGGTGATGACCTCGCCGTCGACACCTCCACCCAACGTGCCGAACGCGGGCGCCCAGACCGCCGCGATGGCGACGCCGAACCCCGCGCTCCAGGCCGCGCCGATGCACACCCCGGCGCAGCCGATGGCCAACATGTCGACCGGCAGCCCGGTCGCGGCGACGTTCTCGGGCGTCGACCAGCCGATCGAGCTGCCGAAGAAGGGCCCGCCGGTCGCGATCATCGCGGCCGCCGCGGGCGGGTTCGCCCTGGTCGGCGCGATCCTCATCGGGGTGACCGTCTTCGGGGGAAAGAAGGCGGCGGCGGGCGGGGGAGGCGAACCGGTCGCGAGCGCGGCTCCGAGCTCGATGACGAGCGCCGCCCCGTCGGCCGATCCGCCGGTCGAGAAGGCCGCCGAGCCGGCCCCGAGCGCGAGCGCGGAGCCGGTCGATGCCCCGGCCGCGTCCGCGAGCGTCGCGGCGGGCGCGCAGCACGCGCAGACCCCGCCGGTCACCCACACCGCCACGTCGAAGGGCGGCACGGTGGCGGCGAAGGCGACGACGACCACCACCGCCGCGCCGGCGAAGCCGACCGCGGCCGGGACCACGAAGCCGCCGTCCGGGGGAAAGAAGCCGGCGGACCTCGGCTTCTGATCGGCGCGCCTGCGTGGACGCCGCGGACATGGCCGACGCGCTCGTGCGCACGACGCGCGGCATCGCGGAGGCCGAGCTGCGCGTCGCGTACATGCGGACGATGCTCCTCGACGGAGAGATCGAAGAGCTCGCGGCGATGCTCGACGTCGTCTGCGCGCGCGCGGAGCAGGCCGAGCACGCCGCCCGCGAGGCGCTCGTCGCGCTCGTCGATGCCCTGCACGATCCGTCGATCGGCCACGTCGTACAGCGCCTCCGCGAGCAGGCCGTCGGCGTCCCGCATCTGGCCCTCGAGCGCCTCGTGCGGCAGCCCGTGTCGGTCGCGCCGGCGCGTGACGTCCCGGAGCCCGACGAGGATCGCGTCCCCGACTACGGCCGCGGCCGAGCGCTCACCCTCGGCGAGCGCAAGTCGCTCGCGCGCAGGCCCGATCGCGAGATGATGGATCGCCTCCTTCGCGATCCGCATCCCGACGTCATCCGGCAGCTGCTCCTGAACCCGAAGCTGACCGAGGACGACGTGCTGACGCTCGCGGCGCGTCGGCCCTGCCGCCCCGACGTGCTGACGCAGATCGCGCGCTCGACGCGATGGGTGCATCGTGCACGCATTCGCATGGCCCTCGTCCTGAACCCGGACACCCCGCTCGACATCGCGGCGCCGCTCGTGGGTCTGCTGATGCGCCACGAGCTGCGGCTCGTGGCCACCTCGACGACCGTGCCGCCGGCGGTGCGTGCCCTCTGCCTCGAGCACCTGGAACGCCGTCCGCCCTCGGCCGTCGGCGCGGACGACGAGGACGAGACGATCCAGTAAGAAGAGGGTCAGCCCTCTTCTTCTTCGATCTCCCAGCGCTGCAGCGCGGTCATCCCGATCGCAGCGGCGCACGCCGGGCAGAGCGGCGGCTCCTGGTAGCGACGCTCCTCGCCGCGCGTCCAGACGAGCAGTCCGCGTCCAGACACCTCGTGCCCGCCCGCATCGTCGTCGCCGGCCACGGGCTCGTGGCACACATCGCAGCGATTCTGCTCTTCGTTTTCGAAGAGAACGGCGTGGCTCGCGGTGACGAAACCCGTGGGGCGCTCGCTCATCGAGGGTGCCTAAACATAACCCAGCGCCCGAAAATCAGCACGTCCCGCGCGCCGACGAAGAAATCGCGCAACCTCCACCTCGGCGGGCCGATGGGGGCGCCGATGCTCGCCCGGCTCCTCACTCTTTTCGCACTCTTGGCCTCCGTCGGTTGCTCGACCGTGCCGCCTCTTCCGCCCAAGGCGATCGAGCTCAACCGCGATGGCGCCGCGGCCCTCGCCGCCGGCGATCTCGCGACGGCCGAGGCGCGCCTCTCGGTCGCCATCGAGTACAGCCCGCGCTTCACCGAGGCCTGGGTGAACCTCGGCTACGTCGAGATGCGTCGTGGGAACCTCGAGCTTTCGCAGAAGCACCTCAAGAAGGCACGCAGCCTCAACCCGGACCTGCCCGCTCCCCACCACGCGCTCGGGCTCCTCGCCGACCGCCGCGATCGGCAGAAGGAGGCCGAGGGGCACTACCGCGCCGCGTTGAAGGTCGATCCGGGCTTCGTCCCTTCGCGCGTCAACCTCGCGCGCCGCCTGTTCCAGCGCGGGGCGTTCGAGGAGTCGCGCGAGCAGTTCCTCAAGCTGACGCAGGTCGAGCCCGATGCGCCGGCCGGCTATCTCGGCCTCGCCGAGTGCCTGCTCCGTCTCGACCGCGAGCCCGAGGCCGACGGCGTCATCGAGCGGGCGCGCACCCGCTTCGGCGACACGCCCGAGCTCCTCGTGCTCGTCGCGCGGCAGCTGCTCCGGCGCGGTGCGGCCGCCGAGGCCGAGGAGATCCTGGCTCCGCTCACCGACGACGCGGACAAATCGCGTGCCGCCTCCGCCTGGGCGTGGATCGCCGTCTCGCGGCTTTCGCGCGAAGACAACGCAGGTGCGCGGGCCGCCGCTCGCGAGGCGCTCGCGTTCGACAGGACGAGCGCCGTGGCCAGCCAGGTTCTCGCCGACGCGAGCCGATGACTCAGTGCAAGAACAGGTACGCGGCGCCGAGCAGCAACACGACGACACCGACGACGATCCCCGCGACCATCCACAGCGGGACGTGAGTCCCCGGGATGTCGATGCGGTCGTGCTCGGCGCCGCCGTGCTCGTGCCACGCACCCGCCGGGGGGACCGACACCACGGAAGGCCCGCGCGGAGCGCCGTCGGCCGCCGGCTCGCCGCCCGCGTGCCCCGCCAGCGCCGAGGCGTTCGGGACCGTCGTGCTCTCGTGCTCTTCGCCGAGGATGTACTTGCGGTACTTCAGCGGCTCGTCCTCGGGCACGATCTGCTTCAGGCCGCCGCCGTCGAACTGCACCACGATGACGGTGATGTTGTCGTGGCCGCCGGCCTGGTTCGCGCGCTCCGTGAGCGACTTGCAGATCTCGAGCGGCTCGGTCGACGAGCGGAGCACCTCGCGGATCTCCTCGAAGCGCACCATGCCGGAGAGGCCGTCGGAGCAGAGCAGGAGGATGTCGCCCTGCCGGACCTCGGCGTACGTGAGGTCCACCTGCACGGTGTCGGACGTGCCGAGCGCCTGCAGGATGATGTTGTTGTGCTCGAAGGTCTCGGCCTCTTCCTCGGTGAGCTGCCCCGCCTCGATCAGCTGGTTCACGAGCGACTGATCGCGCGTCAGCTGCACGAGCGTGTCGCCGCGGAGGATGTAGCCGCGCGAGTCGCCGACCTGCGCGAAGAAGAGCATCTCGTCGACGAGCGCCGCCGCCGTCACGGTGGTGCCCATGCCGCGGCGCGAACGGTCGGCCTTCGCCTCGTGGAAGATGCGGAGGCCCGCGGCCTCGACGGCCCGCACCAGGCGGCGCGCGAGCTCGTCGCGCTTGAGCGGCCGCTCGTCGAGGCCCTCGACCATGCGCTCGTAGATGATGTCGACGGCGAGCTGGCTCGCGATCTCGCCGGCCGCCGCTCCGCCCATGCCGTCGCACACGGCGAAGACGGCGCCCTGGCCGCCGACCGTCGTCGCGCGGTTGGCCTCGAGCAGGCCACGCGAGCGGCGCGTGAGGTCGGCGACGAGGAAGTTGTCCTCGTTGTGCTCGCGCACCTGACCCACGTCGGTCCGGGCGAACAGCTTCACGCGCACCTCGCCGGCGGAGGACGTCGCGTCCTTCTCGCTCGAAGTCGGGCTCGGCACGGGCGTCTGGGGCTGCGTCACGTGCAAACCCTCATCTCCTCGACCCTCCTCATCACGCCTCGCGCGCGCCGGGAGACCCCGCCTGCGGGGTGGGAGAGGGCGGGACGTTGGCTCCGATTTCGACGCGGAAGAGCTGCTGTCCGACCCTGAATTGATCCCCCGATTGGAGCTCGACTTCGTTGCGGATGCGAAGGAAGGTGCCGTTCGACGACCCGAGGTCGACGAGGGCGAAGCGCGCGACGTCCCCCGCGTTCGCCGTCGGCGCAAGCGGAGCGCCGTCGCGCCCGAGCGCGCGGATCGCCGCATGCCGCCGCGAGAGGAACGGATCCTCCGTGAACACGACATCTCCCGACTCACGCCCGAGCACGGTCTCCATCTTCCGAAGGTAGTAGACGTCGCGGGTCACGCCCTCGACGGTCCGCTGCCCAAGCCGAGCGTATCTCTTCGCTGCGGGAGAGCCAAACAAGAGGGTGCCGTGCTCGGATGCGGCCCCGAGCCCGTTCTCAGCCTCCCGCAGGACGTCGAATCGCAGCACTTGCTGTCCGACGAGTATCAGATCCTGGTCCTGGAGCGGAACCGCGACTTCGCCCCCGGCCCGCGAAGGGCCGTCCACGTGCCTCGCGGCCGCCAGCCGGAGGAAGACCCCGTTGGTGCTCCCGAGGTCGCGTAGGACGAGCTTCCCGTTCACGTAGGCGATCCGGACGTGGCGCGGCGAGAGGTACGGATCCTCGCTGACGATCACGTGACCTTCGCTGCGCCCGACGTCCAGCATGTCGCCGAACGGGTAGCTCGGGCCGTCGGCCCCGCTCTTGGCGATCACGACGAGGCGGCCTCGCGACGGGGACGTTGCAGGTTTCGCGACGGCAGGGGCGGCGGGCGCGGGAGGAGCAGCCGGGGCGCGCGCGACGGCGGGCGGAGCCGGCGAAGCGACGGGCATCGGCGGCGGAGGACCGTAGGCCGACGGGGAGGCGCCATCGCCGCCGATCGGGGACGGCGAGGGAAGCGGGGCGACGCCGGCCGGAGCGAAGGCCGCGAGCGGCGTCGGCGGCGCGACGGCCTTCGCGACCGGCTGCGGCGCGGCCCCGTTGCCCGATGCGCGGGGCTGCGCGCCGGAGTCGGCGAGCGATGCGCCGCAGAACTTGCAGAACTGCGCGCCCGGATCGACGGTGCCTCGACAGCGGGTGCACGTGCGTACGGGCTGCCCGGGCGAAGCGGCTCCCGGTCCGAGATCGACCACGCGCGCCGGCGCGATCGCGGCAGCAGGCGCGGGCGCAGGGGCCGGCCCGGCCTGGGCAGGCGGCGGCGCGGGCGGCGGAGGCGCCGCGGCATGCGGGGGTGCTGCCGCGGCGGGCACGGGGTCGAGGTTGCTCCCGCACGACGTGCAGTAACGCACGTTGGCCGCGTTGACCGTGTCGCAGACGCGGCATCGCTTGTGCGCGCCCGCGGCGGCGGGGGACGGCTGCGCGGGCGGCGCCGAGGGCGGGAAGACGCGCGGTGGATCGATCTGCGTCATCCCGAGGGATGTGGCGACGCGAGGAGGCGCGGCGAGGGCGGCGCCGGGTCCGCCTTCGTCCACGCCGAGACCGATGGGCGGCGTCGGCGGCGCGATGCGCGGACCGAGGCGTTGGCCGCACTCCTGACAGAACGTCAGGTGCGCCGGGTTCTCGCGACCGCACGTGCCGCAGGTCATGCCGTCGTCCTCTCGGGCGCGCTCACGTTGAGAAGGATGGGACAATACGGCTGCGCGACCGTCAAGCGCGCGAAACGATTCGTGCGCCTACGGCTTGCCGTCCTGCCGCTTCTCGGCGACGACCGAGGGGTCGCGCTGCTCGAGGACGACGTCGAGGCCGATCAGCTGCGCGATGCCGCCGTCGCGGCGCGCGCCGCTCGTGTCGGTGAAGGCGGAGAAGTAGTAGACGCGATAGTTCGCCGCGACGCCGATGACCGTGCGCTGCGTCACCTGGTATTCGACGCCGAAGCCGAGCGATCCCCCGGGGCCCCAGGTGTCGATGCTCCACTCGTTGCCGTACCCGGCGACCCCGACGCTGGCGGCGGCGTACGGCTCGGTCACGCGCGCGTTCATGAAGTAGTAGCGGCCCTCGGCGCGCGCCTGCTGGAGGAGAGCGAAGCGATAGAGCTTGTTCGGGTCCTGCTTCGACATCTCGTACGCGCCGCCGAGGTAGATGGGACCGGCGCCGCGGAAGCCGACCCGCACGGCGATGCCGCCGCCCGAGCCGAGGACGCAGGGCACGCCCGGGGCATTGCACATGGGGCCGGCCGAGCTCAGGATCTCGGCCGAGATCGCGACGCCGTACTGGAGGTAGACGATGTTGGTCGGCGGAGGATGCACGCCCTCGATCACGTCGATCGTCGCCTCGCCCTCGGCCCCCGCGGATGCGCTCGGTGCCGCCGCCGGAGCTCCGTCCGCGAGCGGCGGGGTGGCCGCCGCGGCGTCGCCCTCGGGCGCGGCCGGTGGGGCCGCCTGGGATCGCGCGACGCGCGGCCAGAGCAGCGCGACCGTGGCGAGGCAGACCGACGATGCCCTTCGAGCGGACCGCACGTACGAAGCATAAGCGTCCGAGAGAGCGTTGACACGCTTCGATGTTCTCTCCTATTCGTGGGCCGTCCCTTCGGAGAAACGTGATGGAGATCCTTCTCGACAAGCGTGCGGTCAAACAGATTCGTCTCTCGGCGCAGGACGCGATCGAGGAGGGGGACACCGAGACGCTGCGCGAGGACATCCTCGAGGCCTTCACCGAGGAGCAGGTGGAGGAGATCGAGCGCCGCCTCGACAGCGGCGACTTCTACGAGTTTCTCACCGAGATGCTCGACGAGTGGTCGGGCGACGACATCGACGAGCTCTTCGAGCTCCTGGACGCTCAGCTCGGCGACATCGGCGTCGACGTGAAGTTCGAGAAGAAGCCCGTTGCCGCCGCCGACGAGCCCTCCGACGAGGACGAGGACGAGGGCGTCGAGGACTTCGACGAGGAGGACGAGGACCTCGACGACGAGGACGAGGACCTCGACGAGGAAGAGGAAGAGGACGAGGACGACTGAGTCAGGGAGACTCGTCGTTCGGTGATCCCTCGCGCGTCAGGTAAGCGCGGCAGGTCGTCGGCGCCTTGCTCTTGGAAGGCCGCTTGATCGACGGGCACCGCTCGATCGCGCACGGCACGTAGCGCGAGTCGGGGAAGTCGCTCGCGAGGGTCGCGAGGCGATCGCACATGGTGCCGAGGTCCCCGTCCTTCTTCCAGAGCTCGGCCTCGCGCCAGAGGGCGTCGTCCCGCAACGTCGACGTCGTGAACTCGCTGTAGAGGCGGTGGAGCGCCTCGCGCGCCTTGCCGCGGTCGCCGAGCTTCTCCTCGTACAGCTTGGCGATGCGCAGGATCGCAGGGATGTACCGCGGGCGCTCGTAGCTGCCCATGAAGCTCGACACCTCGCGATGCGACAAGAGCCGCTCGAGGTCGGCGATCGCCTCCGGGACGCGACCGAGCCGCTCTTCCATTTCGCTCGCGCGATAGAGCGCGTCGTCGAAGTACGCCCCGAACGGGTACGGCCAGCGTGCCGCGATGTCGAGGAAGGCGTCGCGCGCCTCCGCCGTGCGGCCGAGGACGGCGAGCCGCTTCGCGCGCTCGTACACGACGGTCTGCTCGACGCCGTGTCCCTTCACCTTCGGCACCATCGCGTCGAGCCGTTCGATCGCGTGCTGCGGGCCGCCGTGATCGTCGTCCCACCGCGCCACGCGCGTGACCGCGACCTGCGCAACGCCGCTGTCGGGGAAGTCGATCGGGACGGCGGCGAGCTCGGCGTGCCCTGCGGCGGCATCTCCCGCGATCGCGAGGTCCGCCGCCTTGAACGCCGCCTGCGCGGAGTAGGCGTTCGGCGGCTTCGCCGTCGCGATGGCGCGGAGCTCGCTCGCGGCGCGCGCGACGTCGCCGGCGCGTGCCCGCGCGAGCGCGGACTCGTAGCGCATGAAGACCGCGTCGCGCTCGAGCTTTGCCTGCCTGCCCGCCTGCTCGTACCTGTCGGCCGCCTCGGCGAAGCGGCCGGCGACGTACGCGCGTCGGGCCTCCGCGAGCGAGCGCTGGAACTCGTCTCCTCGATTGGGCGCGCACGCCGCGACGAGCAGCGACGCGGCGACCGCGACCGCGATCGAACGGAGCCTCATGCGCGCGCGCTCGCGATCGCCTTCGCGAGGATCTCGGCGGCCGGCAGGACGTCGCGATCGGCGACGTCCATGTGCAGGACGGCGCGGAGTCGCTGCGGGGCGGACGGGTTGATCGCGAGGCCGAGCTCCTTGGCGCGCCTCGCGACGCTCTCTGCGGTGAGCGGCGGATCGAGATCGATGTTCACGATGTTCGTCTCCACGCCCGCGAGATCGATGCGCGCGCCGCTCGTCTGCGCGACGCGTTCGGCGAAGCGCCTCGCGTTCGCATGGTCGTCGGCGATGCGTTCGCGGTGGTGCCGGAGCGCATGGAGCGCGCCGGCGGCGATGATGCCGGACTGGCGCATCGCTCCGCCCCAGCGCTTGCGGAGGTGCCTCGCGCGCTCGATGTGCTCCCGCCTCCCGACGAGGGCGCTGCCCACGGGCGCACCGAGCCCCTTCGAGAAGCACACGCTCGCCGTGTCGAACGGCGCGGCGAGCTCGGCGACGCGGAGGCCCGTCGCCGCGCTCGCGTTCCAGATGCGCGCACCGTCGAGGTGCACCGCGAGGCCACGCGCGCGTGCGAGCTTCGCGACACGCGCGGCCATGTCCTGCGGAAAGACGCGGCCGCCGGCGCGGTTGTGCGTGTTCTCGAGGCAGACGAGGCTCGTCCTCGGATGGACGTAGAACGCGGGCTGGATGCGCGCCTCGAGGTCCGCTTCGTCGAAGAAGCCGCCCGTGCCGGCGAAGGCGAACTGGATCCCGGAGAGCGCGGGTCCCGCGCCGCTCTCGTAGAAGACGACGTGCGCACCCTCGCCGACGACGACCTCTTCGCCCGGCCTCGTGTGCACGGCGATCGCGAGCTGGTTGCCCATCGTGCCGGAGCTGACGAAGAGCGCCGCCTCCTTGCCGGTGAGCGCGGCGGTCTCTTCCTCGAGCGCGCGGACCGTGGGGTCCTCGCCGAAGACGTCGTCGCCGACCTCGGCCTTGGCCATCGCCTCGCGCATCGCTGGGGTGGGACGCGTCACGGTGTCGGAGCGGAGATCGATCACGGCCGTCTCTTATAGTTGAAATGGGGTGCGAAGCGCCTTGCGCAGTGCCCCCTCCTGTGCTTAAACTGGTTGAACCACCGGATGACTCGATGAAGAAACTACCTCAGCCGACAACGCCGCCCGCGGATGCCGCGGACACGCTCGCCGCGATCGGGCCCGTCGCGCGCTCGAGCGTGGTCGATGCCGTGTCCGACCGCCTCCGCAACGAGATCCTGGCCGGCCGCATCACGCCCGGATCGCGCCTGCCTTCCGAGCGCGAGCTGTCGCTCGCCCTCGGCGTCAACCGGCTCACGCTCCGCGCCGCGCTCGCGCGGCTCGAAGCGATGGGGCTCGTGACGACCCGGCACGGCTCGGGCACGGAGGTCGCGTCGTGGCGCGAGAACGCCGGGCTCGAGGCGCTCGGCATGGTCATGGGCTCGCTCGAGGCCGGTGAGCCCGCCTGGGTCGAGCTGCTCATTTCGCTGCTCGAGGTGCGGCGCATCCTCGTCGCCGAGGCGGTCGCCCTCGCCGCCGTGCGCCACACGCCCGACGACATCGCGACGATGGAGCGGATCTCCGCGGAGCAGACGGCACGTCTCGGCGATCCGCTCGCGTTCGCGCGCGGCGAC
>WBZO01000279.1_pt3 | contig 35930 bp, 37 predicted proteins | sample 5204261 | NCBI WGS metagenome assembly WBZO01 (sample SAMN12412400, study PRJNA552823) | activated sludge metagenome | isolation source: activated sludge from anammox sidestream of wastewater treatment plant... | place: USA: North Carolina | collected 2017-09
ACGGACACCCTCGGACCAAATCTTCCCAACTTGATAGTTGCATCCCTCTAGGAGTCCATAGAAGGACTTCATAAGATGTCCTGCATCTCCATTGGCGTACCCATACTCAAATTGTATTGCTCGAATTCTATGGGACGTTAGTGCATCCTTGAAGCCTTGGAGGACTAGCATTTCCGCACCTTCCACGTCGATCTTCAAAAAATCGATCTGCCGAGCGCCAATATGCCGTTCCGCCAATGTGTCCAGTGTCATTGCAGGAACCCGCCGATGGGAGCGGCTCTTGCTGCGGGCAGAGACGGATGGATGAATCTCGCTGTATATGGACGATGTTGCCTGCAGATCATCGTTCACGTAGAAGTCGATCTCCCCATCGAAATCTGTGATGGCGGCACAGACATTCAGATCGCGTGGGCGCTCTCTTTCGATCAATGCGAATCCTGGGCCAGGCTCCACATTGATGCCATGCCACCCACGATCGTAGAAAGCCTTGGTTGTCGATGAAAAAACCGGATGATCGGCGCCAATGTCAATATAAAAGCCGTCGTTCCTGCTACTGAAGATCCGATTCAGGAGTACATCTTCGAAATTGGAGGCGTAGCTTATAAAGGTCATGTAAACTCCTTACCGATGTCCTCCAGCGCATCCATTCCCGGTCAAATCAAGATGCCGCCTGGACGACATTCGAGATTACGCGGCCCCATACACCATCCTGAGAAGTCCGGAATTCCTGCACTTGCAGACCGATTTTCTCACTCAAATCCGGCAGTGTTTTCTTTCCGCCAATAAGTTTGCAAAGCGTTCGGGCGCCTGCTTCGGGGTGCTCCAGCTCGATGAGCGGAATATCGCGCAAAAAAGAGAGTCCGCTCAACGCGCTTCTGGTGGCGAGGAATGGCGCACCGAATGAGATGCATTCCAGCAGTTTGATCTTGGAGCCGTAGTCATTGTCAATCGGAGCGATAAAGATATCGTTCTGTGTGAATTCTTCCTCCACCTGGTGCCGGTTTGATAGACCAAGAAAATCAATCGACGGATGGCGCCACGATGGTGGAACACTTGCCATGTCGGCACCAATCATTCTGAAACGGATCGATGAATCGAGTTTCGCCGTAGCAGGCGCAAGACGCGTACATATCCATTCCATGGCGAGGCGATTGGGAAAGTGAGCAATGTTGCCGATAAAACCAACCCGCCGGTTAGCTGAATATGTCCAACGCCGCTCAGCAGGTTCCAGAAATGCTGGTATCACGGCTTTGACAAGCGGCCCACGGTCTTCCGTAAACAGGTCGTTTTCTGTGAGTGCTATGACGCCGTGAAAGCGCTGGTGGATCGACCTCTCGACGCGGGTCCAGCGCCGATAGGCGATCTTGAGTATGGGCGAGCGCGAATTTGCGCCTCTCGTCGCATACTGTTCCATATGGAAATCAGCCTCTCGATTAAGCGTGATGAGGCAACGAGGCCTTGAGTCTGAAAACAGCGAAGGAATATAGAAAGCACTGGGGAGGTAATCGACGATCACGGCATCAGGCTTCGTGTCCTTCAGAACACCCGCGAATTGCTGATCGATATGCCTTTGTCTCCGCGATTGTTTTTCGTGCGCGAGTGGGTATTTGCGCGGGAAATATCGAAGGAGGCGCAACGGGTCGGGCGTTCGGGATTTGGTGAGCGGTAAAAAATTTAGCTCTACTCCCAAGGAAGTGGTGAACTTCCTCGTCGCTTCTTCAAGCATCTCGGGTCCAGCGATGGCCACGCTCAGCTCAATCGCCGGGTCGGAGGCGAGAGCACGAAGATGGCTCCGGCCGCAAAGCGAACCGCCATTGTCGGTCAGTCCAATGTCTGTTCGGGAGAAATACAGAACGCGGAGGCGTGTCATGGGGTCAGCTTACGTCTGGCTAGTGCGAATCCTGCACCAGCCACTTACATCATGACCAGCAGTTTGTCGGGAAATATCTGAGGTCGTCTTCCCAGCGATAGAGATAGGCGAGGTAGCGCTCGGCGGGAACCTCGCGGGCGAAGAGGCTTTCCGCAAGCTCCTCCTCGCCGATGGGAAAGGGAAGAAAGCCGATATAGGCCGCGCCGAAGGGCACGGCAGCATCGACATGGGCGCCGAGTTCCGCCAGCCAGTTTTCGAGCCGCTCGCGCCAGGCCGTGTCGAGCCCGCCCGTTGCCGCATGGGCCGCATTGGCCGCCACGGGCCGATCGGTCGCGCAGGCGCGCTCCAGCGCCGCCATTGGCAGGGCGAAGACGACATAGGCTTTCTCGCCGCTCGGCCCTGCGATCACCTCGGCAAAGCTGCGGCAGGGGATGCGCGCGCCATTGGGCAGCCTTGCCACGCCATGCCGCCACGCCGGATGCCTCGCCGCGCCTTCGGTGGCGAGGTTCTCGTTCGCCGCCACGCCCTCGGCCGTGGCGAGATCGGCGTGGCTCCAGAGCGCATCGACCGCGCGGGTGAGGCGCTCGTCATGCGAGCCCAGATCGATCACGAGTTCGTAATAGCCGCCAGTGCCGAACTCGGTTGCGCCGCGCATCGTCTTCAAGCCGGTCTCCGCATGTCCTTCGGACCGCTCCCCGGCCCGTCGGGTCTGTGGCATGTGCCTTCCGTCTTCATGCAGGCGCAGCCGGAAAGCTCGTTCTCGGCCAGCGCCGCCAGATGATTGTCGAGCGCCGCGATGAGAAGATGCTGCATCGGCATTTGCAGTTGCGCCGCCGCGATGGAGAGACGGCGATAGCGATCGGCGTCGACCCTGAGGGTGAGGCGGTGGGCGAACCCCGCGCCCATGTCGTGAGCCTGGGGGGCGAGCGGCGCAAGTGGCTCCGGCTCGGTCCAGCTATCGGCGAGGATTTCTCGCGGGGCGGTTCTCTGCGGCGCGGGCGAGGGGCCGGCATCTCCCTTGCGGACGAGCAGGCTTCCCGTGATGGAGGCGAATTTACGCTGGCTCATCTGAATTTCTCGAAATTGCCGGGCATGAGCGATGAAGGCTGGGCGCCGGGCTTGGGCATGCGGTCGGCATTGCGGCGGCCGAACACGCTCACCCGGCGTTCGGGCATGCCCGCGGGCGGGCGACCTTCGGGGTTCTTGCGCCGCTCCTCGCCGCTTCTGCGCTCGATGCCGTTCGGGCCCGAGGGCACGGCGAGGAGGCCGGAATCATGGTCCGCGGGAATGGGCGGCGGCTCGACGGCGAAATGCGGCATGGGCGCCTCGCGCATGGGCGGGGCGGGCTCGTCCGCCTCATCCATATCGGCATTGCCTGCGGGCGAGAGCGCGGTGAGCGTTCTGAGGCTCGCATCGGCGTGATGGGCTGCGGCGAAGTCAGGGGCGCCGGTGACGCGGGCAAGCCTGCCGCCGATATAGGACCAGAGTTCCGCGATCTCGCGGGCCGAGCGGCTTTTCGGGTCGATCTCGCCGATGGTCTTGCCGTCGATCATGCTGGCGGCAAAATCGACGCGGTGGTGGAGCGTCACCGGCGCGACGGTGCCGTGCTGGGACAGCGCCACGGCGGATTCACCCGTGATGCGCGCGCGCGCCGTCGCGGCATTCATCACGAAGACGAGCGGCTTGCCGTGCCGCTCGGCAATGTCGATCGTCGCGCCCACGGCGCGCAGATCATGCGGGCTCGGGCGCGCCGGGATGACGACGAGATCGGCATGGGAGACGACTTCCGAAATCGAATGGGTGATCGCGGGCGGTGTGTCGATGATGGCGAGGCGAAAGCCGTCCATGCGCAGATCTTCGAGGCCCTCCTCGAGTTCCTCGACGGCGATGCGGGCGAAGGCGGGGGCGGCGGCGGCGCGCGCGTTCCACCAGTGGGAGAGCGATCCTTGCGGGTCGGTGTCGATCAGCACCACCGGGCCGGCGCCGTTCTTTTCCGCCTCGACGGCCAGATGGCCGGAGAGCGTGGTTTTTCCGGAACCTCCCTTCTGGGAGGCGAGAACGATGATGTGCATTTGAGGGCGGCGCTCCAGTCAGTACGAGCCTGCGTCGCCTCCATCAAAAGACAGCTCCTTTTAAGCTTCCGATAAGAAAAATGTTCAAATTGCTAACCACAATTATCTCAAAATCTATCTATCCGCCGGGGCTGCCGGGGGGCGGCGGCCCGCTAGTTCCGTACCCGGAATATCGACGATGCGACCGAAACCGGCGATGAGATGCGCGCGTTCGACCGTCATGGCGTAAAGGCTGAAATCGGCAAAACCGGCATAGGCCGCGGCTTCCGGGTGCGCGGCGAGAAAGTGCTCGCGGTCGCCCGGTTCGTCCGCGCTTGCCGCGATGCGCCCGATAAGGCTCACCCGCGTTCCGGCGAGCGCGTCCTCGTCCGGCCCGGCCTCGCTTCGCAAGAGGAGCGAGGCGCGCGGATCCCGCGCCAGATTGCGGGTATGGAGCGCGAGGCGCGACAGGAGGAAGAGCGGTGCGCCGTCCGCCCCCGCCGCGAGCGTCACCAGCGAGGCATAGGGCGCGCCGTCGGGCAGCAGGGTCGCGAGCGTTCCCGTTCTCGCGGCGCGGAGCAGTTCGCGCGCTTCGTCGGCGTCGGCAGACATGGGTCCCAATCTCCTCGCGTTCGCTCAGTTCGCGCCCGGATGCTTCCGGGCGCCGCATTTGAGCCGTTTTCACCGGGTGTTATTATGCGCCGCAGGCATCGGTTTGGATGAATGGCGTTTTGAAGATGCGGGAGTGAAACGGGAATGAGCAGGAAACTTGCAGTGGTTCTGGTGCTGATGAGCTGCCTCGTGGCCGCGTGCAGCACGGTCGAGGGCGCGGGCCGCGACATCTCCGATACGGCCGGCTGGATCAAGAACCGGCTCTGAGCCGCCGATTCGCCGGACACCGATCCGGCCCGGCCGCTGAATATCCCCGATTTTCCGGATCAGGCTCGGGGCCCGATCCTTTTTTGAAGGAGCTTTCCATGCCCTCTCCCTCGATCTGCTTCCGCGCCGCGGCGTGGCCTGTTTTCGCTCTTGTCGCGCTTCTTGCGGCCTCGCTTCTGCCGGTCGAGCCCGTATATGCGCAGGATTACAAGCTCGGCGCGCTCGAGATCGGGCATCCCTGGGCGCGGCCCAGCACGGCGCGCACAGGCGCGGCCTATCTGACGGTCAGGAATGGCGGCACGGACGAGGACGCGCTTCTCCGCGTCGAGACGAGCGCGGCGGAGAAGGCCGAAATCCATGAAATGAAGATGGAAGGCACCATCATGCGCATGCGCGCGGTGGAGCGGCTGGCGCTGCCGGCAGGCGAGACCGTCTCCCTCGCGCCGGGCGGGCTCCACATCATGCTGATCGGCCTCAAGGGCCCGCTCAAGGATGGCGAGAGCCTGCCGCTGCGTCTCGTCTTTGAAAAGGCCGGCACGATCGAGGTTTCCGCCGCGATCCAGATGCCGGGCGCCAGAGCGACCGACACGGCGAAGCCCGCGGGCGGCATGGACCACATGCCCGGAATGGACATGCACTGATTCGGTGAGGTGGCCGGGGTGACAGGGGAAGTGGGGCGAGGACTTTGCCTGACATGTCATCCCGGACTTGATCCGGGATCCAGGGCCGCCCGCTCCGTGCCATCTTCTGTCCACCCGACCCGCTTTTGTCAGCCCACGGAATTGCCGGCAGATCGCCGTCAAACCTTTCTGCGATGCAGCATGAATCGCGCTGCGATGCGGCGCAAAATGCTGCGCCTGCGCGTGGCGCCGTCTTCACATAAGAGCGTGTCATAAATGCAATAGAAGCCCTCAATGTGAGGGCATCCCGCTTCGATACGCCAATGAGCGCCTTGACTTACCAAGGGTTTAACTGTGGGCTAGCGATCGAGGGATGCTGACTGGCCGGGGGGCAGTCGCATGGGGGAGCGTCCCATCGATTCAACCTCCCGATCCAGCCGCGATTTGTAGCCATCGAGGAGGAACGAATGATCATAAGAAAATCCGGCGCGTTGCTGCTGGCCGTGTTGGCGGCGGCTTTTTTCCGGGGCGGGGGCGCCCAGGCCGAGGGGTTCAAGATCGGCGAAGTCGATCTCAGCGTCGACACCACCGTGTCGGCGGGTGTGGGTGTCCGCACGTCGGGCCAAAGCTGCAATAAAATCTCCGCGGGCAATGGCGGGTGTCCGTCATCGAACGGCGCTTTTCACGCGTCGAATGAAGACGACGGCAATGTGAACGTCGGCCGGTGGGACCCGTACTCCACGGTGGCCAAGATCACCAGCGACGTCGAGGCCAAATATCAGAATTTCGGCGCCTTCATGCGCTTCAACGCGTTTTACGACTATTGGGGCATGAACAAGATCGGCCAGGACAGCACCGACTACGGCCGCCGTCCGCTGGTCGATGGCTACAGGGGCCATGACGCGCGCAATTTCGCCGGCCGCGGCGTGAAGGTCCTCGACGCGTTCGTCTACACGAATTTCGACGTGGGCTCGAGCCCGGTTTCGCTGCGCGTCGGCAAGCAGGTCGTCAACTGGGGCGAAAGCCTCTTCATCCAGGGCGGCATCAGCTCCTATCTGCCTCTCGATGTGAGCGCGGTGCGGACCCCGGGCGCCGAGCTGAAGGAGGCCTACAGGCCCGAGCCCTCGGTCTATCTCTCGGTCGGCCTGCCGGCCAATTTCTCGGTGGAGGCCTTCTATACCTTCGGCTGGGAGCGCACCAAGCCCGATGCCTGCGGCACCTATTTCTCCGGCAGCGATGCCGTCTGCGAAGGCGGCCGCTACATCGTGTTCAAGGGCGAATATCCCAACTCCGCCGCGCTGATTCCGCGCTATGACGATCAGGAGCCGGGCGACCAGGGGCAGTTCGGCCTGGCGCTGAAATATTATGCCGACTGGCTGGGTAACGGCACCGACCTCGGCGCCTATTTCGTGCGCTATCATTCGAAGCTGCCGATCGGCACGTTCACGGCCGCGACGTCGGCGAATGGCGGTCCGGCCTATATCTACGGCCTCGCCAACGCGCCCGACGGCACCCCGATCGGCATACCGGTCGGCGCGAACCCCACCGGGACGGCCTTTGGTTTCTGCAACATGCCTGCCTTCAACGGAGGCCCTTACAATGCGGATGCCAATGGCGACGGTTTCGTGGACTTCACCGAGTGCAATCAGAACGTCATCGGCGGCCGCGTGTCGCCCTTCGCCGAGGCTATCCTGAATGCGGCGAACTCCAAGCACTACGTCGTCACCTATCCGAAAGACATCCAGGAGATCGGCGCGAGCTTCAACACCACGGTCGATCTTCTGGGCGGGACGGCGCTTTCGGGCGAACTGCTCTTCACCCGCGACATGCCCTTCCAGATTTCGGACGTCGAGGTAAACGCCAACGACATCCACAACACCGCGTCGGGCTACTATATCGCCTGCTCCCAGCTAGGCAACTGCCAGACTCTCGGCGATCTGACGGCAGCCCAGGTGGCGGCCCTTGCGGGTACTCCCTATGCGGGCCTCGCCGCCGCCAACGACACGATCCGCGCCAACGGCACCTATGTCGCGCCCGGCGGAATCATCAGGGGGTACGACGAGTACAATACCTGGACCGGCCAGCTCGGCACGATCAGCACCCTGACGGGCTCCTCGCCGGTCGTCAGCGCCATCGGCTCGGATGTGATGTTCCTCGTCGGCAATGTCGGCTTCCAGTACATCAGGGGGCTCAACGACAACAACCGGCTGGCCATTCCGCACGCCGCCGACGGCAATCCGAACCCGATCGTGGCGCAGATTCTCGGCAACGACTGCGTCGGTCTCGGTACCTGTCCCATTCCTCCCCAGGCCAAATATGCGTCGAGCTTCTCCTGGGGCTACAGGCTCGCGCTTTCGACCGACTACAACAATGCCCTCGGCACGTCCTGGACGGTCTCGCCCTTCGTGCAGTTCGGGCATGACGTGAGCGGATATTCCGCCGGTCCCATCGGTCCGGGCTTCATCGAGGGGCGCAAGACGGTTTCGCTCGGGATCAACGCCAAGCTGAGGGACATTCGCGCCGCCCTTCAGTACACGAACAGTTTCGGCAATTACTACCGGAACGCCATGGCCGACAAGGACTTCGCGACGGCGACCATTTCCTACTCGTTCTAGGAAGCGGAAGTCGAAATATCGGGACCCGGCGGCGGCAACGCCGCCGGGTTTTCTTTTCAGGTGCCCTTAGGGCTCGACGGCGGCGATGCCCCGCCGGGTTTTCTTTTCAGCGTGCTCTCCGTTTCGAGCCCCGCGCGGATTATATCCGTATACTGATGGATGGTCGGCCGGCGCTCGGTCGCGGGCTCCGGACCCTGTCGCGCCGTTCTTCCCGCCACGCCGGATTCCGCATGAGCGCGTTACATTACAGATATTTAATGCGGCTAAGCGCGTCAGGCCCCGACATTTGCAGGGCCTAGATGCTTCGGAGACACAGATTCTCTTCCGTGATTATTTGCGCCCGGTTGCCGTTTTGCTATTATCCCCGTCGAGTGGCGGGAAAACCGAATTAGGCAAAAAGCCGACGCCAACTAATCAAGTGGAGGGAACGTACATGAAAAGGACGACCATGTTGGTCTCCGCCTTTGTGTTCGGCGCACTCAGCACGAGCGCGCTGGCCAAGGTGCCGGAAGCCCAAGTCAACCGTCTGGGGGCCGATCTGACCCCCATCGGTGCCGAGAAGGCGGGCGAAGGCGATATTCCGGCCTGGACCGGCGGCCTACAGACAGTGCCGAGCAACGTCACCTACAAGCCGGGTGACCATCTGGCCGATCCGTTCGCCAGCGATCCGATCAAATATACGATCACCGCGGCGAACATGGCGCAGTATGACGCCGTTCTGACCGACGGCTACAAGGCCCTGATGAAGGCCTATCCCGACTACAAGATGAACGTCTATCAGACGCGCCGCTCCTGCGCTTATCCGGACCGCGTCTATGAAGCGACGAAGAACAACGCGAAAGTCGGCGAACTCGTCGGCGGCGGTTCGGGCATCAGCGAAGCCATCATGGGCTTCCCCTTCCCGATCCCCAACAACGCCAACGAAATCATCTGGAACCACACGCTGCGTTATCGCGCATTCAAGGTGACGCGCCAGTTCGCGGCCGCGCCTGTCACCCGCGGCGGCGACTACACGCTCCAGATCGTGCAGGACGAAGCCATTCTTCAGTGGTCGGACCCCTCGAAGAAGCGCGCCGAAGACCTGAACAACATCTCGCTCTACTACATCGCCAACACTATCGCGCCGGCCCGCGAAGCGGGTAACGTGATCCTGGTGTACGAGGCCCTGAACGCCACGCTCAATGGCGGCCGCCAGGCCTGGCAGTACAGCCCCGGCACGCGCCGCGTCCGCCGCGCTCCGAACATCGCCTATGACAATCCGGGCACGAACTCGGACGGTCTGTCGACCTCGGACTCCTTCGACGGCTATAACGGCGCGACCGATCGCTATGACTGGGCGGTCATCGACAAGGGCCCGCGCATCATCGCGGCGAACAGCTACAAGGCCGAGGCGACCAAGTACAAGGACTTCATCAAGCCGCTCCATCTGAACCAGGATGTGATCCGCTACGAACTCCGCCGTACCTGGAACTTCGAGGCGAAGCTGAAGCCGAATACGCGCCACGTCTATGCCCGCCGCGTCTATCACAATGATGAGGACGCCTGGGAAATCGCGACGGCGGAGCTTTATGACGGCCGTGGCCAGCTCTGGCGCGTCCAGGAGCTCCAGGAGCTGCAGCGCTACAACGTGCCGCTCTGCGGTTCGGGCGCGGAAGTGGTCTACGATCTGCAGGCCGGCCGCTATCTGGCCCTCGCCATGCAGAACGAAGAGCCGCCGGTCAACTACTTCGCCGACGAGCTCGATCCGTCCCGCTACACGCCGAATGCCATCCGTCAGCTTGGCGTGCGCTGAAAAAGCGCCTAATCTCATCGAGCCGGGCCCTGGGATACTAGGGTCCGGCTTTATTTCTGTCCGAACGATGCGACTTGCCCACAGGCTGCGCTTGGAGTATCCGGACGGCTTGAGCTAGAATTCCAGGCGAACCGGCCAGCCAAAGAAGCCGGCGAAGAACGAAAAGAACCGTCCGCCAAAGATCTCGAAGCCGGTCACAGACGGTTCGCGGGAAACGTCCGAGTGAGGGAGCCTCAGCCATCATGTTGTCGATTTTTACCCAGTTCATGCGTAAGACGGCCCTGAAGCCGCTTGCCACGGCCCTGTCCGCAGCCGCGCTCGGGTTCGTCTTCGCTCTGGCGCCCGTCGGCGCTCAGGCCGAGGAAGCCCAGCCTGCCGCTGCGGCAAACGGCGAAGCCGTCACCTACGCCACGCCCTCCAAGCTCGCGACGAAGGACCTTCTTCTCGCGGCGACCAAGGCCGGCAACCGGCTCATCGCGGTGGGCGAGTTCGGCCATGTGATCTATTCCGACGATCTCGGCGAGACCTGGAAGCAGGCCGCTTCCGTGCCGACCCAGGTGACGCTCACCAGCGTCTATTTCGTCAACGACAAGCTCGGCTTCGCGGGCGGTCACGACAGCACCGTGCTCCGCACCGACGATGGCGGCGACCACTGGACGCTCGCCTATCACGACGCGAAGGCGCAGGCGCCGATCATGTCCGTCTATTTCGTGAACGAGAGCCACGGCTTTGCCATGGGCGCCTTCTCCTTCGTCATCGAGACGGAGGATGGTGGCAAGACCTGGAACCAGCGCTCGCTGGTCGAGGGCAGCACCGAGGACTCGCATCTCAACATGGTCTTCGCCGAAAAGAGCGGCACGATCCTCGTCGCGGCGGAATTCGGCACGGTCTATCGCTCCACCGATCAGGGCAAGACCTTCCACGAGGTGAAGACGCCCTATGAAGGTTCCTTCTGGGGCGGCCTCTCGCTCTCCGACGGGTCGACGCTCATCTTCGGCATGCGCGGCAATGTCTATCGCTCGACCGATGACGGCGTCACCTGGACCAAGGTCAACAGCGGCACCGAAAAGTCGATCGGCGGCGGCGTCGAGCTTCCGAATGGCGAGGTGGTGCTGGTCGGCCTTCAGGGTTATGTCGGCTACAGCTCCGACAAGGGCCTGAACTTCACCGAGGTCGTGCGCGCCGACCGTCTCGGCTATGTGGCCGTGACGCAGGGCGGCGAGGGCAAGATCGTCGTCTATGGCGAGCCCGGCGTGAAGGTGCAGCCCGACACGCCCGAAGCGGCCGAGAAGGAAGTGGGCTTCCACTTCACCTCCGGCAGCTAGAACGCAGCACACGCAATTCTGAAACCCCGGCCCTCGCGGCCGGGGTTTTGCTTTTTGCGGGCTCCTTCGCATGCGAGCAAAGGCCGCGCTTTTCATCGCCGGAGTTCAGCGCCACAATCTGCGAAACAAAGGGGAGGATGTGATGGCGGGGGAGCATCACGCAATCGACTTCGCGCGCTACAGGCGCATCAAGGCGAGCCGGCAGGGCCGCGTGCTCACGCTCGCGCTTTCCAATCCGCAGCTCATGAATGCGGTCGATGGCGAGATGCATCGCGAGCTTTCGGAAATCTTTCTCGATGCGGCGCGCGACGAAGGATCGGATGTCGTCATCCTCACTGGCGAAGGCGCGGTCTTTTCCGCGGGCGGGGATCTCAACTGGATGAAGCGTTCCTTCGAGAATGGCGAGGCCGGGCCTGACGCCGCCGAGGCCAAGCGCATCGTCTTCTCGCTTCTTGATCTCGAAAAGCCGATCATCGCAAAGGTGCGGGGGCCAGCCGTCGGCCTCGGCGCGACGCTCGCTCTCATGTGCGATGTGATCTTCGCGGGCGAGAGCGCGCGCTTCGCGGACCCGCATGTGCGCGCGGGCATCGTCGCGGGCGATGGCGGCGCGATCATCTGGCCGCAACTCGTCGGCTATGCGCGGGCCAAGGAATATCTGATGACCGGCGATCCCGTGCCCGCGCGCGAGGCGGAGCGCATCGGCCTCGTCAATCATGTCGTGCCGGACGACGAACTCGATGCGCGGGTCGATGCCTTCGCCGCGCGGCTTGCGGGCGGCGCGATCATGGCCATCAAATATTCCAAGGTCGCGGTCAATATCGGGCTGAAGCAGCTCGCCCATTCGATCCTCGATGCTTCCGTCGCCTATGAAATGCAGACCTTCGCGACCGAGGATCACCGCGAGGCGGTGCATGCCTTCCTCGAAAAGCGCAAGCCCGTCTTCAAGGGCCGCTGAGATGGAGGAGCTTCCCCTGAATTTCGACGAGCCGGAACATGTGCGTCTGCTGCGGGCGAGCGTCGCCCGCTTCGTCGAGGCGGAAATGCCGCGCGCCAAGGCGCGGGAATGGGACCGGGGCAACATCTATCCGCGCGAGGTGATGGCGAAGCTCGGCGAGATGGGCCTCATGGGACTCACCGTCGAGGAACGCTATGGCGGCGCGGGCATCGACATCTATTCCACCATGGCGGTGATCGAGGAGCTCGCCCGGCGCTCGGTCGCGGTCGCCTGTCCCTACATCATGGCCGTCTGCTATGCGGGAATGAACCTCGGTGAAAGCGCCAGCGAGGCGCAGAAGCGGGAGCTTCTGCCGAAGGTCGCCGCGGGCAAGCTTCTCTTCGCCTACGGACTTTCCGAACCCAATGTCGGCGGCGATCTCGCATCGGTCGAGACGGTGGCGCGGCGCGAGGGCGGGGAGGTCATCATCAACGGCGCCAAACGCTGGTGCACCGGCGCGCATATCGCCGATTACATATTCTGCCTCGTGCGCTCGGGGCCGAAGGAGGCGCGCTACAAGAACCTTTCCATCGTGCTCGTGCCGCCGACGCTTCCGGGCATCACGACCACGCCGCTCGGACATCTCGGCATTCGCGGCGTCGAGACCAAGGATGTCGCCTTCGACGAGGTGCGGGTGCCGGCGGCAAATATTCTCGGCGGCGAGGAGATGTGGGATCGCGGCTGGGAGCAGCTTGCGGGCCGCGCCCTCGAGGTCGAGAAGCTCGAGCTTTCGGCCTGCGCGCTCGGCCTTGCGGAAGCCGCGGTTGCCGATGCGTGGAGCTATGCCGAGGAGCGCGTGCAATTCGGGCGGCCCATCGCCGGCCATCAGGCGATCCGTCACACGCTCGCGGAGGCGCGCACCAGGGTCCGCGCCATGCGCCTCATGCTCTACAGCGCCGCCTGGCTTGCCGACCAGGGGCGTCCCTGCTCCGTCGAAACCTCGATGGCGAAACTCTTCTGCTGCGAAGCGGCGGCCGAGATCACGCAGATGTGCCAGCGCGTCACCGGCGCCTACGGACTTTCCGACGAGATGGACATGGAGCGCTATGTGCGCGATGCGGTGAGCCTGCCGATCGTCGGCGGCTCGTCCAACATGCAGAAGAACAACATCGCCAACCGGCTGAAGCTCGGGGCCTGAAGGAGTGGGCATGGGTGAGAAGGAAACCACTGCGGCGAAACTTCCCGATCCGCTGATCGCGGCGGAAGAATTCGCCACGGCGCTCAAGGGCCGTTCGAACGAGATCGAGCGCAATCGCTTCCTGCCGCAAGAGCTTGCCGATCATGCGGCGCGGCTCGGGCTTCACCGGCTCTGCATTCCCGCCGCCTATGGCGGCCATGAAGCCAATCCCATGCGGCTCGTCGAGGTGGCGGAGCGGATCGCCCGCGTCGACGGTTCGGCGGCGTGGTGCGTTTTCATCGGGGCGACGAGCGGCATGGTCGCGGCCTTTCTGCGGCCGGAAGAAGCGCGCGCGATCTTCGGCGATCCGATGACGATCACGGCGGGCGTCTTCGCGCCACGCGGGCAGGCCCGCGCCGCTGTGGAAGGCGGCATATCCGGCTATCGCGTCAGCGGGCGCTGGCAATGGGGCTCGGGCTCGCGCAATGCCTCCTTCATCATGGGCGGGGCGCTCATTCTCGGCGAGGATGGAAAGCCCGTCATGGCGCCCGAGGGCATTCCGCAGAACCGGATGATGATCTTTCGCGCCGCCGATGTGACGCTTCTCGACACATGGGACGTCTCGGGCCTTGGGGGCACGGGAAGCACGGATTTCGAGGTCGGCGATCTTTTCGTGCCGCATGGCCGCTCGGTCAGCCTCATCGGCGACCGGCCGCTCGACCGGCCGCTCTATTGCTTCCCGACCTTCGGCCTTCTCGGCATCGGCATTGCCGGCGTGGCGCTGGGGCTCGCGCGCGGCGCGATCGACGAACTCATCGCGCTTGCGGGCGGAAAGACGCCGCAAGGCTCGACGAAGCCGCTGGCGCTTCGCGCCAAGGCGCATCTCGACGTGTCGGAGGCCGAAGCGCTGCTGCGCTCGGCGCGCGCCTTTCTCGCCGAAACGGTGGGAGCGGCATGGGAAGCCGCCTCGCGCGATGGCGCCATCACCATCGAGCATCGCCGCGACATCAGGCTCGCGACGACACATGCCGTGCGCGCGGCGGCGCGCGCCGTCGATCTCATGTATACGCTTGCGGGCGGAACGTCGGTCTATCGCAGCTCGGCATTGCAGCGCCACTTCCGCGACGTGCATGTCGCCACGCAGCATATGATGGTGAGCGACGCGACCTATGAGCTTACGGGGCGCCTTTTCCTCGGCGTGCCCACCAACACGGCGATGCTGTAAGGTTCCGCCGGCCAATTCGGAGATCAAGGATGGGAGAATTCACGCGGATCGAACGCGAGGGCAGGGTCGCACTCGTCCGCTTCGACAGGGGCGACGGCCTCAATGCGCTTTCGGCCGCGGCGATGCGCGAGCTGACCGAAGTTGCGCGGTCGTTCGAGGACGATCTGGAAACCATCGCCATCGTCATTACCGGCACGGCGCGGGCCTTCTCGGCGGGCGCCGATCTCACCGACCCGGAACTTGCCTCGCGCAAGGAGAAGGGGCTTCTCGCCCGGCGTCACGCGCTCAGGATCGGGCCGGAGATGTGCGCGGCCTGGGAGCGGCTCGAACAGGTGACGATCATGGCGGTCGAAGGTTTCTGCATCGGCGGCGGGGTGGCGCTTGCGGCGGCCTGCGACATCCGCGTCGCAGGGCGCAGCGCCTTTTTCCGCCTGCCGGAAGTTCCACTCGGCATGAATATGAGCTGGCATTCCAATCCGCGGCTCGTGAACCTCATGGGGCCGGCGCGGGCGAAGCTCTTCACCATTCTCGGCGAAAAACTCCCTGCGCCACAGGCGCTCGAATGGGGGCTCGTCGAAGAGGTGGCGGAAGACGGAGGCGCGCTCGACGCGGCGATGGTGCTGGCGCGCAGGTTCGCGGCGCTTCCGCCCGTTGCCGTGCGCATGTCCAAGCAGTCGATCGACATGGCGGCGAAGGCGCTCAATCAGGCCGTGACCTATATGGATCGCGACCAGTTCGCGCTCGCCGCGACATCGAAGGATCAGCAGGAGGCGATCAGCGCCTTCCTCGAAAAACGCAAACCGAACTTCACAGGAGATTGAACCATGGGCCGCGTGGATGGAAAAATGGCGTTCGTGACAGGCGGAGCGCAGGGGCTCGGCCGAGCCTCGGCGCTGATGCTTGCGAAGGAGGGCGCCAGGGTCACGGTCGCCGACATCAATGCGAAGGGCGCGGCTGCCGTGGCCGACGAAATCAACGGGCTCTATCCGGGCCGCGCATTTTCGGTCGCGCTCGATGTGACGAGCGAAACGCAATGGAAGGAAGCGCTCGCCGCCGCCGACAAGGCGATGGGCGGCATCAACGTGCTTTTCAACAACGCCGGCATCGGCGGCGGCACGACGGTCGAGGACACGGATTTCGAGACGTGGAAGCGCGTGCAGGCGGTCGATGTGGATTCGGTCTTTCTCGGCTGCAAATACGCGATCCCCTACATGATCCCGCATGCGCCGGGCTCGATCATCAACACCTCGTCCATTGCGGGCCTCATCGCCGGGCACAATATGGCGGCCTATAACGCGGCCAAGGCGGGCGTCTGGCTTCTGTCGAAATCGGTCGCGCTCCATTGCGCCAAGCGGGGCTATCGCATCCGCTCGAACACGATCCACCCGACCTTCATCGACACGCCGATCCTCGATGGCATGGCGCGCGGCATGTCGCGCGAGGATCTGGTGAAGAAGCTCGCGAGGCAGGTTCCGCTCGGCATGGTCGGCGATCCCGACGATGTCGCCTATGCGGTCGTCTATCTCGCCTCCGACGAGTCGAAATTCATGACCGGCGCGGAAATCAAGCTCGATGGCGGCATCAGCGCCATGTAAGAACCCCATGCCAGGTGTGGCCAAAATGTCCCTTACCCTGTCTTTAAGGGTGAGGGACATAATTTTGCCAAGAGCATGATCCAGAACATGATCGATGCTCCGGATAAAACATGCCCGGTAATTGATGGTTTCAGGGCCCGTCGCGCATAAACTCAGGATAATTTGCGCGCTGCCCGCAAGCCGATGCGTTCAAACCGGGCGGTCACGAGGCAAGTTCGACGAATAGCATGGCACGCCGCATCCTCATCATTCTCCATCAGGAGCGCTCGAATCCCGGCCGGGTGGCGCAGGAGCTGCGGGCGCGCGGCTGCGAACTCGACATCCGCCGCCCCGCGCTTGGCGATCCGCTACCTGAAACGATGGCAGCACATGATGGAGCGATCATTTTCGGCGGCCCCATGAGCGCCAATGACGATCTGCCGTTCATCCGCGCCGAGACGGACTGGATTTCCGTTCCGCTCAAGGAAGAGAAGCCCTATCTCGGCATCTGCCTCGGCGCCCAGATGATGGCGAAGAATCTCGGCGCGCGCGTCTATGGCCGCGAGGACAAGAGATGCGAGATCGGCTATTTCCCGGTTCGCCCGACGAGTGAGGGCGCGCATCTCTTCGAGAATCCGCAATATGTCTATCAATGGCATGTGGAAGGCTTCGATCTGCCGCGCGGCGCCGTGCAGCTTGCCGAGGGGCAGGACTTTCCGGTGCAGGCCATGCGTTATGGCAAGTCGGCTTATGGCATCCAGTTCCATCCCGAGCTTACATCGCTGATGATGAATGCGTGGCTCGTGCTTGCCCGCCATCGTCTTCATCTCCCCGGCGCCCAGCCCGACGCGCATCATCGCGAAGGGCGCATGCGCTACGACATGGGGCTCCGGGCCTGGCTGTCGCGTTTCATCGATCACTGGCTGCCCGCCGAAAGCGCAGGCTGACCGGTGCGGCTTTGTGCGAGGGCTATCGTCTCATGCGAAACATGACCGGGCATCGCGCGATACCGTTCTCCGCCCTGCGCTTCGGCCGGCGGGTGGCGCTCCTTGGCGCGTCGCTTTTCGCGGCCATGCTGGCGGGCGGGGTGGCTGAGGCCGGGCCCCATGAAACGGTGGGCCAGCATTACGAACTACGCGCTTCCGATCTGCCCGCGCCCTACAGCGCCGCGCCGCCGCGCGTCGTGGCCGAGAATGTGGACCGGCCCGAAGGCGTGCTGCCGAAAGTGCCGCAGGGCTTTCACGTCAGCGTCTTCGCCGGCGATCTCTCGGGCCCGCGCGAAATGGCGGTCGCGCCCAATGGCGACGTTCTTGTCGCGCAGACCTTCCATGGCGACATCGTGGTGTTGCGCGATGCTGATGGCGACGGCATCGCCGAGACGAAGGCGGTCTTCGCGGAAGGCTTCCGCGAGCCGTCCGGCCTCGCCATCCGGGACGGCGCGCTTTATGTCGCCGATCGGCGCGCAGTATGGCGCCTGCCCTTCGACGATGGCGCGCTCAAGGCACGCCCGCGCGAAATGGTGACGCGCCCCGGCGCGCTCGGCGAGGGCGGCGGGCACATCACCCGCGAAATCGTTTTCGCCCCCGATGGCAAGCATTTCTACGTTTCGATCGGCAGCAAGCGGAACGTGGCCGAGGAGGCGAGCCCGCGCGCCACGATCCAGAAATTCAGGGCGGATGGCTATCTCCAGACGACCTTCGCGTCGGGCCTGCGCAATCCTGTCGGCATGGCGTTCTATCCCGGTACGGACGATCTCTATGCCGTGGTCAATGAGCGCGAGGGGCTCGGCGAAGGGCTCGTGCCCGATTATCTGACGCGCGTGGTTCGCGGTGGCTTCTACGGATTCCCCTATGCCTATCTCGGCGCGCATCCCGATCCTCAATTCGGCGATCTGAGGCCCGATCTCGTGCAGGCGACATTGACGCCTGATGTGCTTTTCGCGCCCCAGTCCGGCCCCTTCGGCCTCCTCTTCTACAAGGGCGAGGACTTTCCGCAGGAGTACAAGGGCGATGCCTTCGTCGCCCTTCACGGCGCATGGTCGGGCGGGCGGCCCTCGGGCTATGAGGTCGTGCGCGTCCGCTTCCGCGATGGCAGGCCGCAGGGCGGCTACGAGACGTTCATGACGGGGTTCGGTCAGCCGGGCCAGCGCGCGGACAAGGCGGCAGAGGCGGCTACGGAGGTCTGGGGAAGGCCGGCCTGGCTTGCCGAGGCGCGCGACGGCTCCATGCTCGTTTCGGACGACATGGCCAATGTGATCTGGCGCGTGACCTGGTCGGGCGCGATGCCGGCCCCCAACGCGCTCCACACATTACCGCCCATCACGGTGAGCGCACCCTGAGGGCGCCCGCCTGGCGGGTCACGCCGGCGGCCGGTCGGCCAGTCTCTTTTCCGGGAAATGGTGGAGCCGAGCGGGATCGAACCGCTGACCTCCTCATTGCGAACGAGGCGCTCTCCCAACTGAGCTACGGCCCCGGATAGAGCCGGTTCTTTAGGGGGCGCGCGCGAATGTGTCAAGAGATCGCTCGAGGGGCGGGGCGTCAAAGATCGGCGCCCGGGGGGCGCCCTGTGGCGCCGGGCCGGGGCCGGCGGGCGGGGCACTCCGAAGCGGCTTGAATGCCGCGGCCGCGCCCTTTACATCTGAAACCCGGACGGAGCGCGGTCCGGCGGCGTTCCACCCATGCCGCCCGCAAGGCTCCGTGTTCAAGGCTCGCAAAAGCAGAGGCCCATGCAATCCCTTCTCATCCTGATCACCCAAGTCATCCAGCTCTATATCTATGTGATCATCGCCAGCGCGGTGCTGAGCTGGCTCATCGCCTTCAACGTGGTCAACACGCAGAACCGCTTCATCTACACCGTGGTCGATGTGCTCTACCGGGTCACCGAGCCGGTGCTGGCGCCGATCCGGCGCATTCTGCCTGATCTCGGCGGGATCGACATTTCCCCGGTCGTGCTGCTGCTCCTGCTGTTCTTCGTCCAGAACCTGATCTGGGAAGTCTACGGCTCGCTCCAGACGGGCTTCTGACAGGCGGGATGGCGCCCTCCCTGCCTTTGCGGACACTTGGCGATGCGATCGCCGTCGCCATCAGGGTCACGCCCAGGGGCGGGGCGAGCCGGATCGAGGGGCTCGGGGCCGATGCCGACGGGCGGAGCTTCCTTCGCGTCCGGGTCAAGGAGGTTCCCGAAAAGGGCAAGGCCAATGCCGCCGTGGTGAAGCTCCTCGCCAAGGCATGGGGCCTTCCGCCGAGCGCCATCGAGATCGCTGCGGGCGAAACCGGCCGGGTGAAGACGGTCGTCGTTCACGGTGCCGATGCGGGGGCGCGGATCGCCGCCTGGTTCGAGACGCTCGCCTGAGATAATCGGCTGGGACAATCGGGTCCGGCCGGGTGCAGGCTTTGCCTCTGCGGGAATTGCGGAGCGCGCGCACCCTCCTTATGATGCGGTCCCATTCCTTGCGTGACTGGCGATGCGAGGTGGACCTGACCACCGGGAAGCGCAGGGACGGACCCGCCGCGCGCCTGGGCATTCCACTCTCGATCGAGGCGTCTCCATGTCCAATTCCCCATCCCGACTGCCCGCAGACAACATACTGGACGGCAAGACCAGCGCGACCGCCCTCAAGGCGCGGGTCGCCGCCGAGGTGCAGCGGCTCCAGCGCGAGCATGGCCTCACGCCCGGGCTCGCCGTGGTCCTCGTCGGCAACGATCCGGCGAGCGAGGTCTATGTCCGCAACAAGGGGATAGCGACGCGCGAGGCGGGGATGAATTCCTATGAATACCGCCTCCCGGCCGAGACTTCGCAGGAGGCGCTTCTCGCCAAGGTCCGTGAGCTGAACGCCGACGGAAATGTTCACGGGTTTCTGGTGCAGTTTCCGGTTCCGGACCATATCAGCCAGCAGGCGGTGATCGACGCGATCGATCCCGTGAAGGACGCGGACGGGCTCCACCCGCTCAATGCGGGGCGGCTTGCGAGCGGGCTTCCCGCCATGGTGCCCGCGACGCCCGAGGGTTGCCTCCTCATGGCGAAACGCGCCGTGGGCGGGCCGCTCGATGGGCTTCATGCGGTGGTGATCGGGCGCTCCAATCTCGTCGGCAAGCCGGTGGCGCAGCTTCTGCTCAGGGAAAACTGTACGGTGACGATCGCCCATAGCCGCTCGCGCGACCTGCCCGCGCTCGCGCGCGAGGCCGATATTCTCGTCGCGGCTGTCGGCAGGCCCAATATGGTGCGTGGCGACTGGGTGAAGCCCGGCGCCATCGTCATCGATGTCGGCATCAACCGCATTCCCGCGCCCGAAAAGGGCGAGGGCAAGACGCGGCTCGTGGGCGACGTCGCCTTCGACGAGGCGGCGAAGGTCGCGGGCTGGATCACGCCGGTGCCGGGTGGCGTCGGGCTGATGACGGTCGCCTGCCTTCTCAGGAACACGGTCATCGCGGCGTGCCGCCAGCACGGGCTGGCGCTGCCGGATGATTTCTGACGGGGACTGACGGATGGAGACGCGCGAACTGGGAGCGCTGTGGCCGGTAAGCGCGCTGACGCTTGGCGGCGGCGGTCTCGGCCAGATCTGGGGTCCGACGACGCGCGAGGAGGCGATCGCCACGGTGAAGCTCGCCGTCGATCGCGGCATCACGCTTCTCGATCTCGCGCCGCTTTATGGCCGGGGCGAGGCGGAGGCGGTGGCCGGCGCGACATTCGAGGGGAGCTGGCCGTCCCATCTGCGCGTCACGACGAAATGCATGATCGGCGCAAGCCACTTCGGCGACATTGCCGGCCGGCTCGAAGCCTCGCTCCTTCGCAGCCTTGCGACGCTGAGGCGCGAGCAGGCCGACATCTTCTTCCTGCATTCCAATATCCATCCCGACGGTTATGTCTACGAAGGCGCGCCCGAAATGCATGAGCGGGCCGCCGTTTCATGGGCGGTCTATACGGGCGAGGTGATCCCGGCCCTCGAGCGGCTGAAGGCGAAGGGGCTCATCGGCGCCTGGGGGATCACGGGCACCGGCCTGCCGCGCTCGATCATGGAGGCGCTGCGCGGCGAGCCCAAGCCCGCCGTCGTGCAGGCGGTCGCCAATCCGCTCGATTCCGCAGGCGGCATGAGGCGCTATCTGGAGCCGCCGGAGCCGCGCAACATCATCCGCACCGCGAAGAACAATGGTGTCGGCGTCATGGGCATCCGCGCGGTGCAGGCCGGCGCGCTGACCGCGGCGCTCGACCGGCCGCTTCCAGTCGACGATCCCGAAATGCAGGACTATCGCAAGGCGGCGCCCTTCCGCGCGCTCGCCGCCGAACTCGGCGAGGAGCCGGCACATCTCGCGCATCGCTATGCGCTCGCCATCGAAGGCGTCGACACGCTCGTCATCGGCGTCAAGAACCGCCGCGAGCTCGAGGATGTTCTCGATGCCGAGGCGAAAGGCCCGCTCGATGCCGAAACCGTGCGGCGGATCGATGCGCTCGGCCTCAGGTGGCAGGTGCCGCGCATTCCGCTGGATGCGCCTCTGTGACGAGCGCGCGCTTCATCCTTTCCGCCCTGCTCGCGGCGATGACGATGCTTGCCGCGGCGCTCCATCCCGCGTTCGCGGAAGATCAGCGTTCGGCGGGCGGGATGCTCGCATGGCCGCGCGACGAGATGGTCCGCGCGCTCGGCATCTACGTGCCGGAGCGGATGAAGCGGTTCGACGTTCCGGGCGCGAGCATCGCCATCGTTGCGGATGGCGCGATCATCTATTCGGCGACCTTCGGCAAGGCGGACAGGGGCTCGGATACGCCGGTGACGCCTGCCACTCTTTTCGAAGCGGGCGAGATCGGCGAGACGGTGGCGGCCTATGCCGCGCTCGGCCTCGTTCAGGACAAGCTTCTCTTTCTCGATGCGCCGCTCTCGCGCGACCTCTCGAAGCCTTGGCTCAAGAACGCCGATGACAGCAGGCTCGTCACGCTGCGTCAGGTCCTGACACACACATCGGGGCTGCCCGACAATGCCGCCCATCCGAGCCGCTCGACGCGATTTGCTCCGGGCACGCACTTCTCCCACTCGGCCGTCGGCTTTCTCTACCTTCAGCATGCGATGGAGGCGGTTTCCGGCGAGCGCATCGGCGAAGTCATGTCGAAGCGCGTCTTCGAGCCGCTGGGCATGAAGAGTTCCGGCTTCGTCATCCGCGCCGCGGACCGGGCAAACCTCGCGCGGGGCTACGTGCCGTTGAGCTTTCCGGTTCTTCTCTTCTATCTGCCTTTCGGCGCCTCGGCGCTTCTCGTGCTCGCTCTCGTCTGGGGTGTCGTGCGCTTTGGCTTGCAGCGACGGATCGAGCCGGGCGACCTTCTGTGGCCGCTGACGGCCGGTCTCGTCTTCGCCGTCTCGGTGGTCTGGTACGGGCTCGGCCTTGCGCATGGCGCCTTCGTCATCGCCACATCGGTCGGCTATGCGCTCGCCGTCGGCCTTCTCGGCGGGGTCATCTACTACATCTTCCGGCTCGTCGGGGTCATCAGTTCGCGCGACGGCGTGATCTCGCGCGGGCCCGAAGCGTCGGAGGGAACGGCGCTCGGCTACTCGCTCGCGCTCGCCTTCGCGATCAGCCTTCTCTTTTTCGAGTGGATGCTCGGTGTTCCGCGTTTTTCGCGGCTCGGGATCGACAGCGCGCCCAATGTCGCGCGGTCCTTCCGCACCAATGCGGGCGACATGGCGCATTTCATGATCGGCTTCATGGACGGCAAGGGGGTGGGCGAGGCGTTACGGGCGCGGATGGTCGCCGAGCGGGTCGAGGTCGATCCGCCCTATGGCTGGGGGCTCGGTATCGGCATCAGGACGGATGCCTCGGGAGAGACACTCTGGGCGCGCGGTTCGCGCATGGGCTTTGAGAGCCTTATGGTCATGGACCCGGCGCGGCGCGCGGGCGTCATCGTACTCACCAACAGCCGGGAGGGCAGCGCGCTGGCGCAGGATGTGGCGCGCAACGTCTTCGGCCTCAACGGAAGCTGGACGCTGCCCTGACGCCCGATGTTCCGCTTGCGGCCTTCTGGGCGCCGTCGGCCGGTGGCGCTATGATCGGGCAACAGGAGGGCGGAGATGGAAAGTTTCAAGACGATCCATGCGCGTGCGGCGCGCCGTCACGGCGGGGAGGCGGCGCTGGAAAGACTGCTGGCAAAGCCCAAATCCTCCGCCGCCCTGAAGAAGACCCCGGACGATCGCTGGCTTGCCGCCATGACGCGGGCCGTCTTTCAGGCGGGCTTCTCATGGAAGGTGATCGAGGAGAAATGGCCGGGCTTCGAGGAAGCCTTCGACCATTTCGAGCCGCACCGCGTCGCGTTCTATTCGGGTGACGACATGGCGCGGCTCGCAAGCGACAAGCGCATCGTGCGCAACGGGGCGAAAATCAGGGCGACGGTGGAAAACGCCCGCCTGATCGTCGATCTCGCGCGCGAGCATGGCTCGGCCGGAGCCTTCTTCGCATCCTTCGCGCCGGAGCGCTATCTGGAGCTTCTGGAGTTTCTGAAGAAGCGCGGCAGCCGGCTATCCGGACGCTCGGCGCAATATTTTCTGCGCTCTCAGGGCGTCGACAGTTTCGTGCTTTCAGAATCGGTGCTGGCGGCCCTCATCGAGGCGAAGGTAATCGACAAGCCGCCATCCTCCCGCAAGGCCATGGAGGCCGTGCAGGCGGCGTTCGCGCGCTGGCGCAAGGAGAGCGGACGTTCCTTCACCGAGATCAGCCGCACGCTCGGCTTCTCGATCGACGTGTGAGGAGTGCCGTCCTCAGGCTTCGGCGGCCTTCGCCGCCTCGATCGCCTTGAGGATGATCTTCTCCGCCTCCTCGGGGCCCTGCCAGCCTTCGATCCGCACCCATTTGCCTTCCTCGAGATCCTTGTAGTGCTCGAAGAAATGGGCGATGCGCTGGATGAGGATTTCGGGCAGGTCGGTGTAGCTCTTGACGTTCTTGTAATAGGGATTGAGCTTCTCGACCGGCACGGCAAGGAGCTTCTCGTCCTGTCCGGCCTCGTCATGCATCATCAGGACGCCGATGGGGCGCACACGGACGACTGCGCCCGGAACGACCGGGATGCGGCTCACGACGAGCACGTCCACCGGATCGCCATCGTCGGACAAGGTGTGAGGCACGAAGCCGTAATTCGCCGGATACTGCATGGCCGTATGCATGAAGCGATCGACGAAAAGCGTGCCCGACGCCTTGTCCATTTCGTACTTCACCGGATAGCCGCCATGCGGCACCTCGATGATGACGTTGATGTCATGAGGCGGGTTCTTGCCGACGGGAATGGCTTCTATACGCATCAGCCCTGGATCCGCTTGTTGCGTGCCGCGAGAAGACGAAGCCTCAGGGCATTGAGCTTGATGAAGCCTTGAGCGTCCTTCTGGTCATAGGCGCCCGCGTCTTCCTCAAAGGTAACATGGGCCATGGAATAGAGCGAATAGGGCGATGAGCGGCCGACGACCGAGACCGAGCCCTTATAGAGCTTCAGGCGCACGGTGCCGGTCACCATTTCCTGGCTCTTGTCGATCAGCGCTTGCAGCATCTCGCGTTCGGGGCTCCACCAGAAGCCGTAATAGATGAGTTCGGCGTAGCGCGGCATCAGATCGTCCTTCAGATGCATGGCGCCGCGATCGAGCGTGATCGATTCGATGCCGCGATGGGCGGCGAGCAGAATGGTGCCGCCCGGCGTTTCGTAGACGCCGCGCGACTTCATGCCGACGAAGCGGTTCTCGACGAGGTCGAGGCGGCCAATGCCGTTCTTGCCGCCAAGCTCGTTCAGCCTGGTGAGAAGGGCGGCCGGCGAGAGCTTCACACCGTCGATGGAAACGGCATCGCCCTTCTCGAAGCCCACTTCGATATAGGTCGGCTTGTCAGGCGCATCTTCAGGCGAGACGGTGCGCTGATAGACATAGGCGGGCGCTTCCTCGGACGGATCCTCCAGCACCTTGCCTTCGGACGAGGTGTGCAGAAGGTTCGCGTCGACCGAGAAAGGCGCTTCACCGCGCTTGTCCTTGGCGATCGGGATCTGGTGCTTTTCGGCGAATTCGATGAGCTTCGTGCGCGAGGTCAGATCCCATTCGCGCCAGGGCGCGATCACCTTGATGTCGGGATTGAGCGCGTAATAGGAAAGCTCGAAGCGGACCTGATCGTTGCCCTTGCCGGTGGCGCCATGGCAGACGGCGTCCGCCCCCGTTTCCCGCGCGATCTCGATCTGGCGGCGGGCGATGAGCGGCCGGGCGATCGAGGTGCCGAGCAGATAGACACCTTCGTAAAGCGCATTGGCGCGGAACATCGGGAAGACGTAATCGCGCACGAATGTCTCGCGCAGGTCCTCAATGTAGATTTCCTTGATGCCGAGCATTTCGGCCTTCTTGCGCGCCGGCTCCAGCTCCTCGCCCTGACCTAGATCGGCCGTGAAGGTGACGACCTCGCAGCCATAGGTCGTCTGCAGCCATTTCAGAATGATCGAAGTGTCGAGGCCGCCCGAATAGGCAAGCACAACTTTCTTCACGTCTTTCGCGCTGGTCATCGCATCACCTTCCGGGGGCGGGTAGATTTTGCGGCGCATCATAGGGAAATCCGGTTCGGCGGCAAGGGGCGCTCCCCACTTGTGATGGGCGGGGCCGATCCCCAATTTGCCGTAATGGCACTGGAGGAGGCTCCCGCATGACAGCCGTCGAGTTCTGGTACGAATTTGCAAGCACCTATTCATATCCGGCGGCGATGCGCGCGGAACGCCTCGCGGTGGCGGCCGGCGTCGAGCTGCGCTGGAGGCCATTCCTGCTCGGGCCGATCTTCGCCGCTCAGGGGTGGAGCGACAGTCCTTTCAACATTTATCCAGCCAAGGGCCGTTATATGTGGCGCGATCTCGCCCGTATCTGCGCGGCCGAGGGACTGGCGCTCCGCGAGCCGCTGAGCTTTCCACAGAACGGCCTCAGAGCGGCGAGGATCGCGCTTCTCGGCGCGGAAGAGGGTTGGGGCCCCGGCTTCACGCGCGCCGTCTATGAGGCCAATTTCGCCGGGCGGAAGGACATTTCCGACGAAGCGGTCCTCACCGGAATACTGGGCGCGCTCGGCCTGGACGCGGCTTCGATCATCGAGCGCGCCGCATCGGATGAAAACAAGGCGCGGCTCAAGACGCAAACGCAGGAAGCCATCGCGAAGGGAGTTTTCGGCGCGCCGAGTTTCGTCGTCGGCGACGAGCTTTTCTGGGGCAATGACCGGCTCGAGGCGGCGCTTCAATGGGCAAGGTCGCGGAGTTGAGTTTCCGGAATCGTAGTGTGGTTTTTTCGTGGCTCCTCACTTGCGCCTCTTGCGCGATCGGGGTGGGACGACGATCTCCTTGTTTCGGCATGTTGCGCCAGTGATGGAGAGGCCGATGAGCACCATCATCTTTCATTCACAGCCCATGAGCGTCTATCTCTGGACGGCGAGCCTTGTCGCCGCCGAAAAAGGCGTCCCGTGGTCGGTCAGTGCGCTAGAGCCGGGCTCCGACACGCACAGAAAGCTGCATCCCTTCGCGCGCTCGCCCGTGCTCCAGCATGGCGCGATATTTCTCTATGAGACGCTCGCCATCGCGCATTACATCGACGAGGCCTTCGAGGGGCCGGAGCTACAACCCGCGGACGGGCTCGAACGCGCCGAGATGCTGCGCTGGGTGAGCCTCGTCAACGCGCATATGTTTCCGACGATGACGAACGGGCTCGCCAAGCAGCGGCTTCTCGTGCCTATGCGGGGCGGACGGCCCGATGAGGCGCTCATCGCGCAGGCGGTAACGGAATTCGTGCATCAGCTTGCGCTCATCGAGAAAGATCTGCGGCATCACGAATTTCTCGCAAGCGACGAGATCTCGCTGGCCGACTGCTTTCTCTTTCCACATCTCCATTTCGCCAGCATGACGGGGGAGGGAGACGCCGCCCTGAAACGCGCGCCCTTGTCCTCACGCTGGCTCGAGCGCATGCGCGCGCGGCCGAGCTTCGCGGCGACGGATCAGTTGCGGGACCGGGCGGCCTAGCTTTCCGAAACGGAAGCGTCTGGCGCCGTCTGCGCGGTCTTGAAGCGCTCACTCGCCCGCGCCTTCACGGTTTCGCTCTTCAACTGGCCGCAGGCCGCCATGATGTCGCGACCGCGCGGCGTGCGCACGGGGCTCGCATAGCCCGCGCGGTTCACGACATCGGCGAATTTCTCGATCGTCGCCCAGTCGGAGCATTCATAGGGGCTGCCCGGCCAGGGGTTGAAGGGGATCAGGTTGATCTTGGCGGGAATACCCTTCAGCAGACGGACGAGTTCCCGCGCATCGGCGAGGCTGTCATTGACGCCCTTGAGCATCACATATTCAAAGGTGATGCGCCGTGCGTTGGAAACGCCGGGATAGTTCCGGCAGGCATCCAGAAGCTCCGCAATCGGATATTTCTTGTTGAGCGGCACGAGCCTGTCGCGCGTCTCGTCATTGACCGCATGGAGCGAGACGGCGAGCATGCAGCCGATTTCGCTGCCCGTCCGCTCGATCATCGGCACGACGCCCGATGTGGAAAGCGTGATGCGGCGCTTGGAGAGCGACAGCCCCTCGCCATCCGAGACGATATCGAGCGCGTCGCGCACATTCTCGAAATTGTAGAGGGGCTCGCCCATGCCCATCATGACGATATTGGTGACGAGGCGGTCGTTCGAGTTCCGGCTGGAATCCGGCCATTCGCCGAGCGCGTCGCGGGCGACGAGAAGCTGGCCGACGATCTCGCCGGCGGTGAGGTTCCGCACGAGCTTCTGCGTGCCCGTATGGCAGAAGGTGCAGGTGAGGGTGCAGCCGACCTGGCTCGAGATGCAGAGCGTTCCGCGCCCTTCCTCGGGGATATAGACGGCCTCGATCTCGGGGCCCGGCATGCCCGGTTTCTCGGGTGCGAGCCTGAGGAGCCATTTGCGCGTGCCGTCGACCGATTTCTGCTCGACAACCATTTCGGGCCGCGCGACGACGAAGGCTTCCTCGAGCTTCGCCCTCAGCTCCCTGGAGAGGGTCGTCATGTCGGCGAAATCGGACAGGCCGCGATGATAGATCGCGTTCCAGAGCTGGCCGACGCGCATCCTGATCTGGTTGCGGGGCAGCCCCAGGGACAGAAGCGCCTCGCCAAGCGCCTCGCGGCTCAGGCCGACAAGGTTCGGCTTGCCCGCGGGCGCGTCCGGGGCCGGATGGGGCGCAAGCGCGGGCAGCGGCCCGGATTGCCGGACGCTCGCGCGCTTCTCGTGGCTGATGTCGAGGCTCGTCGCCATGTGCTCGTCCTGCGGCCCCGCCGGATCAGGCATGGGGGCCGGTTTCGCCGGGGTCATAGCACAAACGGGCGGGCGGACGCCAATCTTGCGGGCAAGGCCCGGTTATGGGCCTTTTCGCGTCACTTGCAGGCGGTGTCGATCTTGGAAAGGGCCATGCTCGAGCCCTTCAGCGAGTAAGTATCCGTGGTGGTGGTCTTTTTCGCCGAAGTGCCCTTGATGACCATGGAGGCGCCGGCGCGGATCGCCTTCACCATGCGGCCCTCGTCGTCGGTCTTGTCGAGCCAGGCCCAATACTGGTGCTCGCCCCCTTCGGGCACGCCGGTGAACATCTGGAACTTGTCCTTGCCGATCGTGGCGAAGGGCTTGGAGGTGGCGCTGAAGGCATAGCCCGCGCGCATGCTGATCTCGTTGCGGATGTTGCGGCCGGGGCGATGGGTGATCATGAAATAGACATCGCCGCGCTTCGCCCCTTTGGGCTCCTGCGTCTTCGGCTCGCCAAGCACATAGCAGATGCGGTCGTTGCCGCTGCCATAGCTGTAGGCGGCCCAGTCGTCGAACTTGCCGAGAAGCTTCGGGGCATCGGCCGCGCCGGCGGCAGCGGTGAAGCCGAGAGTGGCGGCTGCGATGGCCGCGGCGGCAAATAAGCGCGTGCTTGTCAGCATTTATAGGGACTCATTCCTTGCCGATGGAAAGACGGCATGACCATACCGGGGGCGGAGGGCAATTTCCAGACTGGAGGGCGGGCTCGTTTGCGGGAAAGGCCGTTCGAGGGCTGGAATGGTGGCCTGCAAATCTGGCGACTTTGCGGCGCGCTGTGGTAAGTCAGAGGCAGCGATATTCACTAGAGACAGGGGAAGCCCATGAAAGCCATCTTGTGCAAGGAATACGGTCCGCCGGAGAAGCTCGTCATCGAGGAGGTTCCTTCGCCGGAACCCAAAAAGGGCCAGGTCGTTCTGGAGGTCCATGCGGCGGCGGTCAACTTCCCCGACGTGCTCATCATCGAGAACAAGTACCAGTTCAAGCCGCCGCTCCCCTTCTCGCCGGGCGGCGAGGTTGCCGGCGTCGTCAAGAAGGTCGGCGAAGGCGTGACCCGGCTCAAGGCAGGCGACCGCGTCATCGGCTCGTGCGGCTGGGGCGGCTTTGCCGAAGAGATTGCCATCGACGAGGCGCGGGCGACGCCCATTCCGGCCGAGATGGATTTCGTGACGGCCTCGGCCTTCCTCATGACCTATGGCACGTCGCATCATGCGCTCAAGGACCGGGCGCATCTGAAGCCCGGCGAGAATCTGCTGGTGCTGGGCGCGGCCGGCGGCGTCGGCCTTGCCGCCGTCGAACTCGGCAAGGCGATGGGCGCGCGGGTGATCGCGGCCGCTTCGTCCGAGGACAAGCTCGCCGTCTGCCGCGAGCATGGCGCCGATGAGACGATCCTTTATCCGGCGGGTCCGCTCGACAAGGACCAGCAGCGCGAGCTTTCCGACAAGATCAAGGAACTCACCGGCGGTCAGGGCGCCGATGTCGTCTACGATCCCGTCGGTGGCGACTATTCGGAGCCGGCGCTCCGGGCGACGAACTGGGAGGGGCGCTTCCTCGTGGTCGGTTTCGCCTCGGGGCCCATTCCGAAAATTCCGCTCAATCTCGCGCTCCTCAAGGGCTGCCAGATCGTCGGCGTCTTCTGGGGCGCCTTTACCGGCCGCGAGCCGCAGCGCCATCAGGAGAACCTGAAGGAACTGATGGCATGGTTCAAGGCGGGCAAGCTGCGCCCGCATGTCTCGCGCACCTACAAGTTCACCGAGGTGGCCGAGGCGCTGAACGACATGGCCGCGCGCAAGGTCAAGGGCAAGATCGTACTGGTGCCCTGATCGGGGAAGCCTGAGGCAGAGGCGAGGGGGAGGCGGCGGCCCATGGGGCGAACGCTTGTGATGATCGGCGCGGCGGCGGGCTTCGTCGTCGTCGCCTTCTTCGGTTTCCTCGTCTATGTGCTGCTGGCCTCGGGCCAGGCTTCCTATTGGGAGGGAGACATTGCGGCCTTCGAGCGCCGCGATGTCTCGAACCCGCCGCCGGCCGATGCGGTGCTCTTCGTCGGCGCGGACGATGTGCGGCTCTGGGAGACGCTCGCCGCCGACATGGCGCCGATCCCCATCATCCAGCGGGGCTTCGGCGGCGCGCAGATCTCGCATGTCGCGCATTACGCGGCGCGCATCATCGTTCCCTATCGACCGCGCGCCATCGTGCTCATCGCGGGCGAGGCCGATCTGTCGGATGTGCGCGGCAGGAGGCCGGAGGACGTGCTCGACGATTTCAAGGCTTTCGTCGATACGCTGCGCGCGCAGGGCGTCGAGGCTCCGGTCTATTTCGTCTCGATCCGCCCCTCGCCCATGCGCGTTTCGCGCTGGTACGGGGCAAGGCGCGCCAACGAACTCATCGAGGAATATGTCAGAACCCGGACGGACCTCCACTATATCGACGTGGCCTCGCAGATGTTCGATGCGAGGGACAATATCCGCAGGGAGCTTTTCCGCTGGGACGGGCTGTCGCTCAATGCGAGGGGATATGCTCTCCTCGCGGAGAAAATCAGGGCCGCTCTTCTCGCCGCCGGCCAGGGCACGGGCGAGGCGGCTCATGCCATCGAATAAATGCGCCTCGGAGCGCAGGACATAACAACAGGGAGAGAACGCATGCCGGCAGAACAGGTCAGCCGCGAAACGAAAGCGGGCCGGATCGAGGGCGAATACGATCCGAAATTCAAGGAGGTCTATGAGGCCTTCGTCGAGAATTTCGAGTCGCGGGACGAGGTCGGCGCCAATGTGTCGATCACGCTCGAAGGCCGCACCGTCGTCGATCTGTGGGGCGGGCGAAAGGCGCGCGAGGGCGACGCCTGGACGCGCGACACGGTTTCCATCGTCTTTTCCTGCACCAAGGGAGCGGCGGCCATTTGCGCCCACATGCTGGCCGATCGCGGGCTTCTCGATCTCGATGCGCCGGTGGCGAAATACTGGCCGGAATTCGCGCAGAACGGCAAGGAGGAGGCGACCGTCTCCATGCTGCTCGACCATTCGGTCGGCGTGCCGCATCTGCGCGAGACGCTGAAGGATGGCGCCTATTACGACTATGACCACATGGTCGATCTCATCGCGCGGGAAAAAGCCTTCTGGCAACCCGGCACGCGCAATGGCTATCACGGCGTGACGTTCGCCTGGACGGTGGGCGAGATCGTTCATCGCGCGGCGGGCAAGCGCCTCGGCGCCTTCTTCCGCGACGAGGTGGCGGGCCCGCTCGGCCTCGATTTCTGGATCGGCCTGCCGGAGGAGATCGAGCCGCGCGTCGCGCCGATGATCTATGCCGTGCCCGATCCGTCGGCGCCCCCATCGAAATTCACGCAGGCCGTGATGAGCGATCCGAAGTCGATCGCCTCGCTCTTCCTCCTGAACAATGGCGGCGCCAACTTCAATTCGCGCGAGTGCCATGCGGCCGAGATCGGTTCGGCCAACGGCATTTCCAACGGCCGGGGGCTTGCCGGGATCTACGCGCCGCTCGCCAATGGCGGCGGCAAGCTCGTCTCCGCCGACACGCTCGCCCGCATGGGCCGCGTCGCCATGGCCACGCATGAGGATGCGACGCTTCTCATCCCCACGCGCTTCGCGCTCGGCTTCATGAAGTCGATGGACAATCGCAAGGTGCCGAATGCGCCGAGTTCGAGCGTCATTCTGTCGGATGCCGCATTCGGCCATGTCGGCATGGGCGGCTCGATCGGCTTTGCCGATCCGGAAGCGCGCATGAGCTTCGGCTACAACATGAACCGCATGGGCATGGGCATCCTGCTCAACGAGCGCGGTCAGGCGCTTGTCGATGCCGCCTATCGCTCGCTCGGCTATCGCTCCAATGCGAGCGGCGTCTGGACCGTTTGAACGAACGGCTGAAGAGCGCGGATCAGGCCTTGAATCTGCGCTCTTCTTCCCGGATGGGAATATCGTTGATGCTGGCCTCGCGGCGGCCCATCAATCCGTCGGGATTGAACTCCCAGTTCTCGTTGCCATGCGAGCGGTACCACTGGCCGCTGTCGTCGTGCCACTCATATTCGAAGCGGACGGAGATGCGGTTGCCGTCGAAGGCCCAGAGTTCCTTCTTCAGCCTGTAGCCGAGCTCCTTCGCCCATTTGCGGCGCAGGAACGCCTTGATCTCGTCGCGGCCTTTCACGAATTCGCTGCGGTTGCGCCATTGGGAATCGACCGCATAGCCGAGCGCCACCCGGTCGGGATCGCGTGAGTTCCACGCATCTTCCGCCGCCTGGACCTTGGCCGCGGCCGTTTCGCGCGTGAAGGGCGGCTTGATGGGTGTCGGTGTCGTCATGATGGCTCCTTTGCGGATTTGAGGGCGGCAAGCTCGGCTTCGAGCATGTCGATCTTCGATTGCAGATGCGCGAGGGCGCCGGCGACCTCGTCGGCGTCGAATTTCTGCGGAATGTGGCTCGAGCAATTGAAGTCGATTGCGGAGATGGCGAAGACGATCGCCTGCAGGGGGCGCGCGCGATATCCCTCTGGCATCAGCATGGCGATGGTCGCGGCGTCCTCGACGACTTCGGCGCGTCCCCAGATCTTGACGCGCGTGCGTGTCGCGTAATCCATGAGAAACATGTAGGCGCGGGCGTTCTCGCTCAGATTGCCGACGGTGATGTACTGGTGATTGCCGGCATAGTCGGCGAAGGCGAGCGTGCGGTCGTCGAGCACGCGCAGAAAACCCTTCGGCCCGCCGCGGTGCTGGATATAGGGCTGGCCTTCAGCGCTGGCGGTGGCGAAGTAGAAGGACGTTCTCTCCGCAATGAAGGCGGCGACATCCGGCGAAAGCCGGTCGCGCATGTCGCGCTTCTCGTAATGGGCGCGGCTGCCGCGCCTTTCCTGAAGGGCCTTCACGGCCGGGGTAAAGGCGATATCACTCACGAATTGACTCATATGGCCGTTCCATTGTGTCCGGTCTGGCGGAAATATCGGGTGTTCCACCCGGAAGATTAATCTGCAAATATCGGGCTTCTCTGTTCCGAAAAACGGAATAATAGATGGACAGGCTCGACGCGCTTTCTGTCTTCGTGGCCGTGGCCGAGCAGGAGAGCTTCGTCCGCGCCGCGAGGCGGCTTGGCCGCTCTCCGGCCGCGGTGTCGCGCGCCGTCGCGGCGCTCGAGGAGCGTCTCGGTACGCGGCTTCTCCAGAGGACGACGCGGGCCGTGTCGCTGACCGATGCGGGACGCCGCCATTACGAGCGCTGCCGCGCGCTGCTTGCCGAATTCGAGGCGATAGAGGCGGCGGCCACCCGCGAGCGCGACGAGCCGCAGGGGCTTCTCGCCATCACCGCGCCTTTCATCTTCGGGCGGCTGCATGTGCTGCCCGTGGCGACGGAATTCCTGCGCGCCTATCCGCATGTGACCATGCGGTTCTTCTTTTTCGACCGCTATGTGTCGCTCGTCGATGAGGGGATGGATCTCGGCGTCCGGATCGGCCCGCTCGAGGATTCGAGCTTGCGCGCCACAAAGGTCGGCTCTGTCACGCGGGGACTTTATGCGAGCCCCGACTATCTGGAGCGGTGCGGCACGCCGAAATCTCCATCCGAGCTTTCGCGGCACGACTGCATCGTCGTTGCGGGGCCGGCCGCCGGTCAGCAGGTCTGGAGTTTCGGGCAGAAGGGCACAAGGCGGGCAGTCACGGTGTCGCCGCGCCTTTCCGTGACCTCGATCGAAGCCTCCATCGACGCGGCGCTTTCAGGGGTCGGCATTGCGCGGCTCCTGTCCTACCAGACGGAAAGCCTCGTCCGCGAAGGACGGCTCACACGCATTCTCGCCGCGCAGGAGCCCGAGGAACTGCCGATCCATGTCGTGCAGCCGGCGGGCCGGCATGTGCCCGCGAAATCGCGCATCTTTGCCGAGAGGCTCGTCCCGGCGCTCCGGGCGAAATTCGCGCGGCGCTAGGATTTTCCGTCGAGCGGGGGCAGGCCGAGCGCCTTTCGCGCATCGGCGCGATGGGCGGGCTTGATGTGGCTCGAGACGAGGCCGATCGCCGCCATGAGGACGGTCGCATCGTCGGTGAAGCCGAGACCGGCGACGAAATCGGGAATGAGATCGGCGGGGAGGACGAAATAGGCAAGCGCGCCGAGAAGCGTCGCCTTGACGCGAAGCGGCGTTGCGGGATCGCGCGTGCAGAACCAGGCGGAGGCCGCTTCCTCGGCGAAAGGGACGCGACCCGCGACGCGCGCCATCTTCTTCCAGAAGCCCTGGCGGACCGTCTCCTCGTTCCGTGCGAGGACGGCGGGCAGGGCCAGATCCGGATTTTCGAGACTGGATTCCGCGTCTCTTTGCGACATTTTTCCATCCGCGCCTGTTAGGACGCCGGGCTTTCGCCCGGCAGGAACAAGATGGGGCACCGGGTGGCCTCCTGCAAGGCAAGGCGGACCCTGCGTCAATCGGCCGAGGCGCCAAATCCTTTTGCCATAGGCACTTTTGGGCTCGCACTCGGCCGCGCGAATTTGTTAAATCGGCGCCAATCCGACGCGGCGAACCGCGCGGTCGGCAGAGAAGGAATGGACGAATGAAACTCGATTCAAGCATCAGCGCCATCGTCACCGGCGGCGCATCGGGCCTCGGCGCGGCGACGGTGCGCGCGCTTGCCGCGAAGGGCGTGAAGGTCGGCATCTTCGATCTTCAGGAAGAAAAGGGTGAAGCGCTCGCGAAGGAAATCGGCGGCGTGTTCGCGAAGGTCAACGTGACCGATGAAGCGAGCGTCGATGCCGGCTTCGCGAAGGTTCGCGCGGCGATCGGCCAGGAGCGCATCCTCGTCAACTGCGCGGGCACGGGCAACGCGATCAAGACCGCCTCGCGCAACAAGGAGACGGGCGCGGCCGAGCACTTCCCGCTCGACAAGTTCAACCTCATCATCCAGATCAACCTCGTCGGCACGTTCCGCTGCATCGCGAAGTCGGCGGCCGGCATGCTCTCGCTCGATCCGCTGCCGGATGGCGATCGCGGCGCGATCGTGAACACGGGCTCGGTCGCGGCGGTCGACGGCCAGATCGGCCAGGCGGCCTATTCGGCCTCCAAGGCTGGCGTCGTCGGCATGACGCTGCCGATCGCGCGCGACCTCTCGCGCGAAGCGATCCGCGTCAACACGATCCTGCCCGGCATCTTCGATACGCCGCTGCTCGCGGGCGCGCCGGAGAAGGTGCGTCAGGCGCTCGGCGCCCAGGTGCCGTTCCCCTCGCGTCTCGGCAACCCGGTGGAATATGCCTCGCTCGCTCTGCAGATGATCGAGAACGGCTACTTCAACGGCGAGACGGTCCGCCTCGACGGCGCGATCCGCATGGCGCCGCGCTAATATTTCCGGCGACGGAAACGACGAAAGCCCCGGAGGAAACTCCGGGGCTTTCTTGCATCAGGGTGCCGGCCTATTTCGCCCGGCCGGCACGGCCGGCGATCCGGTCCATGAATTGCGCGAGCCTGATGTCGCGCTCGGAGACGCCGTTCGCGTCATGCGTCGTCAGCGTCACCTCGACCTTGTTGTAGACGTTGAACCATTCGGGATGGTGGTCGGACTTTTCGGCGGCGAGCGCGACGCGGCTCATGAAGCCGAACGCCTCGTTGAAATCCCTGAAGAG